>Ga0255776_10002309_pt1 | contig 21383 bp, 21 predicted proteins | sample 071ome_19_FD_179974 | JGI IMG/M metagenome (GOLD analysis project Ga0255776, IMG submission 179974) | Coastal salt marsh microbial communities from the Groves Creek Marsh, Skidaway Island, Georgia - 071413AT metaG (version 2) | ecosystem: Environmental > Aquatic > Marine > Intertidal zone >... | reverse complement strand
GGTGCTGTGTGACCGCGAGCCGGTCGGCGGCTGGGTGGATGGACATGTCGCGCTGCTGGGCGATGCGGCGCATCCGACACTGCAGTACTACGCGCAGGGCGCCTGTATGGCGATGGAGGATGCGGTGTGTCTGGCACACATGCTGGACAGTCACCGCAGCGACATGCCCACGGCGCTTTTTGCGTATCAAGAGGCGCGGGTCGTACGCACAGCCCGCGTCCAGCTTGGCTCGCGTGCCATCGGAGATCTGATGTTTCATGCCGAAGGCGTGCACGCGCGGGTGCGCGACGCGATCATGCGGTCCATGACAACCGAGGACTTCTACGACCGGCTGGAATGGCTTTATGGCGCCACTGGCTTGACTGGGGTGGAGGGTTAGCCGAGGCAGCGCCTGGACCCTAAGGGCGAGCCGGTATTCGGAGCCTTAGAGGACATGTCGGGTCACCTAAAGCGGCGCCTGCAGCAGATCGCCGTCGCCATGTTCTTGGCCGAATGCCGGGATCACGACCTGACACGGCTCTGGTTCTCGATCTTGGCTCTGAATGTTTTGGCCCCTGCTCGAGGCCGCGATCAATTCCTTGCGGCGTCGTTCAGGGTGCCCGATTTCATCCGGCTTTCCCGGAAGATCGAGTAGTAGTTGCCCGCGAAAATCAGCGCTGCTCCGACCAGCACCAGAAGCTCGACGGACTCGCTGTACAATGCGACACCGACCGCGACGATCAGCGGCAGACGCATAAAGTCGATGGGCACAACCACTGTCTGGTCGGCGAGGATCAGGGCCCGCGCCGTGCAGTAGTGCGCCGACAGGCCTGCCGCACCGACCACGAACAGCCAGAACAGTTGCAGAAGGTCCGGCGTGGTCCATACGAAAGCCGCCAGCGCGATGCCCATCGGCAACTGGATCACCGACATATAGAGCAGGATCGTCAGTGGCGGGTCCGAGCGGGTCAGGATCTTGGTCAGGGTCAGCGTGACGGCGAAGCCCACGGCTGCGCCCAGCACGGCAAACGCGCCCGGCTCGATCGTGGTCAGCCCGGGGCGCAGGATCACGATAATGCCGATGAAGCCCAGAACCAGCGCCACGACCCGGCCCCGGTTCAGCCGTTCGCCCAGCAGGAAGATGGCCATGACGCTGGCCCAGATCGGCGTCGTGAACTCGATGGCGAACACCTCGGCGAGCGGCAGCAGCGCGATACCTGTGATCCAGCCGAGCTGGGCAGCGAAATGGACGATGTTGCGCGAGAACTGGGTGCCCAGCCGGGCGGTGCGCCACACGCCCGGTCCCGCCATCACGACAAAGGGCAGCAGGATCACCAGCGAACCGAGCGTGCGGAACAGCATGATCTGGAAGCTGTGAATCTCGCCCGACAGCTCGCGCACGGCGATCGCCATGAGGGTGAAGGACAGCAGGGTCACGACCATCCACATCGCGGCACGAAGGACGGGCGCGACCGGAGTTTTTTCCGGTGCGGTTGCGGTCATGTTGTCCTGCCCGGGTGCGCGGCGCGCACCCGCCGGCCGTCAGGCAAGCCGTTCGACCCCGAGGTCGCTTGCCACGCCTTCGAGCAGCTTCAGCAGCGGATCAGGCAACGGTACACCCTGTTCCAGGCGCTCGGCATAGGCCGCGTGGGCCGACTCGCCAGGCAGACGCACGCGGTCGAATCCACCCATGGTCTTCGAAGAGCGCATCTGGCGGATCACCGCGTCGATCTCGGTCTTGAAGTCCGCCGGCTCCATGAAGGCGGCGATGTTGATGGCCAGGTAGAACTGCCCGGTGTTGGTCACGGACGACGCATCGGCATTCATATCGACGACATTGGTGCCGAAGGTCGCGCCGTTGAGCGTGCCGGCCAGCACGCCGAAGATCAATGCAAGGCCATAGCCCTTGGGGCCGCCGATGGGCAGCAGGAAGCCCTCACCAGCCTTGCTGGCGTCGGTCAGAGGCGTGCCGTCGGCGCGGACCATCCAGCCCTCGGGCATCTCGATCCCGCGCTGGGCATAGACCTTCACCTTGCCGTAGGAGGTCACGGTCGTCGCCATGTCGAGGATGATCGCGGCTTCCTTGTCGCCCGGCACTGACACCGCGATGGGGTTGGTGGACAGCATCATGTCGGTGCCACCCCATGGCGGCAGGTGGTTGGCGCTTCCGACCGCGACGTAGAGCCCGATCATGTCGTGCTCCAGCGCCATGTTGGAATAGACCGAGGCTGCACCCGCGTGGTTGGAGTGGTGCAGGCCCGCCCAGCCGACGCCACAGGTCTTGGCCTTCTCGATGGCCGTCTCGGCGGCGTGCGCGACGCAAAGATGGCCCATGCCGTTGTCGCCGTTGATCAGCGCGGTGGCGGCCATGTCGCGCTCGACCGTGATGTTGGGGGTCGGGTTGAACCCGCCGGCCTGCAGGCGGCCGATATAGCCGGGCAGGCGGAAGATGCCATGGGAATCCTTGCCCAGCATGTCCGCCTCGGCCATGAGATGCGCGACCTTCGCTGCATCCTCGTCGGGCAGGTTGGTGGCGCGGAAGCAGGCGGCCATGAAAGTCTCGATCTGGTCGCGCGTGAACCGCTGCATCTGCTTGGCGTCGTCTGGCATTGGATTTCCCCCGGGAACTCGGATTGTGTTTCGCAGCGCACCTTAAACCCAAAAGCCGCTGCAAGGGGAGGGGCGGGACCCTATACTTTCGCGCAAAGGAGAAACGCCCATGACGGACAAATCCGCGACAGACTTCGAACTACGCGACCTGACCGACATCGCAGACGACCTTCGCTCAGGCAGGCTGACTTCGGGCGACCTGGCCGAATGGGCGATCGCCAACCATGATGCGCACGGTGAAAAGTTGCATGCCTACAAGGCCTGGGAGACGGAACGCTTCCTCGCGGAGGCTTCGGTGGCCGATGCGGCCTTCGCGGCGAATATCGATCTGGGCCCGCTCCAGGGTATCCCTGTTTCGGTGAAGGATCTTTTCGGGGTGCGCGGCTACCAGACCTTCGCGGGCAGCCCGAAACCCCTGCCGCCGGAATGGGAGGCCGAGGGCCCTGTTGTCCAGGCGCTGCGGCGCCAGCTCGCTGTGGTCTCGGGCAAGACCCACACGGTGCAGTTCGCCTTCGGCTCGATCGGCACCAACCCGCACTGGGGCACACCGCACAATCCGTGGTGCGCGGACGAACATCGTGCGCCGGGTGGCTCCAGTGCGGGCGCGGGCGTTAGCCTTTGGGAGGGCTCGGCACTCGTTGCGCTGGGCACAGACACGGCGGGCTCGGTGCGCATGCCCGCAAGCATGACCGGCACGGTGGGGATCAAGACAACCAAGGGGCGCTGGTCCACGGACGGCATCTCGCCACTCTCGACGACACTGGACACGCCGGGCACGCTGACCCGGTCGGTGGCCGATGCCGCGCTGGCCTTCTCGGTGATCGACCCGGAGGCATCACAGGACCCGGCATCCTTCCTGGCGACCGTGGAACGGGCCTCGATGGCCGATTTCCGCCTTGGCATCTGCCGGGACTTCTTCGAGGACTGCGATCCGGGCATCGCCGAGGGTGTGCATGAGGCGTTGCGCGAGCTGGAAGCGGCCGGAGCGACGCTGGTGGACATCGCGGTTCCGGGCATCGACGAGGCGATCCAGATCTTCCGCACGGGCGGTCTGTCCGCGCCGGAATTCTCCAGCTTCATCAGCGATGTGCTGCCGGGCTTCCTGGAAGACATCGACCCTATGGTCGGCGGCCGGTTCGAGAAAATGAAGGCGATGACGGTGGGCGAGTATCTCGGCCGGCTGCGGCGCCTGGAGGCGCTGACCAGAATGGCGCATGGCGCCATTGCGGGCGTGGATGCCATCGTCGGCCCGACGGTGCCGATCACCCCGCCGCGCATTGCCGATGTGGCCGAACCGTCACCCTACATGCAGGCCAGCCTGATGATCGGGCGCAATACCACCACTACGAACCTGCTTGTCATGTGCGCGAACACCCTGCCGGTCGCGCTGGACGCGTCGGGCATGCCGGTGGGCCTGCACATCATGTGCGCGGGTGGGGAAGATGTGCGCGCGATGGCGATCTCTCGGGCGGCGGAAAAGGTGCTGGGCCGGGCGCGTGATCGATTGGGTGTGCCGCCGCTCGGGATCTAGGCGCCGGATTTTAGGAGCTGACCCGTTCGGCCTTCGCCAGAATCCGTTCCATGGTGCGCAGGACGGGCAGCTCGATCAGCTTGCCGTCCACCACGACCAGCCCGGAATCGGCCTCGGCAAAGGCCGCCGTCACCTTGCGGGCATAGGCGATCTCTTCCGCGCTCGGGGAGAAAACGGCGTTGATGTCGGCGATCTGGCGCGGATGAATGGAGCCCTTGCCGGTGAAACCCAGCCGCGCGCTGGCCTCGGCCTCGGCGATCATGCCGTCACGGTCATTGAGGTCCAGCCAGGGCACGTCGATCACGTCGATCCCCGCGCCCGCCGCCGCGTGTACGACGCGCGAGCGCGCATAGAGCAGCGGCTCCCACGCATTTGTGCAACGCAGGTCGGCGGCCATATCGACCCCGCCGAACAGCAGGGCATCGACACGCGTGCTCGCTTGCGCGATTTCCCAGGCGGCCTCCAGTCCGCGGTTGGTCTCGATGATGACCTGCAGCCGGGTGGGGTGGCCTGCGGCGCCCAGAGCTTCGGAGACACGGTGCACCTCCTCGGGGGCGTTGATCTTGGGCAGCATCAGCGCGGGCGGCGGCGTCTCGGTGTCGAGGATTGCGGCCATGTCCGCCGCACCCTCGGGCGTGCCCTGCATGTTGACGCGCACGATCCGTTCGACGCCGTCCTCCGGCTGGGGCTCGGCGAAGATCGCCAGCATGTTCCCGCGCGCCTGGTCCTTGTGCTGCGGCGCGACGCCGTCCTCCAGTTCCAGGCAGACAATGTCCGCGCCCGAGGCGATGGCCTTGGGGAACATCGCCGGGTCCGTGCCGGGCGAGAAAATGAAACTGCGGCGGGACTGGATCGGCTTTTCGCTCATGTGCTGGCTCCGTTGCCGGAAGGGAGGGTGTCGGGCGGAATCGAGTAGGTGCCCGTGGCGTGAGCCACCGGTTCGTCCAGCCCTTCGGAATAGATGGTGACTTCCAGCACGGCGAGGCGCTTGCCCAGCTTGATGACCCGGCAGTCCGCGATCATGTCGGTCGGCTCCGGCTTGCGCAGGAAGTTGATGTTCAAATTGGTGGTGACGGCCAGCGCCACATCGCCGATGGCTCCCAGCAGCGCGGCATACATGCCGTAATCGGTCAGCGCCATCATCGCTGGGCCGCTGATCGTGCCGCCCGGGCGCGTGAGGGCCGGGTTGAAGGGCAGGCGCACGCGCGCCGTGCCGTCGGCAGCGATCGCCTCGGCATGGCAGCCGTTGGCGGTCGCCAGCGGCAGCTCGCGGCGCGTCAGCTCGTTGAAGGCCTCGACGGTCATGCCCGTCATATCTGATGTTCCCCCGGTTTGGGGCGCAACCTAGCGCGCCGGGTTTCTGGCGCAAAGTCGTCATGCTAACGTCCGCGCGCCGTGAACGACGGCAAAACAATTCGAGAATTCGGGAGAACGCCGGGATGTTGAACGTAGCTGTGGTGGGACTGGGCTGGTGGGGCCAGCATGTCGCGCGCAACTTGAAGGCCAGCCGCAAGATCAACGTGGTGCGCGGGGTCGAGGTGATGCCGACCGCCGCGACCCGCAAGCTGGCGAAAGAGGTCGGCTTCAAGCTTCTGACCGACTACCAGGCCGCGCTGGACGACCCGGAGGTGGAGGGCGTCATCCTGACCACTCCGCATTCCACCCATGAGGACCTGGTGCTGCGTGCCGCGAAGGCGGGCAAGCAGATCTTCTGCGAAAAGCCCCTGTCGCTGACGGCGGCCAGCGCCAAGAAGATGGTCCGTGCCTGCGCCAACAAGAACATCGTGCTCGGCCTTGGCCATGAACGCCGCTACGAGACGGCGATGGAGAAGCTTGCCGAGATGGTGGCGAAGGGCGATCTCGGCACCATCCTGATGGTCGAGGGCAACTTCTCCCACGACAAGTTCAAGCCCATGAAGAAGGACAACTGGCGCGGCAATCCGAAGGATGCGCCCGCTGCCGGCTGGACGGGCATGGGTGTGCATCTGACGGATTTGCTCATCAGCATGCTGGGCCCGATCCAGCAGATCCGCGCGATTTCCGACCGCCGGGTGCTGGACCTGCCTTCGGGCGACGTGGCCTCGACCCAGTTCACGTTCAAGGACGGGACGATGGGCACGATCAACGTGGTCTCGGCCACGCCGTTCTATGGCCGCCTGACGGTCTTCGGCGACAAGGCCTGGGTCGATATCCACGAGATGGCGCATCCGGAAAACCCCGGCGACACCCACATGTATATCGGCACCGCCGACGGCAAGCGCCAGAAGCGTATCTACAAGCCGCGCGACACGGTGAAGATGAACTTCGAGGCATGGGCCGACGCCGTGGCGGGCAAGAAGCAGTACCGCTTCAACGACGAGCAGCGCATCGCCAACGTCGCCGTGCTGGAGGCGCTCTCCACCTCGGTGAAGACGGGCAAGCCCGAGCGCGTGCGCAACTGATCGTGCGCGGGGACAGGCCGATGACAGAGACGGGCGCATGAAGTTCGGACTGTTCGGCGGGGCCTCCTCGCGCCGCGGCGGCGTGGCGCGCGACAGCACCCAGGGCTACCGGGACTTCATCGGCTATGTCGAGGAAGCCGAGGAGCTGGGCTACCACTCGGTCTTCCTGGTGGAGCACCACTTCACGGGCTTCGGACAGGTCTCGGCCTCGCTCAACCTGCTGACCTATCTGGCCGCGCGCACCACGCGCATGCGCCTCGGCACCGCCGTTGTGGTGCTGCCCTGGCACAACCCGGTGCTGCTGGCCGAACAGGCCGCGACGGTGGACCTGCTGTCGGGCGGACGGCTGGATTTCGGGGTCGGCAAGGGCTACCGCGCCAACGAGTTCCACGGCTTCAACGTGAAAGCCGACGAGGCGCAGGAACTCTTCCTCGAATCCCTCGATGTGATTCGCCGGGCCTGGCAGTCGGAAGAGCGCTTCACTCATATCGGCAAGCACTGGACCTTCCAGGATATCGTGGTCGAGCCGCCGCCGATCCAGCGCCCGCACCCGCCCCTGTGGCTGGCGGCGGGCAGCGAGGAAGGGCTGACCTGGGCGGCGGAGAACGAGTTCAACCTGCTGCTCGACCAGATCGCGCCCTTCGGCGTGATCGCAGAGCGGTTCGGGACCTACCGCAACGCGGTCGAGGCGTCGGGACGCACCTTCGACCCGATGAACGTGGCCGTGGCGCGCGCGCTCCACATCACCCGCACCGAGGCCGAACGCGAGGAGGCGCACCAGCAGCGCTCGCGTCTGCTGTCGGGCATCTCGCGGCTGTCGCGCATCCGCGAGGGCGGCGGACCGCAATCGACCATGCTGCAATACAACGACACGCGCCTGGCGACCGAGGAAGGCGCGCTGATCGGCCCGCCGGAGGAAATCGCCGAGCGGCTGATCCGCATGCGCGAGGGCGGGATCGAATACGTCCTGCTGATCGACATCACCGGCTCGCGGGAGTCGCTGCGGACCTTCCGCGACGAGGTGATCCCGCTGGTGGGGTAACGAAAAAGGGCCGCGCAATGCGCAGCCCTTTTGTCTGTCGTGGAGTGGCCGGAAAGGCTTACTTCGCCTTGCCGTTCCAGCTCACGACCTTGTTCTTGTGCTCACCCAGGCCCTCGACGCCCATCGTGATCACATCACCAGGCTTGAGGAACTGCGGCTTCGGCTTGATGCCCAGGCCGACGCCCGACGGCGTGCCCGTATAGACAACGTCGCCCGGATGCAGCGTGATCATGTGGCTCAGGGTCGAGATGATCTCGGCGCAGGAGAAGATCATGTCCGCGGTGTTGCTTTCCTGCTTGCGCTCACCGTTGACGTCGAGCCAGACGGCCAGCTTCTGCGGGTTCTTGATCTCGTCGGTGGTGACCAGCCAGGGGCCCAGCGGGCCGAAGGTGTCGGAGCTCTTGCCCTTTACCCACTGGCCACCGCGCTCCAGCTGGTAGGTGCGCTCGGAGACATCGTTGCCTGCGGCATAGCCGGCCACATACTTCAGCGCGTCACGCTTGGAGACGTACTGCGCCTTGCGGCCCATCACGAAGCAGAGCTCGACTTCCCAGTCGCCCTTCTTCGCGCCCTTCGGCAGCACGATCCTGTCGTTCGGGCCGGTGAGCGGGCAGGTCTTGGTGAAGACAATCGGCTCGGCCGGCGGCTTCATGCCGGCTTCGGCGGCGTGCAGCGCGTAGTTGAGGCCGATGGCGAAGACGCGGCGTTCGACGACCGGCGAACCGATACGCGGACGGCCCTTGACCAGCGGCAGACGCTTCGGGTCGCGCTTGCGGATCGCGGCGAGGCCGCGCGGCGAAAGCACGTCCGGCGTGATGTCGTCGATGACCTTGGACAGGTCGCGAATTTTGCCGTCGGCGTCCAGCAGGCCCGGCTTTTCCTTGCCGGCCGGTCCGTAACGAAGAAGTTTCATGTGGTGATCTCCCAGTAGAACGGCAGGCGGCGAACCCGGGTGTCCGGACACCGCGACTACCGGCGCGTGTTGTAACCCGCGCGGAGATACTTGCAAACCGCTGTTTACCCGGTCTTTTGCCTAAACTGGTCGAGGCGCAGCGAAATGCTCTCGCCGAGCCACATGGCGTGGGTCGAGTGATCGGCCAGATCGTCGCCGGTCTCCGGATGCAGAAGGATGTTCAGGCCGCGCCGGTTGAGCGCCAGCCACGGCACGAATTCGGCGAACAGATCGGCGGAAAACGCCACCTGATACATCCAGACCGGATGGGGGCCGACGGGCTTGTCGTGCCAGCGTCCCAGCCGCGTGTCGAACATCTGGTCGATATCCGCGCGCAGGGCTTCGGCATCGGGGCGGGTGTCGGCGTCGTAATAAACGTGGGCGTGGTAGCCCGTGATCGTTTCCGTTGAGACAGTCATGAGTGCAAAACTAGGCCTTTGCCGCACGGGGTCAATATCGTGTCGGTTTAATATCGCGTGCGGCGGGAAACGGGCGCGCACATCAATTCCGCGGCATTCGCGCAAGTATCCGGCACTTGCGGTTGACGCGTCTCCGACCGGCTTGTTTTACTTCCCGTCGTCGAGCCACGCGCGGCTGCGTGACATGCGCGTGATCAGATCTGCCGAGACGGACCGACCCGGGTTGCAACCGGGGGTGAGACGTGGCGGTGGGAGAGCGTTCCGGGTGCGCGGTCGGACGGAGCGCGGGCGCCAGCAGGAGAAGCGCCGTGACAACCTCCGGAACCGAGCCGGCCATCCTCGATGCGCATCCGCGCGACCGAGACCGGATTCTTGAACATTACGACTGGGTCCGTTCGGAGACGGAGCGTCTTGCCGCGCCCCTGTCACCGGAAGACCAGGTCGTGCAGTCGATGCCCGATGCCAGCCCGGCGAAGTGGCACCGCGCCCATGTGACCTGGTTCTTCGAGACGATGATCCTGTCGCCGCTGGCGGCGGACTATGCCCCGATCGACCCGCACTACACCTTCCTGTTCAACTCCTATTACGACGCCGTCGGCGCGCGGCATCCGCGCCCGGAACGCGGCCTGCTGACCCGCCCCACGGCGGCGCAGATCGCCGAGTATCGCGCTCATGTGGATGCCGCGATGCGTGACCTGATCGCCGCCGCGGACGACGCGACCTGGCAAAAGGCCGCGCCACTGATCGTGCTGGGCCTGCATCACGAACAGCAGCATCAGGAACTCCTCCTGATGGATATCCTGCACGCGTTTTCCAAGAACTCCGTCGCCCCGGCTTACCAGGCCTATCGCGCGGCCCCGGCGCGGGAAGCACCGGAGCTTACATGGTTCGACCATGACGGGGGGCTCATCGAGATAGGGCACGACGCATCCCACTTTGCCTTCGACAACGAGGGTCCGCGCCACAAGGTCCACCTGGAACCGTTCCGGCTGGCGTCCCGGCTGGTCACGAATGCCGAGTGGAAGGTGTTCATGGCCGATGGTGGTTATGCACGCCCGGAGCTGTGGCTGTCGGACGGCTGGGCTGCCGTCGGGGCCGCGGGATGGACCGCGCCGCTCTACTGGCAGGAGGTGGACGGCGTCTGGATGGAGATGTCGCTGTCCGGCCTGCAGCAGATCAACGACCAGGCCCCGGTCTGCCATGTCAGCCTGTACGAGGCCGATGCCTATGCGCGCTGGGCCGGCAAACGCCTGCCGCGTGAGGAGGAATGGGAAGCCTTCGCAGCCGGTCAGCCGGTGGAGGGCAACTTCCTCGGCTCAGGCCTGTTGCGCACCGCGCCGGCGGCGGGGGAACGTGACGACCGCCCGGAACAGATGTTCGGCGATGTGTGGGAGTGGACCCAGAGCGCCTACAGCCCATATCCGGGGTTCAAGCCCGTTCCGGGTGCGGTCGGCGAATACAATGGAAAGTTCATGGCCAATCAGTTCGTGCTGCGCGGCGGCGCCTGTGTCACCCCCGAGGGGCATACACGCGCGACCTATCGCAACTTCTTCTATCCGGCGATGCGCTGGATATTCTCCGGGGTCCGGCTGGCGGACGACCGATGAGCACGGCCTCCGCGGCGGCGCTGGGGCCGCTTCACGACTATGTCGAGTATGATCACGCGAGCGACAACTTCCTCGACGATGTGATCGAGGGGCTGAGCCGTCCGCAGAAATGGCTGCCCGCGAAATATTTCTACGATGAGCGCGGCTCGAAGCTCTTTGACGATATCTGCGAGCTGCCGGAGTACTACCCGACGCGCACCGAGATGGCGCTGCTGCGCGATATCTCCGGCGATGTGGCCGAACTGATCGGCGACGGTGCGACGGTGATCGAGTTTGGCAGCGGATCGAGCACCAAGATCCGCATCCTGCTCGATGCACTCGACTCGCCGCTGGCCTATGTGCCGGTGGAAATCTCGCGCGAGCATCTGCTGATGTCGGCGAAGAAGCTGGCGGATGACTATCCCGACCTGCGTGTCATCCCTGTCTGCGCCGACTACACCCAGCCCTTCGATGTGCCGGAGGTGGTGGGTGAAAAGGTGCGTGCGGGATTCTTCCCCGGCTCGACCATCGGCAACTTCAAACGCAGCGAGGCGGTCTCCTTCCTGAAGGCCGCGGCCATCGATGTGGGGCACAACAACGGCCTGCTGATCGGGGTCGATCTGCGCAAGGATATCGACATCCTCCACGCTGCCTATAATGACGCGGCAGGTGTGACGGCCGCCTTCAACCTGAACCTGCTGGAGCGGATCAACCGGGAACTGGGCGGCGATTTCGACATTGATGCATTCGTCCATGACGCGCGCTGGGTCGCTGATCCGGGCCGGATCGAGATGCATCTGGTCAGCCGTAAGGCACAGGACGTAACGGTCGGCGGCCGGACCTTCCATTTCGCGGAAGGCGAGACCATCCACACCGAGGATTCCCACAAATACGATATCGACGGGTTCCAGGCCCTGGCTGCCGAGGCCGGATGGAAGGCAATCCGTCACTGGACCGACCCGGACGAACTGTTTTCGATCCACCTGTTGCGGGTGGTCTGACGCGTCCGGCTAGCGGTGCTCCGCGCCGACCGCGTCGCCGATCCCGGCATATCCGCCGCGTTCGACCTGATCGGCCAGGTGGCGCTTGATGGCGGCGATCAGCCCGGGGCCTTCATAGACCAGTCCCGTATAGAGCTGGACGAGGGACGCACCGGCACGGATTTTCGTCCAGGCGTCTTCCGGGCGCATGATGCCGCCCACCCCGATCAGGGGCACCTCGCCGCCGGTCATCGCATAGACCTTGCGGAGCATCTCGTTGGCCATCTCAAACAGCGGTGCGCCGGACAGGCCGCCGCGCTCTGTTGCATGGGGACTGCGCAGGGTTTCGGGCCGCGCGGTGGTGGTGTTGCACACCGTGATGGCCTCGACTCCCGCGGTGCGCATGACGGAGACCAGTTCTGCCAGATGCGCATCCTCGATATCGGGTGACAGCTTTCCGAAGAAGGCCGGCCGCCGTGGTGCCGCATCGCGCGCGGCGTTGAGTTGCGCGAGCAGCTTTTCCAGCGCGGTTGGTTCGAGGAACACCTGTCCGTTGGCGCTGTTGGGGCAGGAAATGTCGATGGTCAGGAAATCGGCCGCCGGGGCGAAGCGCGTCACCAGCGTCACGAAGTCGTTCGCCGGGTCGCTGCTGGCGCCGTTGGCTGCCAGGTTCACACCCAGTGGCGTGCTGCCCATCTGCGCCGCGGCGACACGCGCGAACACGGCCTCCGCGCCCTCGTTGTTGAAGCCCAACCGGTTGATTGCTGCTCGATCCTCGGACAGCCGAAACAGGCGCGGGCGCGGATTACCCGGCTGGGGCAGGGGCGTGACCCCGCCGACCTCGACGAAGCCGACACCGATATCGCGGACCCCGGCGATGGCGACGGCGTTCTTGTCGAACCCAGCCGATATGGCCACGGGATTGTCGAAGGTCATCCCCATCAGGGATTGCGCCAGTGCCGGTTGGTCGTTCGACGCTGCGCGCGGTCCCAGCCCTGCGGACAGGCTGCGCAGGGCGAAGCCGTGCGCGGTCTCGGCCGGCAGGCAGCGTAAGGCGGCGGTTGCGAACTTGTGGAGCGTACTCAAAACAGGGCGAACCTAGCTCACGCCCGCCGACGCGTCACGAGTCTTCAGGAGGCGGGCGGAATGTCACCGATCATCCGCTGGGCGATCTGTTCATCCAGGACGCGCTCGGCGTTCTGTTGTTCGTCGGGCCGAAGCCGGGACACGAGTTTCTCGCGGTATCCGGCGGCCTCTTCATTGCCTTGCAGTGCAGCAAGCGACGCCCAGACATAAGCCTGCTGGTAGTCCTGGGGCACGCCCACGCCGCGCATATAGGCGTGGGTGAGCCGGAGCTGTCCGACAGGGTCGAATTTCTTCGCGGCCCGCGTCCACCATTCCATGGCCTGCGCGTAGTCACGCTGCCCCAGCGCCCCGTTCCGGTGAATATCACCCAGGCGAACCATTGCTTCGGTCAGGCCTTTCTCGGCGGCGCGGCGAATCCATTGGTATCCAGCCTGTGGGTTATAGACCCCGGCCAGGCCGGTCAGCATGCTGGAGCCGTAGAGGAGCTGAGCCTTCGTGTGCCCCGATTCGGCGGCGGTGGACAGCCAGACGGCAATCTGGTCCATGTCCGCGACCACGCCCGGTTCTGTCAGCACAACTTGGGCCGCGAGGTATTGCGCATCCGCGTTGCCGTCGTTCGCGGCAATGGTCAGCCACTTGGCGGCGGTTTCGCGATCCTTCGCGACACCCTCGCCATAGTAATACTGCCGTCCCAGCAGGTAGGCCGCGTCCGCGTACCCCTGTTCGGCGGCGAGGCGATAGAGCAGGTGGGCTTCGGCGGCGTCCTGCCCGCCTGCGATGCCTTCCTCGTACATGCGCCCCAGAATGGCCTGTGCGGGCGGGTAACCGGCCTCCGCGGATTTCTCAAACCAGTTGCGCGCCGTCCGGGCGTTTTCCTTCACGCCCTTGCCGAACAGGTACATCGTGCCCAGCAGCCATTGGGCGGCCGGATTACCGCGCGCTGCCGCCGGTTCGGCCTCGGCGCGTGCGGCCGCGTAGTTACGCCCGACATATTGATTGAACGCCTCGTTGAATCCGGCTTGTGCCGGGACCGCGGTGGCCAGCGACCCAGCAAGTGCTACTGCGGCGAGCACGGCGAAACGCATAGAGCCTGATGTTACAAGTCGGAATGCTGCGGAGGTTCGTGAGTTCATAGACGTCGCGTTGTTGTTGATCTCCGAGGATCAATATGGGGCAGACTTTCGACAAAAGCTGTGATGGCGCGCACAGCATACGATAAATTCCTGTCTTCCGTGTGACCGGAGCGCTTGCGCGGTACGAAGGAGTGGTCACCGTCCGGCACCCATTCCAGCGAGACCGGCGCTTTCAGGGAGTAACCGGCGATTTCATCCGGTTTGCCGAACGGGTCGCGTTCGCCCTGAAGGATCAGCGTTGGCCGGGTTGCTGCCTGGAGCGGCTCCAGGCGCGTGTTTTCTGGCTTGCCGGGCGGGTGAAAGGGGTAGCCGAGGCAAATCACGCCAGCCAGCCGCGCCGCGTTGTCCTGGTCGCCGGCGAACACCGCCGCGCTGCGCCCGCCCATGGACTTGCCGCCGATCACCAGCGGTCCGCGTGTGTCCCCGATTTCGGCGAGCGTGTCCGCCCAGCTCTGCAGCAGGACGGGCATGCGGTCAGGCCCGCGCTTGCGCTCATCCTTGCGGCGCCGGGCCATGTAGGGAAATTCGAAGCGGACACAGCGATGACCGGCCGCGGCAATGCCTTCGGCGATCGCGGTCATGAACGGTGTGTCCATCGGGGCACCCGCCCCATGGGCAAGGACGACGGTGGCCTCGTAGCGGGCGGCACCGTCGATCAGCATGGCTGGCGCCTCAGTCGTGGGGCGTCAGATGCACCACGGACGATTTGTTGATGAGGTGTACTTTGCCGTTCTGGTCGATGAACGGGAAGAACGGCTCGGGCGAGTTCAGCAGGTCCTGAATGCGCGTGGTCGCCTCGACGAACACCTGTCCGGTATACTGGGCACCATTCTGCAGGCAGACATCTGCCGGCACGCGCACCTTCGGCACTTTGAGCATGCGAATGGCCATTTCGGTCCTGCATCCAGACATTCGATCGCACGCACGATGCGCGCGATGCTTTGCTATGGTGCGCGCAAATTGGTTTAGGAGTTGTAAATGTCTTCAACCGAATTGACCTCCCTGAGCGCACGCGCGGCCGTGGACCTGCTCAAATCCGGACAGGTCTCCCCGCTGGAACTGATCGACGCCGCCGAGGCACGGATTGCAGCCGTTGAGCCTGCTGTCAACGCGATTCCCACACTCTGCCTGGACCAGGCGCGTGACGCCGCGAAGGCATTGCGCGCGCCGGACAACCCGGGGCCGGGCTGGCTCGCGGGGCTGCCCATCGTGGTGAAGGATGTGACGGATGTGGCCGGGGTGAAGACCACGCACGGCTCGCCGATCTTCGCGGACAACATCGCCGTGCGCGACGATATCTCCGTCGAGTTCCTGAAGCACAATGGCGCGATTGTCATCGGCAAGTCGAACACACCGGAATTTGCCGCTGGCGCGAACACTTTCAACGAGGTCTTCGGAAAGACGCGCAACCCGTGGAACACCGACACCACCTGCGGGGGGTCCTCCGGCGGGACGGCCGTGGCCGTGGCGACAGGCATGTCCTGGCTGGGCACGGGCACGGACCTTGGCGGTTCGCTGCGCACGCCGGCCAGCTTCTGTTCGGTCGTCGGCCTGCGGCCCAGCCCGGGCCGCGTGGCGTCCGGCCCCGTGCGTGACCCCTTCCAGAGCCTGTCGATGAACGGGCCCATGGGGCGCAATGTCGGCGATGTGGCGCTGATGCTCGATGCCGAGGTGGGACTTGATCCGCGCGTGCCGCTCTCCCTGCCTGCACCGGCGGAGACCTATCAGGCCGCTGCAGCCGCGCCCGTGGCCCCGGCGCGTGTCGGGTTCTCGCCGGATCTGGGGATCGGTCCGGTCGATCCCGAAGTGGCGGAGATTTGCAGGGCGGGTGCGGCGCGTCTCGCTGAGGCCGGATCGCAAGTCGAGGGTGCATGCCCCGATTTCTCGGGTTCGCTGGAGACCTTCCAGACCCTGCGCGCCGCGGCCTTCGTCGTGAACCGGGCTCCTCTGCTGGAAAAACACCGCGACAAGATGAAGCCGGAAATGATCTGGAACATCGAGAAGGGCATGAAGCAGACCACGGGCGACGTCTCGCAGGCACTGACGGAGCGCGGCGCGCTGTACCAGCGCGTAACGGACTGGTTCGAGGACTACGACGTGCTGGCCGCCCCGGCGGCGATTGTCCCGCCCTTCGATGTCGATATCCGCTATCTGGAAAAACTGGGTGATCATGATTTCGGCAACTATGTCGATTGGCTCTACATCACCTTCGCGATCACGCTGACCGGCCTGCCGGTGATTTCCGTCCCGTGTGGTTTTACGGCCTCGGGACTGCCTGTGGGGATTCAGCTCGTCGGACGCCCGCGCGGGGAGGCCGAACTGATCCGCTACGCAGCGAAATTCGAGGAGATCGTCGGCCTGGCCGACATGGTGCCCATCGACCCGCGCCCGGGCGCCTGAAGTCGCCCGGATGGCCCGCATTGCTGCGCACAATGCTGCGCAGCAATGCGGGTGGTGCCCATGTGTGGAAAGCCGGTGATTCCCGGTGATTCTGCCAAATTGAGCCATTGAAATTCCACAATAATTCGGCTTTTCCCTTATACGACAAGCACTTGTTGCCTTTTGAACTAGTGCTTGCGTTTGTCGTTTGTGCGTCGCACCATGTGTTGCAATGCACAAAACTACGAAGGGTAGTCGTATGTCGGTTGATGTCATGGAGCCTTCTGCAAAGCCGAAGCTCAACGGTTCGCGAAATCCGGTCGAGGAACTCAGCGGCTATTTCTTCGAGGACCTCGAAGTCGGAATGACCGCTGCGTATGCGCGCACGATCGGTCCTGCCGACCTTGTCATGTTTGCCGGCATGTCGGGCGACACGAACCCGATGCACCTGAACGAGGAATACGCGCAGCAGACCATGTTTGGCGGCACGATCGCCCACGGCATGCTGTGTTCAAGCTTCATTTCGACCGTGGTTGGCACCCGCCTGCCGGGCCCCGGCTGCGTCTATGTCAGCCAGACACTCAAATTCAAGGCGCCGGTGCGCCCGGGCGATACCGTTACCGCGCGCGCGACGGTGAAAGAGCTGATCCCCGAGAAGGACCGCTGCATCCTGGAGACGGTGTGCACGGTGGGCGAGAAGGTTGTGATCTCGGGCGAAGCCCAGGTCCTCGTGCCCCGGCGCCCGTAGCGCGCCGGCGGCAGCGCCGCCCAATCTCCACCCGCCGCGCCCTATCGCAAGCCTTGATCGGGGAAGCGGCGGCGGGTACATCCCGCTCCCATGCGGATATTTCGGCACTTCAGCGGCGTACCCGACGCCGAAAAGGGCGCGGTCGTTGCGCTCGGCAACTTCGACGGTTTGCACCGCGGGCACCAGCACGTCATCGCGACGGCGCGTGATATCGCGCGGGCCGACGGCCGCAAGTTCGGCGTGCTGACTTTTGAACCACATCCGCGAACCTACTTCGGCAAGGAGAGCGAGCCGTTCCGGCTGACTCCCTTCCGGATCAAGGTGCGCGAGTTGCAGGCGCTGGGTGTCGATGTGCTTTTCGTTCTGCGATTTGACGGGGCGCTCGCGGGCCGGTCCGCGGAGAGCTTTGTCGCCGATATCCTGCATGGGGGCATCGGCGCCACGCATGTGGTCGTCGGCTACGACTTCGCCTTCGGCGCGGGCCGCGAGGGCAATGCGGAATTCCTTGAGCACCGCGGCGAAGGCCTTGGTTTCCGGGTCAGCGCGGTGGGCGCGGCACGTGACGAGGTCGAGGAGATCTATTCCTCCACGCTGATCCGCAAATACCTCCAGAACGGCCAGCCCCAGCGCGCGGCCGCCCTGTTGGGGCATCTTTGGGAGGTCGAGGGCCGGGTGCGTGAAGGCCGCCAGCTCGGCCGCACCATCGGTTTCCCGACCGCGAATGTTGATCTGGGGGATTCGATCCGTCCCGCCCTGGGTGTCTACTCGATCCGCGCGGGTCTGCGCGGTGCGGGGGGCATCCGGTGGTATGACGGTGTCGCCAATCTCGGCGTGCGCCCCACCGTGGACGGGGACGGGGTAACGCTGGAGGCGCACCTGTTCGACTTCGAGGAGGACCTCTACAACCGCTACCTGCGCGTCGCGTTCGTGGACTATTTGCGTCCCGAGCAGAAATTCGACGGGCTGGATGCGCTGAAGGCCCAGATTGCCGAGGATTGCCGCCAGGCGCGCGAACTGCACCTGGCGCGCGCGCTGGGCGCGGGCGATTTCATCGGCGAAGATATGTAAAAGGTACGCAGGTGCGGCGGTTGCCGTGGGTTTCACGGCACTCTATAAGCCGCCCGTCGTTCAGGAACGGAACATGACCACCGATTACAAGGACACCGTCTTCCTCCCGAAGACCGATTTCCCGATGCGCGCGGGCCTTCCCAGGAAGGAACCCGAGCTGCTTGCGCGCTGGGCGGAGATGGACCTGTTCGCGCGCCAGCGCGCGGAGTCGGAAGGCCGCCCACCGTTCATCCTGCATGACGGCCCGCCCTACGCGAACGGCCACCTGCATATCGGCCACGCGCTGAACAAGATTCTGAAAGACGTGATCAGCCGCTCCCAGCAGATGATGGGACGCGATTCCAATTACGTGCCCGGCTGGGACTGTCACGGCCTGCCCATCGAGTGGAAAATCGAGGAGCAGTACCGCGCCGCCGGCCGGAACAAGGACGAGGTGCCGATCCTCGAATTCCGGAAGGAATGCCGGGAGTTCGCGGAGCACTGGGTTGGCGTGCAGTCCGAGGAATTCCAGCGCCTGGGCGTGATCGGCAACTGGGAGGATCCCTACACCACCATGGCGCACCACGCCGAGGCGCAGATCGCGCGCGAGATCGCCAAGTTCGCGATGAACGGTGGGCTCTATCGCGGCGCGCGGCCGGTTTTGTGGTCGGTGGTGGAAAAGACCGCGCTGGCCGATGCGGAAGTCGAGTACGAGGACCATGTGTCTCCCTCGATCTATGTGCGCTTTCCAGTGGTCACGGCCTCCGACCCCGCGCTCGAAGGCGCGGCCATCGTCATCTGGACGACGACGCCCTGGACCATCCCGGGCAACCGGGCCATCGCCGTCGGGGCCGACCTCGACTATGTGCGGGTGAAGGTATCCGCGGTCGGCGAGAAGAGCCGGGCCATCGTGGGCGATGAACTCATCGTGGCCGAGACGCTGCGCGACGCTGCCCTTGCCGATATGGGCATTGAGGCGGCGGACGAGGTGGCACGGCTGAAGGGCGGCGCCATCAAGGGCAGCGTGTGCGCGCATCCATTGCATGCCCAGGGCTTCGACCACGAGGTCCCGGTGTTCGAGGCCGGCTTCGTGACCACCGAGCAGGGCACCGGCTTCGTGCATATCGCGCCGAGCCATGGCGAGGATGACTTCTATCTGGGCCGTGAGCATGGCCTGCCCGTGCCGGACATGGTCGATGCCGAAGGCCGCTACTTCGAGCATGTGCCGCTGTTCGCCGGCATGGCCGTGCTGACGTCGGACGGCGAGGAGGGCGAGGCCAACGGCGCGGTGATGAGCGCGCTGGAAGGCGAAAACGCGCTGCTCGGCCGCCGCAAGCTGTCCCACTCCTATCCGCATTCCTGGCGGTCCAAGGCACCTCTGATCTTCCGCAACACGTCCCAGTGGTTCATCTCCATGGAAACGAACGACCTGCGGGACAAGGCGCTGGCCGCCATCGCGGAAACGCGGTTCGTGCCGTCCCAGGGCCAGACCCGGTTGCGCTCCATGATCGAGACGCGCCCGGACTGGTGCATCTCGCGCCAGCGCGCCTGGGGCGTGCCGATTGCCGTCTTCGTGAACAAGGCGACGGGCGAACTGCTGCAGGACCAGGCTGTGTTCGACCGCATTGCCCAGGCCTTCGAGGAAGAAGGTGGCGACGCCTGGTTCAACAGTTCGCCTGCGCGCTTCCTGGGCAATGACTACGACGCCGAGGATTACGAGCAGGTGCGCGACATCGTCGATGTCTGGTTCGACTCCGGCTCGACCCATGCCTTCGTGCTGGAAGACCGCGACGACCTGCAGTGGCCGGCCTCGCTCTACCTGGAAGGCTCGGACCAGCATCGCGGCTGGTTTCATTCCTCACTGCTGGAATCCTGCGGCACACGCGGGCGCGCACCCTATGATGCGGTGCTGACCCATGGCTTTGTCATGGCCGAGGACGGCCGCAAGATGTCGAAGTCGCGCGGTACGGATGTCTCGCCCCAGGACACGGTCGAACAGTACGGAGCGGATATCCTGCGCATCTGGGTGGTCGGGTCCGACTATTCGGAAGACCTCCGCCTCGGGCCGGAAATCCTGAAATACCAGGCGGACCTCTACCGCCGCATCCGCAACACGCTGCGTTACCTGCTGGGCAATCTCGACGGGTTCGAGGAGAGCGAGAGGGTCGATCCGGCGGACATGCCGGAGCTTGAGCGCTGGGTGCTGCACCGGATCTGGGCGCTCGACGCGCTGGTCCGCCAGACCACCGACGATTTCGAGTTCCACACCCAGTGGACGGCGCTCCACAATTTCTGTGCGGTCGAGCTGTCGGCCTTCTACTTCGATATCCGCAAGGATGCGCTCTATTGCGACGCGCCCGACAGCCTGCGCCGCCGCGCCGCGCGCACGGTGCTGGATATCCTGTTCTCCCACCTGACCGCCTGGTTGGCGCCGATCCTGTGCTTCACGGCGGAAGAAGCCTGGCTGACGCGCGCGGGCGAGGGCGATTCGGAAAGTGTGCATCTGCGCACCTATCCGGACGTGCCGGACAGCTGGCGCGACGATGCGCTGGCCGCGAAATGGGAGAAGGTCCGCCGACTGCGCCGCGTCGTGACCGGCGCGCTGGAGATCGAACGCGCCGAGAAGCGGATCGGCTCCAGCCTGCAGGGTGCGCCGACGGTCTATGCCGATGCCGAGACGGTGGCGGCGATGGAGGGGGTCGATCTGTCCGAGATTGCGATCACTTCCGCGGCGACCTTGCTGACAGGCGATGTTCCGGACGGCGCGTTCACCGTGCCGGATATTGCGGGGATCGGTGTCGTACCGGCGCTTGCCGAGGGCGAGAAATGCGCACGCTGCTGGCAGGTTCTGCCGGATGTGGGCACGCACGCAAACCCGGATGTCTGCGCGCGCTGCGACGCGGCCGTCAGCAACCAGAAAGAAGCCGCCGAATAAGGCGGAAACATGCCGCGCTGGGCCCTCATCTTCATTGCGGTTCTGATCGGTGCCGATCAACTCCTCAAGCAATACATGCTGTCGCTGGTCTTCGAGCCGCCGCGCGTGATCGAGGTGACGGGGTTCTTCAACCTCGTGCCGGTCTGGAACAGGGGCGTCAGCTTCGGGATGCTGGGAGATTCGGAAACCTCACGCTGGGTTCTCGTCGGTCTGGCCTTCGCGATTGTCGCAATACTCGTCGTCTGGCTGATCCGCGCGGGCAGCACGGTGGTGGTGTTCGCGCTGGTGCTGGTGATCGGCGGGGCGCTGAGCAATGTGATCGACCGGATCGTGTTCGGCGCGGTCGTCGATTTCATCGATATCCACGCCTTCGGGTGGCACTGGCCGGCGTTCAATCTGGCCGATATGTCCATCGTCGCGGGAACGGCTTTCCTGCTCTATGACGGCTTGTTCGGTTCGCCACGCGCTCTAAAATAATCTCCGGCCTCGAATCCTGGCCGAGACGCGCTATATTC
>Ga0255776_10002304_pt1 | contig 21405 bp, 23 predicted proteins | sample 071ome_19_FD_179974 | JGI IMG/M metagenome (GOLD analysis project Ga0255776, IMG submission 179974) | Coastal salt marsh microbial communities from the Groves Creek Marsh, Skidaway Island, Georgia - 071413AT metaG (version 2) | ecosystem: Environmental > Aquatic > Marine > Intertidal zone >... | reverse complement strand
AGACTGATTCGCAGTAGCACTCATATCAGTTTCCAGGCTTAGTTAGTTATGGTTTATGAAATCGCGCGGAAGTATGCGTAAAACCAACATACAATGCAAACGATGGTTTGAATTATAAAAGCTCTTAGGTTAGAAATGAATCGGTATAAACAGTTTAACCCCATGATCTAGGTCAGTATTTTTGAACTTTTTTGTGGATAGTTAGGTTCTGAGTGTAGAACATACTAGGAATATTATGGACTTTTTAGTGAACGAGGCTAATAAGCCTGAACAAAAAATGGCCTTGGTGCTTGCTCATGGTGCTGGTGCACCAATGGATTCTGAATTTATGAATCAGGTCGCCTCCTTATATGCAGCCAGTGGCGTTAAAGTCTTGCGTTTTGAATTTCCCTATATGCAGGAAAGACGACTATCCGGTAAAAAGCGTCCTCCAGATAGAGCACCAAAATTAATTGCTGCCTGGAAAGAAGCGGTTGATGAAGCTCTTTCAAGTGACCAAGTGCTGTTTATTGGTGGTAAGTCTATGGGAGGGCGTATGGCGACGCTTGTTATGACTGAGCACGATTTGGCTATTAATGGTTGTGTTTGCTTTGGTTACCCTTATCACGCACCAGGAAAGCCTGAAAAAGTCAGGAATGATCATTTTTCTGAATTGCAACAGCCTGTGCTTGTGCTTCAGGGTGATCGGGATGCTTTTGGCACAAAAGAGGAAATCTCTTCTTACACTGACTTTGCTCTGGTGAAGCATCATTGGTTAACGGATGGTAATCATGATTTGAAACCAAGAAAGGCTTCTGGTGTGACCCATGATCAAAATATAGAGGACGCAGTTAAAGCGTCGATTGAATGGATGAAACGTCAGCTTGGTTAATGTTTGGTTTGATGCCAAAATTAAGAGCGACCCGCAAATAGCAGGTCTCTCTTTATATGATGAAGCAACGTTTAATCGAACTGGTTGAGCAGTTGTTTTTGCTTGGATGCCAGCCCCATTAATGATTCACTTACATCTGAAACATGATTCATGGATTGAAGGGTTTCAGAGCTGTGTTCCATGACTGTGTTGATCTTATTCTGAATCAAGCTGGTTTGATGAGACTGCTGTTCAGTAAATGCTGCAATTTCTTCTGACATAGCTTTAATGTTATTCACTGATTGCTGGATTTCTTTCAGTGCATCACCCGCTTCAGTAACTTGTTCAACACCCGTTTCAGTGGTTGACTTGCTTGATTGCATAGTGGTTACAGCTTGAGATGCCTCAGAGCTTAACTGTTCGATGATCTCATGAATTTGATTGGTTGATTCCTGAGTCTTCATTGCCAGTGATCGAACTTCATCTGCTACAACTGCAAACCCGCGGCCTTGTTCACCAGCTCGTGCTGCTTCAATAGCCGCATTTAGCGCAAGTAAGTTTGTTTGATCAGCAATGCCTTTAATAACATCGACAAATTTACTGATCTGTTCGCAACGTTGAGCAAGCTGATCTACTGTTTTTTCAGCTTCTTCAACGCGTTCAGAAGACTCTTTAATCGTCTTAATTGTTTCCTGAATGATGTAGTTGCCTTTGTCACTCAGTTTGTGTGCTTTCTGGGTTTCTTCTCTCGAGGTTTCCAGCTTATTAAAGATCGAATTTATGCCATCGATGATGTCGGTGGTTTCACCTAGTACATCAGAGAGCTCTGTTTGCTGTCTTTGGATTCGGGTTTGAGTTTGCTGGGTAGAGTCGTGGCATTCTTCTACTGCTTTTGTTAATTCAGTTGAACTTAGATTGATGCGTTTGACCACTGTTTTTAATCGGAAGTTTGAAGCGTTAAGGTGAAGGGAAAGTTCGTTCGCTTTATGAGGTGCACCCAGATACATATATTGAATGAAATCAGAATCGGCATTGTCAGAAGCGCTGGGTAAGGCCATTTTAAGTTGGCGTTTGAATAACTTGCCAGAAAGCGTACATCCAATCACTGCAAGAGGAATACTGGCAAGCCAACCGAATAATTCATGGCCAGCCAAAGCTGCCGCAAAGATAAAGAAGCATAGGAGGTATTCTAAAAGCTCAGCGAATCTAGCATGAAAAGGAACAGGGGGTTGTCCCTTATTGATTCTCTTATAGACGTCTTCTGTTCTGGAGATCTGTTCTTCTTTCGCTTTTCGACGAACCGATTCATAGCCTATTATCTTTCCCTGTTCTTTGATTGGGCTAACATAGGCATCGACCCAGTAGTGATCTCCAGATTTTGCGCGGTTTTTAACAATGCCCATCCAGGACTTACCTGCTTTTAAATGCTGCCATAGGTCTGCGAAAACAGCTTGTGGCACATCCGGGTGGCGTACCAGGTTATGAGCTTGGCCAATCAACTCTTTCTCTGTATAGCCTGCAAGTTCGACGAAGTCGTCATTTACATCCGTAATGACGCCTTTTTCAGTGGTTACTGATACGACTTCATGTCGATCTTCTAAAGGTATGTTCTTGTTAGTAACAGGAAGGTTTTTTCTCATAGTGAATGCCTAAATCGAGTATGGCGATATGATTATTTTCAACATTAGTGCTTGGTTTGTATGTGTGCTTAATTTACGACAAAGTGATGTTGTCAGAGTTGCTGTTTTTTGAGATCTGGTAACTTAACTATATCGGCAGGAAATTGAATAGCTTGAGTATAAGCTTCGGGAAAGTAAGAGAATTTTACTTTCCCGGTATGTTTTCTTAAACGTGTTCAAGAACAGTGATTTTTTCAGGCTCAGAAAGCATCGGGTCGATCTTGTACATGATCTCGGTTCGTTCGAGAGAATGTGACCAGTTATGCCAATCCTGAATAGATCGCCATTTTGACAGAGTTAATCGTCTCAAGGGATTGCTTGAATCTTTCATGGATTCACCCGCTAGAAATCCAGGGGCAGCAATGGCTGTTTGAAGGGTGCTGCGTACGGCGTCTTCGTATATGTCTTCAAGGCCGTCCATAATGTGTCGTTCAATAAGTACTCTAATCACGCTTAGATCCTTCTTAATGTAAGCTTAAGTAGCGGTTAACTATACTTGTAGTTTAGCTTTTTTTAGTTAATTTGCTATCCCTTTTCGGCTAGAAAGTTGAGCATCTTTATAATGAATTCAGTATCATAGCGGCAGTTGCGAATAGCGATTTTTTAAGCTTGATGGGTTAAGTAGTGGGGTTACGTAATGCTACCTGAAACGATTGGAATTAATTTGGTCGGTCTTGAGTTAGAGGCTCAGTATGATTATTGCAAAACCTCACCTAATCAAAGGAGTCGCGCTTCAAATCATTTGATCAGCTTTACTTCTGTCTCAAGTGGTGTTTTTGAGGCAGAAGGGCGTGGAGAAGGGCTTAAAAACGGTGATACGCTCTATTTCTCATTAAAAGGCAGTAAAGGGCTTGTTTTTCCACTAGAGGTGGAGAGCCTCAGGTATCTGATTGAACCCAATGATCAGTGGCACGCATCTCTAATAGGTGAAGCTTTTGAAGCTTTGTCGATATTTACATGGCAGGTGCAGTGCAATGTCTGTGAGCATCAGGAGTCTTTGGAGTTTGTGTGTCGATCTGAAGATTCTCAGGAGGTTCAGGTGTTTCATGCGGAGACGCGATTGCAAACCCTGGGCTGGTCGGTTCAGTCAGGCAAACATCTTTGTCCTGAATGTCGAAAGTCGTTGAATTAATCTGTTTGTTAAAGAAAACCTAGTTTGGAGTTTGTTTATGTCTGGTTCTGAATTGCCGGAATTTCACCATGAATTGGATGCAAAGGGTTTGATGTGTCCGGAGCCGGTTATGATGCTGCATAAAAAAGTGCGAGAGATGGCTTCGGGTGAAATCTTAAAAGTTGAAGCGACAGATCCATCGACCACTCGCGATATTCCTCAATTTTGTAACATGCTTGATCACACGCTTGTGGCTGAAACTCAACAATCCGATGTGTTTTTGTATTTCATCAAGCGCCGATAATTAGATTTTGATCAACTTTGACAGATCATCCTTTAGCAAGTTCTGCTTCGGATTGTTTGTCGGTGTTCTCTTTCTTGCTTTTCTTCAGGGTTAAGAGTCCTGATACAAAAATTAATAGGCTGCCTGCCACTGTTGCCCATCTCAATGATTCGTCCCAGAAAACCCAGCCGTAAATGGATGCATATACCAAAGAAGCGTAAGTAAAGGGGGCGATCTTTCCGGGCAATGCCAGAGTATATGCCTTGGTCATCATCAGCTGACCAATAGTGCCCATGGTTCCCATCAGGCAGAGTAACCCCAGAGAATATAGGGTTGGTGTGGTCCAGGACCAGCTGAGAGGAACGGCAGAAATTAGCGTGCTTAATAGAGCAAAATAGAAAACGATACGTGCGCTTGGCTCGGTTTTTCCCATTTTTCGAATGGTTACTTTGGCGAGACTGGCTAATGCTGCACCTGCAAGCCCGATCAATGCAATTAATGTAAATTCGGAGGCGTCGGGGTCAAGGATGATGGCGACACCGATAAAGCCAATCACGATGGCAATCTTGGACCAATGAGAAATTCGTTCTCCTAACCAAAGAAAGGCAATGATTGGAATAAACAGTGGGGCAGAAAGTTTAACTAACATGGCTTCCGCAAAGGCGATATTGCCAATACTGTAAAAGAAACAGTACATGGCGGTCACACCCACTGTGGCACGTAATAGATGCAGCGAAAAACAGTTGGTTTTGAACAGCGAACTTCCCATCATGATAAGCATCGGAAGAATTGCAATCAGTCCAAATAGATTCCTGAAGAATACAATCATCTCGTTAGGAAGATCCAATGCTAGGATCTTGATTAATGCACCCATGGATGCCAATAAAAACTCAGCTGCTAAGAGTAGAAGGGAAGCGCGTACAGTTGGAGACGAAAGCATAGGAATAAATGGTGTGAGCTGGAAAGCGCAACATTATATCACAGGAATGGTGGGCGGCTTAGTTTGCCTTTGTTCTGTGGGTTGTTTGGCGAATATTTAAACCAGGTCAATAAGAAGAGAAACCGTGGTCATTGCGTCCGGATCATGATGTTTGATTCGAGTGGCAATGCCGTGTTGAAAGTAATATCTGAACTCAGGGATCTCTGTAGCAGCAACCAGATCTGAAGAGCCTGGTAACGGAATGATGCTTAGGTTGTCCTCTATGGGAACCATGGCTTCCAGATCTCCATTATGAGAGAGTTTCCAGCTGATCACGGGCTTTAGGTAAAAGCCTTTTTTATCTTTGTGTTTAAAAGCGGCGTGTGTCCCAAGGTGGTCGGGCAACTCTTGATTAATGTTTTCCCTTAATAGCGATACGTTATCTGAAGATTCGATACTTTCTAAATCTGGTTTGTCTGAATGTTTCTCCTGGAAAAACATATGGCCCAGCTCAAGTTCTTTTGCTTTATGATCTGGTGCCTTAAAAAAGATTCTGTCGTTAGTGGCGTCGAAGTAACCTTGCCAGCGACCTTGTTTATGTTGAAGGTCTTCGGTAGTGGTAACTTCTTTCAGCCATGGAATGACGGCACAAATCTCTCCGTTTTCCAGTAAGGCCCAGAAAAGAATCTTGATAGTAAAAAGGTGTTCGGAGCTTAGGTCGCTTGAGTATAGAGCTTCCATACCGTCAAGTTCTGATGTGATGCGGACGATATGGGACTTGGGCGGTTCTTTCTCAGTTTTCTCCGCCCTGTAAGTGTCTAACTGAATAATGTTGTTTTCAGAGTTAGTAGTCATACAAAATCGTCTTTAACTCGCTATACAATACCATCAGACATTGTTAAAACCTTGTCTGGCTATTGGACTAAATTCATATCGTTAAACAGGATATCGGCAAATGCTGAGAAAACATTACTACTTTGCTTACGGTTCAAATATGAATCAGCAACGCATGAGTGTGAGAGGGTTATCTTTTTCTGATCCAGTGAAAGGCGTGATGCCGGGTTATCGTTTGGCTTTTAACAAGAAGGCCTGGGATCATCCATCCCGATCTTATGCGAATATTGTTTATGATCCTGCATCTTTTGTTGAAGGGGTTCTATATCGTCTCGAGGATGAGCATCAAATAATAAAGATGGATCCTTTTGAAGGGGCTCCAAGATTATATAGTCGTGAGATTTTCCATGTTGAAACACATTTAGGCGCTATTCCTTCGTGGGTTTATATTGCTAATAAAGCCACTATTTTTGAAGGCTTGAAGCCCGATCGGTGGTATCTCGATCATTTATTGGAAGGGCGGGAATTTCTCTCAGAGGAATACTTTAGTAAATTAACAAAAGTGCAAACAAATCCGGCTTGAAGTGTTATCAAACCGGTTTTAGTTCTGAATTGAATTTGTACTTTTGGACGTAGAAAAGGTAGCTTAGTTGCAGCAGGCCGTTGGCACTTAGCCCTGCAATAAGTGCATACCAAAAACCTTTTACACCGATCGGGTCAGGGAGAGTAAAGTATTGTTCTACCGTGCTTCTAAGGCCTGAATCCAGACCCAGAATGTATCCTACAGGTATAGCAATGACCCAAAAGGCCAGGATGGTCAAAATCATAGGGATGGTGGTTAATTGATAGCCACGCAGAGCCCCTGCTGCAGTGATTTGTACTGTATCAAATAACTGAAAGAGTGCGGCAAGAATCAATAGGCTACTAGCAAGCACAAGTACGTTCTGATCATCGGTATACAGAATAGGAATATTCTGACTGTTCATCATGATCAGTGACAAGCTGAAGATTCCGAATAGAAAGGCCAAGCTTATTCCTGTTCTTGAAACAATTTTGGCTAATCTGAAATCCTTACGTCCCAGTTGGTAACCTGTTCTCACGGTAATTGCCTGGCTCATTCCCAGTGGTACCATGAACATGACCGAGCAAACGTTCAGAGCAATTTGGTGCGAGGCAACCTGAACTTCTCCAAGATGAGCAATAACCAGTGGGATGTAGGTAAAAACAGACGCTTCGGCAAGTATGGCCAGGCCTATTGGTATGCCGACCTTTATCAGCTGAAGGGATACAGTTTTCTGGTTGTGCGGGATTTTCCAGGAAAAACGAAGTCGTTTTCTTGAATGTTCAGATTCTTGAATTCCGACCTTTTCAATGAGTTGTTTGTCTTTCTTTTGGATGGCAATCAAACCAAACAATGAAAGCCAAAAGATAATGGCACTTGCCAAGCCGCAACCCGCACCGCCAAGAGCCGGTATCAACTCAATACCGTTAGATAAACTCCATCCATGAATAAATAGGTAATTCAGCGGGATATTTAGTAAAACTGCACCGGTCGTAATGATCAGTACGTGGCGGGTAATACCATTACCTTCTGACAGGCTTTTATGAACCTGAAACAGGGCGGACGCTGGAAGTCCAATAAGAATGAACCCTAGATAGTTTGCTGCCAGCGCTGATGTGGTGGGGTGGGCATTTAGTAGGTGGATTAAATCGATACCTAATTTGCCAAGTAACAAAAATAGAAAGGAAAGTCCTAATGCAAACCAGCGAGCGCTCGATATCCAATCGAGAATTACATCAAACTTCTGCTGGCCGTTGAATTTGGCAATTTGAGGGGTAAGGGCCATTAATATGGCGGTCATAGTAAGGAATAGAAGGTTCCACAAGGCGGCACCGATTGATACAGCGGCCAAATCCTGAGCTGAAACCTGACCTGCCATGACGGTATCAATTACTGACATAAGACAGGTAAGGGTCAATGCCATGATGATCGGCATTGCAAGCTTTATAAGGCTTTTTGCTTCAAAGGTGATGTCTGATGAGCTTTGCATTAGGGGTGTAGTTACCTGTCCGGCTTTATTGATCAAAGACTTCAATAAAAAGGACGGGTATAATACGCCCAACCTTTATGAAAGGGTAGTTGTTGAACGGGTTTTTCTGACCCTTGAGACAAGTATTTGTGTTCCATGATTGGAACCTTGATAAAGTTAGTGATTGACAGGTTGTTGGAAATTGAGTGCTATAGAACATCTGGCTGATGAAATTGTTTCTGTTTTTAATAAGTGTTTTAAGCAGTCAGAAGACACAGAGTTGATCGGGAATTGTCCAGAACCCGAGTATGTTCCCAAGCACGTCAGAGATGAATCTCATCATGCAATCTTTTTTACGAAGGATTATTATGCCAGTGCGCTCCATGAAATAAGTCATTGGTGTATCGCAGGCGACGCTCGTCGACAACAGGTTGATTATGGTTATTGGTATTGCCCTGATGGTCGTACCGAAGAACAACAAGCGCTATTTGAACAGGTAGAAGTTAAGCCCCAGGCTCTGGAATGGATTTTTGCAGAAGCTGCAGCGTTTCCTTTTAGATTAAGCTTTGACAATCTGAATGGCAGTCCGGTGGATGCCAAGGGATTTGCGGATAGGGTGTATCAACAAGCGCTTGAATATCTTAAATACGGTGTCAATGCGAGATCCAAAGAATTGATAGATGCATTGCTTCATAAATACAGAGATGGGGCTTCTTTGGATGAACATTGGTTTCAACGCTCTAAATTAGGTTATTTAGAGTAAGTACAGAATTTGGCTTGATTGTATGCTTAATAAACAAACCATAGCATCACAAAATTAAAGCCCTTCAAACAAGTAGGTGAAATCGTGCTTAAAGCACTTAAAGCTTGGACTAAAAAGTCTGATAAAACCAAGGCCGATTCAAAATCAGGTCGTTCACAATCAGATAAATCGAATAATCAGAGAAAGCCAAAGAATAAGGCTGACGAGAATAAAAACTCTAAATCCGGTAAACATGGTGGACACTCTGACTCTGCAAATCGCAAGAATGGTCAGAAGCCACACGGTCAGCAAAAGCCAAATAAGCGAAGCCACACGAAAAGTAAGGCTCGAGATCAGCACCATCAAAAGCACGGGAAGAAAGCAGCCCAATCTAACTGGTCGATTGATCAATTTGTTGTGCCTGAAGCGGAAGGCAAAACTCGCTTTCATGATTTCAATCTCCACAGTGATTTGATGCATGGTATTGCTGAATCTGGATTCAGCTATTGTACGCCAATTCAGGCGAATGCCATTCCTATTGCTTTGCAACATAAAGACATTACGGGTAAAGCTCAGACAGGTACTGGTAAAACAGCGGCGTTCCTGATTTCCGTCATTCAAAACTTGCTGAATAATCCCTATCAAGGAGAACGGTATGCCAGTGAGCCGCGTGTTTTGATCTTGGCGCCAACGCGAGAGTTAGCTCTTCAGATCGAAAAGGACGCGATTGAATTAACTCGCTTTACTGAGCTGAATGTGGCTTGTGTCGTGGGTGGAATGGACTATGAGAAACAGCGTCAAACACTAAGAAACGCTGTAGTTGATATTCTTATTGGTACACCGGGTCGTTTGATTGATTTCATGTTCAAAGAAGATGTTTATCTGGATCAGGTGGAGATTTTGATTCTGGATGAAGCGGATCGCATGTTGGACATGGGCTTCATCCCCGACGTTCGCAAAATTGTTCGTCAAACTCCTCACAAAGAAGATCGTCAGACACTTTTGTTCAGTGCGACTTACAATGATGACATTATTCGCTTAACGGAGCAGTGGACTATCGATCCTGTTCGTATTGAGATTGAACCTGAGCAGGTGACTTCCGAGCGGGTTGATCAACGTGTGTTTTTGTTGGAAGCCTCCCAGCGTTATGAGCAGCTTAAGAAAATTGTAAGCGGTGATGATGTCGGGTTAGTGATTGTCTTCCTAAATCGTCGAGACCAAACACGTAAGGTTTATGAAAAACTGAAGCGTGACGGTGTTAAAACAGCTATGTTGTCCGGTGATGTTCCGCAGAATAAACGTTTAAAAACGCTCGAGAACTTCAAAAAGGGAAGCATTAAAGTTCTGGTAGCAACAGACGTGGCGGGTCGCGGCATTCATGTTGATGATATTACCCATGTTGTGAACTATACCTTACCTGAAGATGCTGAGGATTATGTACATCGTATCGGTCGTACAGGTCGAGCAGGAAGAACAGGGCATGCCATCAGTTTTGCCAGTGAAGATGACGCATTTGTGATTCCGGAAATCGAGGCTTATGTGGGCGAAAAGCTCAAAATGGAATATATTGATAATTAATCAAAATGGAGCTTCGGCTCCATTTTTGGTTTTGGCTGACTGTAAGTTAACAGCTGTTTAATGACCGGAATTTCGTTAACAGTTAGCTACACTCGAGAATCCAATCTAACTGAGTGGGTTCATCACTACGTTCCTTGATGATAAAGCCGTTCTTTTTATTGCGCTTGATGAGTAGATCCAGTTTTTTCATAGCATCCCCATGGCACTTGGCCGGGATGTTTTTGACTTTGCCGTTGCTACTACCAATGAGTCCGGTAGATTGAGTGAGAACCCAGCCACCAAACAAATCCTGTTGGATGTGTGCTATAAAATACGAATTTTCTTTATGCCATCGTATTAGCATGGTGTTAGGTGAATCCGGTACTAAAATTGTTAGGTTAGCAGCACATTATATCTGAGCAATATGTACTGTGCGACTGATTATATTCTAAACAAGATAAACCCACTTGGTAGGGGCTCGTTTTAGTAATTTCGTGCTATTTTGTTGTGATGAAACTTAGGACATAAAAATAAACGCCATATGAAAATTGTTGCTGATGAAAATATGCCTTTGGTGGAAGGCTTATTCAATGAATTGGGTCGGGTAACCCGTTTGCCAGGAAGGAATATGACAGCGGAGGATGTCAAAGATGCTGACATTCTGTTGGTTCGATCTGTCACTAAAGTGAATGAAACGTTACTGTCTGGCTCGAAGGTGAAGTTTGTAGGCACGGCCACTATCGGGACTGATCATGTTGATCAGTCTTGGCTAGCTGATAAAGGGATAGGTTTCGCTAATGCGCCAGGATGTAATGCACATTCGGTTGTGGATTATGTGATCAGTGCCCTTATTTGTTTGGGACAGGATGATGATCGTCTGTTGACGGATCTTTCGGTTGGCGTGATCGGTGCGGGTAATGTCGGTGGTCGTCTTATTCAGCGTCTAAAAAAGTTGGGTGTTAAGGTTAAGGGGTTTGATCCTTTTAAGGACGATGAGGCTTTGTCGTTAACCTCACTAGATGAAGTACTGGCATGTGATGTTGTTTCTTTGCATGTCCCTCTGACAAAAGAAGGGGATCACCCAACGCATCATTTAATTGATGAAGATGCCTTACGCTCGATGAGATCAAACGCGATTTTAATTAACAGCGCTCGAGGCCCGGTGGTTGATAATACCGCGTTGAAACAACACCTGATTTTGTTTCCTGAATTTAAGGCGGTTATGGATGTCTGGGAAACAGAGCCGGAAGTAGATCGGGAGTTACTAGAATTAGTTGACTTGGGGACGGCTCATATTGCGGGTTATAGCCTGGATGGAAAGTATAAAGGTACGTTCCAGATCTTTTCTGAGGTGTGCAAATACTTTGGCCTGCCAAACAGAAAACGCTTACCTCAAATGCTACCAGAACCTGATTTGGTTCAGGTAGGATTTGCTACTGGTGCCAGCTTCGAATCTGTTTTTCCTCGATTGGTCCAGGTCGCTTATGATATTCGTCGTGATGATCGTGCATTACGCAGAGCGGTGGTTCGTTCAGAAAACATTCCTGAAGCTTTTGATTTCCTTAGAAAGCATTATCCGGTACGCAGGGAATTCTCTTCGCTCACGGTTAAAATGAGAAAAAATGATACAGCTAATTCTGGAAGGTTTGAGGCTGCTGGCTTTAAGGTGAAAGTAAAAAGTTAATGAATAGGTTAAATATCGGGCTACTAATTAATCCGCTTGCAGGTCTAGGAGGCAGTGTTGCTCTAAAAGGAAGCGACAATATGGCGGAGCAAGCTCTATCTCTAGGTGCAAAGCCGAAAGCGCAACAACGGGTTAAGCAGGCGCTTGAATCTCTTCAGTTATATGCGGATCACTTATCTTTTGTGGCTCCGCCGGGGTTGCTGGGCTCAGATCTTTTAGATGAAATGGGGTTTCAAGTTGAGACTCTTGGCATGGATTCGTCAAAAAATTATTCAGTGTTAGGTGAAAGTTCTTCGGAGGATACAAAGGCTTCTGTTGACTTGATCGCTAAGCAGGGGGTGGATTTATTGCTATTTGCTGGTGGTGATGGAACCGCTCGCGATATCTGTTCTGTGATTGAGGATCATTTGCCTGTGTTAGGTATTCCGGCGGGGGTGAAAATTCATTCCGCTGTTTATGCGGTTAATCCTCAAGCGGCCGGTGCCTTGTTGATTGAAATGCTTAAAGGGGAGCTAGTTGGAGTAAGAACTGCCGATGTTCGTGATATTGATGAGGAGGCTTTTCGCCAGGGGCAAGTAAAAGCTCGTTTGTTTGGTGAGATGCTGGTGCCTGAAGAAGGACGCTTTGTTCAAATGATGAAGTGCGGTGGCATAGAGAAAGAAGAATGGGTTATTAATGATATAGCGGCAGAAATTATAGAGAGCATGGAAGATGATGTGCTTTATGTTATTGGTTCAGGGGCAACGACTCAGGTCATCATGGAGCATCTTGGCCTTGAGAATACGCTGCTTGGTGTCGACCTGGTCATGAATCAAGAGCTGGTTGCATCTGATGTATCTGAATTCGAGTTGCTTGCTGAGTTAGAGAAGCAAGAAAATGCCAAATTGATTGTCTCTGTGATTGGTGGGCAAGGGCATGTGTTTGGTCGTGGTAATCAACAGTTGAGCCCGAAAGTAATACGTAAGTTGGGTAAAGAGAATATTCAAGTGATTGCGACGAAAACCAAGATTAAAACCTTTGAAGGTAGACCGATGTTAGCGGACACCGGAGATCAGTCACTTGATAGGCAGTTGTGTGGTTGGTATCGCATCGTGACTGGGTATCAGGATGAAATTATGTACCCAGTCTCAGATGGTTTGGTGGACATATCACCTGAAGAGAGTCGGGTTGCTAACAATTCTGACGTATAGCTGCGAGCTCTTTCGCTGGTTAAAGTTTACGAATCAAATTGATGGTGTTGCTATTGCGTTGCTTTAGGTCGCCATAGGAACTTTTAATCGCTGAATAATGCCCGTTCTAACGTTGATCATCTCTTGATAGGCGGAGATCATTTTACAGTACGCATCGTAAGCTTCGCCCATTTCCTTATCATTGCTGCTTGGAAGTTTTTGTATGGCTTCCATGGCTTTAGTGAAGTGTTTAATTTCTACTTCGAGTGCCTCAATAATTCGTAAACGTTGATCGCTGTCTTGACCAGTTTCGTTCAGAAATTGAAATTGTAAAGACATAGCCAATCTCCTCATGGCATCAATTCTTACTATCAATATAGATTTATTGATGGCTAGAGTTCTAACGACCGCGGATTGACTTGATGTAAGTGAAGAGAGGTTTGGGGTGGGTGTGATTGTATGATTTATGTACAAAGATAGCCCATTTAAATATGGGCTATCTCTTACAGTTCTGTCTAAGTGATTATTAGAACTGTGTTTTGAGCGCTTGAATTCGCTCATCCAAAGGCGGGTGGCTAGAGAACATTGCCTGTAGACCGCTTCTCATGCCCTGATTAATACCAAATGCCATTAGGCTGTCAGGCATTTGATTTGGAACTTCAGACTCTGCTTTTAGGTGCTCAAGTGCTGCTACCATGCCAGCCGGGCTTGCTAATTTAGCACCCGCTTCATCTGCTCTGTATTCGCGGCGACGAGAGAACCACATAACGATAATTTGAGCCAGGAAGGCAAGAATGATTTCAGCAACAAAGGTTGCGATATAAAAACCAAGGCCATGCCCTTCTTCATTCTTCAATACCACGCGGTCCACAGTGTGACCGATGATGCGGGCAAAGAACATTACGAAGGTGTTCACAACGCCTTGAATCAAGGCCAGTGTAACCATGTCGCCGTTCGCCACGTGACCGATCTCATGACCAAGGATCGCACGCACTTCTTCTTTGCTGTAGCGTTGTAAGAGTCCAGAACTAACAGCTACAAGTGCGTTGTTTTTGTTCCAGCCAGTCGCAAAAGCGTTAGCTTGCTGAGCAGGGAAAACGCCCACTTCAGGCATTCCGATACCTGCTTTTTCTGAAAGCTCTTTAACCGTTTCTAATAACCAGTGCTCTTCAGCATTTCTAGCTTGAGAAATGATCTGGGTGCCTGTGGTTTTCTTGGCCATCCACTTGGAGATGAACAGAGATATTAACGCACCACTAAATCCGAAAACGGCACAGAAGGCTAATAGGTTTTGAAGGTCAAGCCCGCCCCGGCTATCCAGGTATGAGCCTACACCTAGTAGGTTCAATGTAATACTTGCAACGATAATGACAGCAAGGTTGGTTAATAGGAATAAACCGATTCTAAGCATTGTTTCTCCTCAATAGATCAGTTTTTTAGTCGGTTAGTGTGAGCTTATCTAATTAATATGAATCAAACTGAAATCACTATCTTTCTTAATATGGACGCCTTGGCGGCTTTCAAGGGGGATGAAGAAAGTTTAGTGACTAAATTTAATGTTAACCATTATGAGTTTGGTTTATGACAATAATGAGGAGAGAAAATTTAATGGACTGTGTTGTGTGCCTTATGAAAGCTCAAGTTTTGGATAATTTGGCGAGTTATTGTGCTTACGTCTTCAGATGTTGATTGAGTAATTGCGTGATGTAATTGAGCCGCAAGTGTAGAGAACTCAGTGTTTTTTGATTGGCTTGTTTTAATTGGGCGACCTGATAGGTGGCTAAAACCTAATTGAGTTAATGTAGCCAATTCGATAGCTTCCTGACCTATGCTGCCGGCGTGACGAATGTAGCCTTCTTCTGTCAGCCAGACGATTGCAGCAAAGCATGCCTGGAAACGCTCACTGTAAAGGCCGATATCATCTGTTTCTTCGTAACCGCAAAGATCTCCCACGTATACGGACACTTTTCTTGGAAAACTGCGATACAGGCGCAACAGTACAATTGCACAATCTTTGTAGAAGTCGTCTATATGCAGTTCATCCATAGTGATAATTGAGTCCGAGTTATGAGTTATTGGCGATAGCGGCTAAAGAAACGCTCGATACGATCGGTCGCCTGCATCAGATCTTCCTTGTGTGGAAGGAAGACAATTCTGAAATGGTCAGGATGCGGCCAGTTGAACGCCGTACCTTGAACAACCAGAATTTTTTCCTGACGCAATAGATCAAGTGCAAATTGCTCGTCGTCCTGAATGTTGAATCGCTTATCCATTTTGGCAAAAAGATACAGTGCGCCCTCTGGCTTGTTACAGCTGATGCCAGGAATTTGGTTCAGAGCTTCGTAACAGATATCTCGTTGTTCTTTTAGGCGGCCACCAGGAAGAATTAGCTCGTTGATACTCTGGTATCCACCAAGTGCGGTCTGGATGCCATACATGCTTGGCACGTTGGCGCACAGTCTCATTGAGGAAAGTATTTCCAAACCTTCAATGTAATCTTTGGCGTGGTGTTTTGGTCCGGATATTACCATCCAGCCAGAGCGAAAGCCTGCGGCTCTGTAAGCCTTTGAGAGGCCATTGAAAGAGATGGTAAGGACATCTTCAGAAAGTGATGCAAGAGGGGTGTGGACGGTGCCATCGTACAGAATGCGATCGTAAATTTCATCAGCAAATACAATAAGGTTATGCTGGCGAGCCAGTTCCAGGATCTCAAGCAAAACACTGTCAGGATACACAGCACCCGTTGGGTTGTTAGGGTTGATAATTACGATGCCACGAGTACGATCCGTAATTTTGCGTTTGATGTCTTCAATATCAGGCATCCAGTCACTTTGTTCATCGCACATGTAGTGAACGGCTGTTCCGCCTGCCAGGCTTGTGGCTGCTGTCCAGAGCGGGTAATCCGGTGCTGGAATAAGAAGCTCATCACCATTATTTAAAAGCGCTTGAGTAGAAACGGTAATTAACTCACTTACACCGTTCCCAATGTAGATGTCATCAATTTCAACGCCTTTGACGTTTCGATTCTGACAGTCATGCATGATGGCTTTTCGTGCAGCGAACAGGCCCTTTGAATCGCAATAGCCCTGGGCATTTGATAGGTTGCGAATCATGTCTTGAACAATTTCATCGGGTGCATCAAACCCGAATGGAGCAGGGTTCCCAATGTTTAATTTTAAAACCTTGTGTCCTTCGTCTTCCAAACGACGCGCTTCTTTCAATACTGGCCCACGAATGTCGTAACAGACGTTGAGAAGTTTGTTGGATTTATTAATAGTATGCATAGACAGTGACTCGGAAATGCCCTTAACTTAGTAAACATGCAATCATACCTGTGAGTCATGAAAACTGTAAATGCACTCAGGGCAAAATAAAGGAACTCTTGTAGATTTCTTTGGATTATATGGAGCTTGATGAATGAAAATCGAAAAGACAGAAGAGCAATGGAAAGAGTTGTTAACGGAACAACAATTTCATGTCTGTCGTAATAAGGGAACAGAACCTCCTTTTACTGGCGAGTATAATCAGGAAAAACGCCACGGACTTTATTATTGCGTTTGCTGTAATAAACCATTGTTCAGCTCGACTGCTAAGTATGATTCCGGATCCGGTTGGCCAAGTTATTATCAAGCGGTTGATAGTGGAGCGGTTTCCGAACATAAGGACAACTCTCACGGAATGTCTCGTATAGAAATTACTTGCAGTGATTGCGGTTCACATCTAGGCCATGTTTTTAATGATGGGCCTTTACCAACAGGCTTAAGATATTGCGTTAATAGTGCGTCTTTAAATTTTCATCCTGACATTTCAGAGTAAACTTACTTTGTTTATAAAACAAACAGTTGATTTTAGTTTCATGAATATATATTGTGTGCAATATAATTTTGCAAAATTTATAAAGAGGGCAGGTTTATGAGTGTTTATCAGTTCAATGCAGATACGTTATCCGGTGAAGAAGTCAGTTTGGAGACATACAAGGGAAAGGTGTTGTTAATTGTAAATACGGCTTCCAAGTGTGGGCTGACGCCTCAATACGAAGGTCTAGAAGCTTTGTATAAGGAATTGAATACAGATGGTCTGGAAATTCTAGGATTTCCTTGTAATCAGTTTGGCAAGCAAGAACCGGGTGATAGCACTGAAATTGCGTCGTTTTGTTTGAAAAACTACGGTGTTTCTTTCCCGATGTTTGAAAAAATTGATGTGAACGGTGACGATGCGCATCCTTTATATAAGTATCTGAAGGGGGAAGCCAAGGGCTTGTTGGGCAGTGAAGCAATTAAGTGGAACTTTACCAAGTTTTTGATTAACAAGGAGGGCGAGGTTGTGGAGCGTTATGCGCCAACGACGCCTCCTGAGAAAATCAAAGCAGATATACAGAAGTTGTTTTAAGGTAGTGAGTTAATAACTTAAGTTTCAGACATGAGTCTTTAATTTGTTGTAATAGAGAGATGAAAGGTGGTCGACGTGAAGCAATTAGATGAAGAGTATCCAGAGCAGTTAAAACTGGAAAATCAATTGTGTTTTTTACTCTACAGTGCTTCACGTTTGATGACTCGTTTGTATCGTCCGTTGCTGGATGAAATTGGTCTTACCTACCCGCAGTACCTTGTGATGTTGGTGTTGTGGGAGTCTAAAGGTAAGCCATTATCAATTGGCGAGGTTGGCGATCTGCTTATGCTTGATACGGGGACGTTGACTCCACTTTTAAAGCGTTTAGAGCAAAATGGTTTACTCTTGCGTGTTAGGAGTAAAGAAGATGAAAGAAGGGTAGAACTCGTTTTAACGGAAGAGGGGCAGGCGTTAAGATTGAATGCTGAGCAAGTTCCACTTCAGTTGATGTGTCAGGCCGATATGTCTGAAGCGGATATGACAGCTCATGCTGAAATTAAGGATCTCTTGAAAGAGCTTAATCAACGTTTATTTAAGATAAGTCAGTGTTAATTTAATATGGAAGGGATTAAACGTTCAAATCCAAGTGTTAAAGATATTATCTTTAAACATTAGGTCGATTTATCTAGTAACCACTGATTAAGCTTCTTAATTAGGTCTTCTTTTCTGTATGGCTTGGTAAGGAAATCGTTCATTCCTGAATCGAAGCAGCGTTGCTTGTCTTCATTCATGATGTTTGCTGTAACAGCAATAATAGGAATCTCTTTACCATTCGGTAGTTGTCTAATTGCTTTTGTAGCTTCATAGCCATCCATGACGGGCATGTGACAGTCCATCATGATGAATCCATATTCTTTTTCTTGGACCTTCTCGACGGCAATTTGGCCGTTTTCGGCAATTTCTATCTCGGTGAATCCTAGTTTCTTAAGTAGACCGGTAGCAACTTTTTGATTCACTTCGTTGTCTTCCACGATTAATACGTGTTCGTTATTGTAGCCATGAGATAGGGGTTCCGCCTTAGGCTTCTTGGGTTCTGTACCTTCTTCAATATCAAGCTTTTGAAGAAGAGCGTCTTTTAAATGGGAGCTAAAAATCGGCCGCTGGAGTTGAGTGTACTGACTGTCAGGGGTTATATCCTTTGTAAGTAGGATGGTTTTCTCAGCAGTAAGTCCTATCTTTTCGGCTTCAGATGTTGATAGAAAGGCGATGTATAGTTGTTCAGCATGCACTTGAGTAGGCAGTGATTCGAAGGTCTTGGTTTTTGCACCCCAGTAGTTAAGCTGGTTGATTAGACTGCCATTTTCAATATCGTGTTTAAGATCTGTTTTGATCAGTATGACTTCAGGTTTTTTCGCTAGGAATTTTTCGTTGCGTGCTTCTTGAACTGGTAGGCTGAAATTGAGAGTGAAGCTGCTTCCTGATCCTTTGGCTGATTCAACAGAAATATCACCCTTCATGCATTCAGTAAGTTGCTTTACCAGTGTTAAGCCAAGTCCTGTACCGCCATATTTTCTGGTAGTATGTTTCGCAGCTTGAGTGAAAGGCGTGAATATGACGGCTTGTTCTTCGTCCGTCATGCCGATGCCTGTGTCGTTTATTTTAATTTGAATGTTGCGATGTCTATCGAAAGGGGTATTAATTCGTGATTGATCTGCCGGGGTATAAGTTGCTTCGATTGATACATAGCCTTTACTTGTGAATTTAAGGGCGTTACTCAACAAATTACTGATGATTTGTCTGATTCGAGTTGGGTCGCCAGTAACTTTTTCGGGGAAATTCGGGCTGATCGTTAAAAATAAATCAATGAATTCAGCTTGGGGCGAGTTTTTAAGTAAAAGTGTGGTTTGTTCAAGGGCTTCTCTTAAATCAAATTGCACTTCTTCAAGATTGATTTTGCCTGATTCAACTTTTGCTATGTCGAGTATGTCATTCAGAATTTGTTGAAGTGTTTCACCCGAGGCGCTGGCCAGTTGAAGTTGGTCTCTAGTGCTACCATCTAAATCTGCGTTGGATTCAAGTGCTAGGTTGATCATGCCAAGAACACCGCTCAGTGGCGTTCGAATTTCATGACTCATATTGGCCAAAAATCTTGCTCGTGCCTGGCTGCTGTTTTCGGCCTCTTGTCTGGCTAATTCCAGATTTTTGTTCGCTTTGGTCAAATTGTTATTGGTTGATGTGAGTTCTTTGGTTCTGCTTTCAACCGCTTGCTCTAGACGTTCTGTATATCTCTGTCTGTCTTTTTCCGCCTGCTTGAGCTCGTGGAAGCTGTTTTCTATTTCGCTGAGCTGTTGGTTGGTGGTTGTAATTAGCAGGCCTATTTCATCATTTTGATGATTGCTTAGTTGATTGATTCTAAGTCGAGTAGGGTCATCGCTTGAATGAATGTTTGACAGTTGCGAAGTTATGGAACTGAGCGGTTTTGTCAGCATGAAGTAAAACATTACTAGCAGGGCAAAGGCCAGGATACAGGCCTGGAGCAATACGGTACCTAGGAGAGTTAAGCTTTCATTAATAAAGCTTTCACCTGTGGGCTGCATATTGATTGTTAAGAGAAGCTCTCCGAGCTCCTCGGTGGGGTCATGGGCGACGGACAGTTTGAAGTTGTAAATAGGGGATTTTCTGAAGAGGAGTTCAATAAGCTCTTTGTATTGGCTGTCAGGTGTCTCGATGTAGGAAGATGCAAGAACTTCACCTGAAGGTTCAATCATTGCTGCTTGTTTAATAAGGGGTAGTTGAGAAAGGCCTTTGACCAGTTCTTTAGCGAGCTCCGCATCAATGTTATAGGCGATTCTAGATGCGGGTGAAATAGTAATGCTGGCTAATGATTGTATCTGTTCGTCAACTTTACTTTGAAGACGGTAATAGTTGGCTGTTATAACAGCCAAGCTGAATATTGCTCCTAATAGAAAAGCCACGCAAAGTGTGTTCCTTGCCTGGCGATAAGAAAGACGCTGTCTCGTAGGTATTCTCATCTGATCAAATGCGATTTATAACTTTATTAAAGTAGTTACCGCTGATATCCCTTCTTTAATGTGAATGTTATTTTAGTTTAGATCGAGAGGTTTTAAAGAACAGAGTTAATCATAAACTTGTTTCATTTTGCCTTTTTCATCTTCAGCGGAGAGCTCATCCATTCCTCTTTCTAGCATGCTTTGTGAACCTCTACTCTTCTCGTGATTTCGTTTCGCCATTGCCTCTTCATCTGCTTTGGCTTTTAGTGCGGAAATTTTCTTGCGAACATACTCAATACGGTCGCCGTTCTTGTTGGTAAACTTTTCCAGTTCAGTGACTTCTTGATAGTACTGGTGAATGGCACCACGTATTTTATTTTTGCCTTCAAGTTCTTCTGCGCGAGCGCGATAGAATTCAAATGCTGCTTGCGTGTAAAGATACTTCACAAGCGTGTGATAGCTTTTAGCTTTCTCTTTGCTTATACGGCCTGCGCGCGCAAGACTGAGTAGATGTTGATTGAGGACTTCCAGTAAGTTGCGAGTTCGTCGAACTTGTTCGGAGGTCTTTAGTGGAACCTCTTTAGGTTCACCTTTTTGCTGGGCTTGCAGATTAAGTTGGTTTTGGGCTTCACCTAACATCTGTTTGGCAAATGACTTTTGGGAACGATCGCCTACTGAAAAAAGATGGTTGGCTTTGTACATCATGCTTTCAGTAAGAAGACGTTTTAGTCCTTTGTGAAGATAGTGAGGAGGGAGGTCTCTTAATAAGGATTCGAGCATATTTATCTGATCGTGAAGATTCTGCGAAATGCGAGAACGTTCGATTCGATTTTTCTCGATCTGTTGGTTGATATAGGCAATACCAATAAGAATGACAATGATGCCTATGACAATGAGTCCAGTGGTTAGTCCAGATGACATACTTGCTTAACCTTAGTTACCTTAATAAAGATGCTTTATAAAGAAAGCCTACACCTTCTCTAATACTAGTCCTGTTATCGGCTAAAATCACTATAACTCAAGGTCTTAGCGTTATCATTATTAAAAAATAAAAAAAGTTATATTTATTGTTGACAGTATGGGGATGGGTTATTAAGATACGCGCACTTTCTGACGAGGTCAGTAGGAAGTACGACGTCCCATTCGTCTAGTGGCCTAGGACACCGCCCTTTCACGGCGGTAACAGGGGTTCGAACCCCCTATGGGA
>Ga0255776_10002290_pt1 | contig 21492 bp, 24 predicted proteins | sample 071ome_19_FD_179974 | JGI IMG/M metagenome (GOLD analysis project Ga0255776, IMG submission 179974) | Coastal salt marsh microbial communities from the Groves Creek Marsh, Skidaway Island, Georgia - 071413AT metaG (version 2) | ecosystem: Environmental > Aquatic > Marine > Intertidal zone >... | reverse complement strand
ATGTTGTGAGAAGGGATGTGATTTTTTTCAAGATTGATTTTTGTGGCCTCTCGAGCGCAGGCGCTATCGGATATGAGAGTGGTGTTATATTTACTTAATGCGGTTGCCAAGGCACCAAACTGGTCGTTGACGATGGCCACTGACTCCCCATCGGGCAGTTGAGATGCTTGGCTAATGAGATAGCTGTCGGCAGCATCCCAGGGCTGTAGAGGAGCCTTTTCGCTGACGCCAGGTCGAGCAAGGGTGTACGAGCCAGTTTCGCAGGTTAAAACAGCTTCAATCATGCTTAGAATGTGTCTTTGTTTTGGGGTCTTTCTAGTTGCTCCCAAAGGCTCTGTGGTTTTTCTTCGCTAACGCGTTCGTGCTGCTCTTCCGTTTCTTCCAAATCAGAATCGATTTCAGGCAGGTCTTCAGGTGGGTGAGGCTGCTTTTGAACGTGTTGTTGCTCTATGAGGTTGTTGTCGTCTAGAAACTTTTGATAAACCGATTTTTGTCTCTTGTCCTGAGCATGCTTGCTTTTTGCTGCTTTGCGTTGCTTCTTCTCGAGTTTTGTACGTTCCTTGCTACCGGTTTTAACGCCGCCTGTTACGCGTTTCATTGAGCGGGATTTTTTAATACGGGACATAGTGGTTACCTTCGCTATTGGGGCGAATTTTAGCACATTCGTAGGGGGAGGTGTCAGATAAATCGAGGTGCCTCAAGGCAATCGGGCCTCATTTCTGGTAGACTTCGCGGTTTTAAGGTTTGGGTGTTTTATGACGTATTGGCAGGGTTTGGTGTCCACCTTGGGAATAACTATGCCTGTTTTCATCGTGGTGTTGGCTGGGCTGGCCTTTAGACGCCTAAACTGGATCGATGATGCCTTTATCCAAACGGGTTCAAGCCTTGTATTTAGGGTGTGTCTACCGCTTTTAATGTTTTTGGCGGTGGCAGATTTTGGTATCGATTGGGGGCGTCATGGTGCTCTGGTAGGCTTTACTGCCAGCGCGGCTATTGGTGGTTTTCTGCTAGTGTGGTTAAGCGCTCGTTTTCTATTCCCACTTGCGGAAAGGGGCGTCATTACTCAGGGGGCGTTTCGAAGTAACTTGGGTATTGTCGGCATAGCGCTGTGTGCCAATGCGTTTCCTGGGGAAGGGCTCGCTGTGGGAGCGGTAATCTTGGCCGTCGTAACGCCACTCTATAACGTGTTGTCTATTTATGGATTGGCTAAAAGTAACCAGCAGGCTGGTGCTAAGCTGTCCTGGTTGGTTGTGATCTTGGATGTATTAAAAAACCCGCTGATATTATCCATTGCGGCAGGTTTGGCCTTTAACTTACTCGGTTTTTCATTGCCTAGTGTTATGGATAAATCGGCCCATTACTTGGCACAAATGACCCTGCCTTTAGCTCTATTGAGCATTGGTGGAAGTCTGTCTTTAACGTCTATTCGTCAGGCTAAAATGGCCTCATTCTATGCTGTTGGGTGGAAGCTGCTCGGTTTGCCCGTTCTTGTTGTGCTGATTGCTAGGATGCTGGGCTTTACTGATGTGGTCTTAGGCTGTATTTTACTCATGTTTGCAAGCCCTACTGCCGCCGCGAGCTATGTTATGGTGAGGACCATGGGAGGTAATCATCAGCTTGCATCGAACATTATCATTTTAACGACCTTGCTATCCGCTTTTACCGTTAGCTTATTATTGTACGGTAGTGTGGTGTTTGGGTGGATAGGGTTTCAAGGACAGTAAGCAGAAAAGAATGAGCTCGAAGATAAAACCATCCGTCTATATTTGTTCTGATTTTAAGGACAGTGCGACTCTTGTTTATACGCTAACCCGAGTAATACTTCAGCTTGGCGGGCAGCCAGTGTATTTAAATTATTCCCCAGAGGCAGGGGAGTATGATTGGCAATTGATCAAGAAAACCATCGATGACGCAGATATTTTCCTGCTCTTGGTCAGCGATGGCTATGGCGCCATTTCTGACAGCGGAGAAAGCTATATCCATAGAGAGGCTGTCTATGCCAAATCAAAGCAAAAGACGGTTGTTGCGCTATTAAAGAACGCAAATTTAAAAACGTTAAGTCAGCAAGAAATCCAAAGATTAAGAACCCTGCATCGCTTGATGATGTCAGGGGTATTTAAATACTGGTCCACCCGCGAAGACTTGTTACTGACAGCTAGACAGGTTTTAAGAGAGCACTTAAAGCCTCAGTTGGGTATTCAGTCAGGTCGCGTTGAGCCAATTGTGAGCGAAAAAGTGGAACAGGCCATTACCGACACCTTGTTCCAAATGTCGAGTTATCCAATGCGCTTCAGTGGAAAGGTATTTGCGCATGGTAATTGCCATGAGGTAGAGGTCTCAGTGAGCTTAACTTGGGATGTTGCCTTTATGAATTTAGGGGCGATTATGACGGCGCCAGTGACAGAAGATCGAATGCGCAGTGTTTTAGAAGACTTCGTAGAAGATCAGTATCGCGATGAGTTTATGGGTAGCATTGCTGACGCCCACGCCTTGGCCGATGTCAGATGCAATGATTTGGAGTTTCAGCGACTCAAAGCTTACCTCAAAGGGGCGGGTGTCATTGAGAATGTAGCCACCGAAAGTACAGGGCTGCGCCGTTATTGGCAGTTGACTCAGAAAGGGGAGTCTAGGCTTCATAAGCTGCTAATGCCTCATTAGTCAAACACAGTCGTGCTTGGCATGAGATAGATAGAGAAGTACACCTTTTTACGTTATGATATGCGGCCTTTGCTAAGGCGTTTTCATGCAATTTAAGTCATATTTCACCATACTTTTCTTGATTTTTGCTGTCGGTTGCAGTGATTCAAGTGTTCAAATTCAGTCAATCCACGGGCGAACCATGGGGACGAGTTATTCGATCTCTTGGCCAGCGACTGCTTCAGTGGATGCTCAAGGGATTCAGTCTAGGGTGGATCTAGCCTTAGTCGAGGTGAATCGACAAATGTCCACCTATGATGCCCAATCAGAAATTTCCCAATTTAATCAAGCTCACGCCCCTCATGAGATGAATATCAGCGATGGGTTTGCCACGGTTCTGTTAGCAGCAGCGGAATTGAATCGCTTGTCAGATGGCTATTTCGATCCGACGGTAGGCCCTTTGGTGAATTTGTGGGGTTTTGGTCCTGATCGCCGTCCAAATAAAGTACCTACTCAAGAGCAAGTAGCTGAGACTATGAGCAATGTGGGGTGGTCTGGCGTGAAGCTCAGTAGTGGCGTGTTGTCGAAAAGTGTTGACCGCTACGTGGATTTGTCCGCCATAGCGAAAGGCTATGGTGTTGACGTGGTTGCATCTCTATTAGAAGAGCATGGTATTCACAGTTATTTGGTCGAGATTGGTGGAGAAATCCGTAGTAAGGGCGTAAAAGCCCTAGGTCAGCCTTGGAGAATTGCCATAGAGAGTCCGCAATATGATGCTCGACAAGCTCAAAAAATAATAGCGTTAGGCGATATGGGGGTTGCGACCTCAGGTGATTATCGCAACTATTATGTGGTCGATGGTCAGGCGTTTAGCCATACCATAGATCCTTTCACTGGGTATCCAAGCCGTCATACCTTGGCATCTGTCACCGTGGTTGACGACACGTGTATGCGTGCTGATGGCTTGGCGACTGCTATGCTTGTAATGGGCGCGGAGAAAGCCGCCCAGCTAGCCGAGAAGGAAGGCTTAGCGGCATTCTTCATTGTTAGGCAGGCCGATGGAAAATTTGTAGAATCAACAAGTACCGCTTGGACGCGCTTGTTTCATTAATGTTAAGAGGTGCGATATGGAAATGATATTCATTGTGTTTGGTGTGATGTTGCTTCTAGTGGCGCTCATGGCGATCGGTGTTTTACTGGGCAGAAAACCCATTTCGGGCTCCTGTGGCGGTATGTCTGCCATTGGTATGGAGTCAGCCTGTGATGTCTGTGGTGGCGATAAAGGTAAGTGTGATACTGAAATCAAAAAGGCTAAACAGGCGAAAGGTGCTGAACTGGGCTACGACGCATCTAAATAATAATAACGAAAGGGCAGCTTAAGCTGTCCTTTTGCTTAAACAGAAGAGGGAATATTAATGGCTGATTATCATTATGACGTCATCGTATTAGGTACCGGGCCTTCGGGTGAAGGCGCTGCAATGAACGCGGCAAAAAAAGGCAAAAAGGTGGCGGTCGTTGAAGAGGCTACCGTGGTGGGGGGGAATTGTACCCACTGGGGGACGATCCCATCAAAAGCATTAAGGCACGCTGTTAAGCAAATCATTTCTTACAACACAAACCCTATGTTTCGCGATATTGGCGAACCGAGATGGTTTAGCTTTCCAAGGGTTCTAAAAACAGCGGAGCGAGTGATCGCAAAGCAAATTAAACTGCGCACTGAGTTTTACAGTCGAAATCGTGTTCATCTGTATCACGGCCATGGGCAGTTTGTTGACAGTCATACCGTCGAGATTCTTGATGGCCCGTCTTCCAGTACTCGCTTGCACGCGGATCAAATAGTTATTGCGACAGGCTCTAGCCCGTTTAGACCAGAAGGTGTCGACTTTAATCATGAGCGTATTTATGACTCAGATACCATTCTGAAACTGGAGCATACACCGCGTACTATGATTATTTACGGTGCCGGTGTGATTGGCTCTGAATATGCCTCTATATTCAGTGGTCTAGGTGTAAAAGTGGATCTTATTAATCCAGGTGAGCGTTTGCTGCCATTTTTGGATGATGAAATCAGTGATGCCCTGAGCTATCACTTAAGAAATAACGGGGTGCTGATTCGTCACAATGAGCTTTTCGATCGAGTAGAAACGGAAGGCCAAAGTGTGACGATGCACTTTAAGTCAGGTAAGCAGATAAAAGCGGACGCGCTGTTGTGGGCAGCTGGCCGCTCTGGCAACACGTCTAAATTAGGTTTGGAGCACGTCGGTCTTGAAGCGAATAGCCGTGGGCAGCTTGAAGTGGACCAGCACTACCAAACCGCGGCTCCGCATGTATACGCGGTTGGTGATGTTGTGGGTTGGCCAAGTTTGGCTAGTGCGGCCTACGACCAAGGACGAAGCGCTGCCGCGCACTTAGCGGGAGATGATGATTACTGGTTTGTAGAAGATGTTCCGACCGGTATTTATACCATTCCTGAAATCAGCTCAATTGGTAAAACAGAACGTGAACTGACGGCCGAAAAAGTGCCATATGAAGTGGGTCAGGCATTCTTTAAAAGCATTGCAAGAGCCCAGATAACCGGTGAGCATGTTGGCATGTTGAAGATATTGTTTAATCGAGAGACGTTTGAAATACTGGGCATTCATTGCTTTGGTGACCAAGCGTCTGAGATTATTCACATCGGACAGGCGATTATGAAGCAGAAGGGTGAGGGGAACTCGCTTAAATACTTTGTAAGCAACACCTTTAACTATCCAACCATGGCCGAGGCATATCGTATTGCCGCACTGAATGGTTTGAATCGCGTTTGCTGATTAGCGAAAAACCACCATAAAAAAAGCCTCTAATGAGGCTTTTTTTATGGCTCCGTTTAGCCGCTCAATTAAATGGAAGCGGTCGTTCTTAGAATCTGGTTGCTCATTTGTGTCAGTGTGCCCTCAGAACCCATGGACTGGATGTTGATGGCGTACTCCCCCGGCTGAACATCACGAATGACGTATTCGGACTGGTTGGCTGGGACTTCAATTTTGTTTTCTTTTCCTGAGTTTAACTCTTTGAAATTGATGATATAAAAATCGATATTTTCTTTTTTTGTATCAGTCGCTTCAGAAGTGTTAGGCCCGTTCAAAGAAATGCTAATGGTGGCAGGCCCCAATTTACTTGCGGTCCCTTCACCTGGCAGGCAGGCGACAATGCTGAAAAGAACAGCAAATGCCGCTAGCAATTTCATGTGAATTGGCAGTGTAGTCATTATGCGCTCCGTGCACGTGTTTTTGTTTTGCGTTACGAGGGTGAGAAGCAACGTAAACGAGGATAATTCGGAAGCTCAGCTTATCTATCTAAGCTGAATAGGTGAACGCTTAGACAAATAAAATACGACTTAAGTATTGGGAAAATTTGTGAACGGTGTCTCGCCCTTTTTGAGGGATAATTGATAGCTCTATCAAAAACATTAGACAGTTTTATTACATTGAATTAGGTGATTAGAGCCAAGCGGATAAGGATCCCTTAGCTCTTTTGTTTTGCCGTTTACTTACCACATTAGGTCGTCAGGGATAGGGTAGTCTGCATACGGATCGTCTTCATCGCTGGCGGTTAGCGTGCTGGTGTCGACTTGGTATGCAATATATTGGTCATTCCTTTCTCTAATTTTGTCTGCGATGACGGAGGGAATCACGTAATACTGGCTTCCCAGCTTGGCGATGGCTAACATGCCGCGACTAAGTTGATGATGCATGAGCTCGGATACGGCAATCTTCTTCACTTTTTTTCCATCGGTGAAATTATAATCCGTATCTCCGTCGGAAAGAGGCTGGGCATGGCTTTCAATCAGCTGCTTAATTTGAGCTGCGATGGCTTTCGCTTCGGCTTTTTGTTTTTGGGACTCATTAAGACCTTTGTCTTTTTCGAGCTTGGCAAGGCGAGCCGCTTCTGCGAGTGCTTTGCCTTCATCTATCACCTCTTCGCCGCTACGCTTCTGTTTGGCAACTTTCTGCTTTTCACGCTCAGCTTGCTTAGCCTTCTTCTTATTCACAAGGCCTGCTTTTAGTAATTGGTCCTGTAAAGATCCCGACATGATGTACCCCTTTGTGCTGTGGCGGTATTTTACTGGTGTTTTGCGCGAAGACCTAGTGCTTTGCTCTATTACAATGAAGTTTGAAGGACTCGATTAACGTGTGTGGAATCGCGCAGCTTTTGCCCTGTTGGTAGTCGTAAAACACGACCAGCCCGGACCCTGTGGCAACCACTTTTTCCTGCTGGTGAGAAAATACCGCATATTCCATTGTGAAGCGCTTTTCTCCTAGCGATGGCTGTGCCCGAAGCTTTGTGCCAATTGAGATCCTATCCGGGTAGGCTAAGGGGGCTTTGAATTGGCACTCTGTTGCAGCCAGTATCGGCCCTTCTTTGGTTTTCTCCATGTGTACCATCACGCCTGTGATCTCAAAAAACTTAAGGCGAATATCTTCAAAGTACCGAAAATATCGCGTGTTATTGACGTGTTGAAAGGCGTCCATATCTCCCCAGACCACATCCTGCTCAATGTAGATAGGGTATTCATGTTTAAAATCACTCAACTCGCTCATTTTATTGGTCTTCTGTATTGAATGGTTCAAATTTAGGGGTATGGCAGGCGGCTAAGTACTCATCTTCTAGCTGTCGAACTAAATCAAATAGGCTCGGGATGTTTGTAATACCAGAAACACCTTGGCCTGCGCTCCATATATCTTTCCAACTATTGGTGTTGCCCAAATCCAAGTCAACCTTTTCCTTTGCTAAAAGCTGTTCGACGGGAATGCCCGCTTGCTGAAGTGACGCCTTTAAATAGTTGGCATACACACCCGTAAAGTGGTCCGTATAAATGATATCTTGAATCGTAGCCTTGACGATCATTTCTTTGTAGGCGGCTGGTACCTCAGCTTCGCGGCAGGCGATGAAACGCGTTCCCATGTAGGCCATGTCTGCACCCATGATCTCGCAGGCTCGAACATCAGAGCCTGAATTCAGGGTGCCAGCTAATGCAACCGGGCCTGAGTAGAATCCGCGAATTTCGTTGACCAGTGCGAACGGGTTAATCGTGCCGCCATGGCCACCTGCTCCATTAGCAACCGCAATGATCCCATCGACGCCCGCGTCAATTGCCTTATGAGCATGTTCAGCTTTGATCACATCATGTAGCACGATACCACCCCAGCTATGAACGTCTTCAACGATGTGCTTAGGGTCGCCTTGGCTTGTGATGACGATGGGGACCTCGTGCTTCCTGATGATGTCTTGATCGGCTTGTAGGCGTGAATTTGAAGGGTGAACCACTTGATTCACAGCAAATGGCGCCACTTTTTTATTAGGGTATTTGATTCGCTCGTTTTCTAGGGCTTGGGTGATATCGCTCAGCCACTGATCGAGTAATTCCGAAGGTCGAGTGTTGAGCGCAGGAAAGCTGCCAATTATGCCATTTTGACACGCGCTGATGACCAAGTTAGGGGTGCTCACTAGGAACATAGGGGCGCAAATGATGGGTAGGCGACATTGCTCGGTAATCATCTTTGGAAGATTCATTGACTGGTCCTTGGCGTTTATCGATCCGATGAGAGACTCGATTCTAATGTACAGTCAAACCTGGCAAGAGTATGTGGTGCAATAGGTTATAAAATTGGTCAAATATGCCAAAATGGCCTAGTTGGAAATGATTTGGATGCGTCTGTGAAATATACCGTTATCTCTTTTTTGCCCATTGGGTTTTTAGGCCTAAGCCTTGGGGTGACCCAAGATGTGCTTGCCGTGGCGGGAGAGTTGGCCCGCCGCCATGGCGTTGGAGATTTAGATCTATGGTTAGCCAGTTCAAATGGGGAGGCGGTTGAGTCTTTCAGTGGTCTTCAGGTTCAAACCCATGTTTCACTAGAAGAGATGCATGCCCCAGATTTGTTGGTTGTTCATCCTTGGTGGGGGGAATTTGATGAGCAGACGCAAACACAAGCCTCAATTGGGGCAGTAATACAGGACTGGCATGGGCAGGGCACACTCATTGCTGCGCCTACCACAGCATCGTATTTTTTAGCAGAGGCAGGTCTGCTTGATCACAAGTTATGTACCACACATTGGCATAAACATGACGATTTCGCGCAACGCTTTCCGATGGCGCAATTGTCGAAAAATCGGCACATCACTGTGGCAAATGGCTTGTATTGCAGCGCGGGCATGCAGGCGGGGCTGGAGATTCTAATTCATGTCTTAGGTAAATGGTTTGGTCGTGAGCATGCGGCACAGCTTGAGTCGATTTTTATGCCAGATTTCAAGCAGGACTTGTCGACGGAGTTTCTAGCAATGGCAGAACATTATGGGCACGGCGATCAATCCGTTTTGAAATGCCAGCAATGGTTAGAGCTCAATTATGACCAGTCCATCACAGTGATAGACATGGCAGAACGAGTTCATATGAGTGAGCGCAGTTTTAAACGGCGTTTTAAACTGGCGACCGGTATGTCTCCGTTAAACTATTTACAGCGCCTGAGAGTCGAGCAAGGTAAGCAGTACTTGCTAACGAGTGCGATGGCAATTGCCGATGTCGCATTAAGAGTGGGATACGAAGATGCTGGACACTTTATAAGACTATTTGAGCGAGAATACGGTGATACGCCCGCTCAATGGCGACGCAAGAGTCATCGGTTGGATTAACATTTACAGGGTGTTTCTGTGGTTGTGTTTAGCGGCCTTTATCGTGGGCAAGACCATACTTCTTAAACAGAGCGCCCAAGGCACCGTTGCTTTCCATGCTGTTTAAGAGGCGATTGATTGCTTCGATATCAAGATCAACGAGATTTTTACGAAGCAGAATCGTGTGGTGATAAACCTGGTCGTATTTTTCTGAGACTAAGAGTTTTTTTCCCATGTCGGTGTTGCTCATGAGCTCTTTGTTCAGAAAGGATTCGGTAATGACACCGATTTCAACTTTTTCTGCCAATACTTGATTGATAACCGTTTTGGGTGAGTTCACTAAAGAAATCTGAAATCGTTTTTTGAGTATGGATTCATCCGATACGAAATTAGCAAAGCCGTAGTGATAGCCTAAGATACCGCTGATGCTTTTTTCATTGATGCGGTCAAAGAACTGCTGAGTTCGACCTTTCTTTTGAAGTGCGATGTAGACTTCACCTCCGTTGAGAAAAACCTTGCTGGCGACGACGGACTTATTTTCCCACCCCCAGTGGATGCTTTCAAAAAACATGACATCGAAAAGGTGGCGTTCAAAATCCATGTAGCGGCGCTTCGGGCTTGTGAGCACGAGTTTGAAATGATATTTAGTTTGATGCTGGTTGAAGAGGGCGATGAGGTCTGCGGTTAGCCCTTTAGGGGCAACACCCTTAGTTGATAGGAAGGGCTCGAAAAGATAGCCGCCGACCCTAATCTCTTTAGGGTTACCGAATGCTTGTGGGTTTATCAGGGTGGCCCCAAGAAGGAGCCAAAGGACTATTCGTGCCATGCATGGTAATCAATCAGCGCTCACTCCTTTAACCCTAGCATTTTTGGTTGTAACCGCTAGTTTTGGAAACCTGATTTACGCAGGCTTTGACCGAATATTCCAAAGCCCAGCAGCAATGATAAAAGCACTTCCAATCAAAGTAGAAAGTAAAAGGGACTCCCCCCAGATGACCCAGCCAAGAGCTGCCCCGTAAACGACTGAGCTGTACACATAGGGCCCAATTTGGCCGGGGTTGGCAATTCGATAGGCTTTGGTAAGTGCTAGTTGACCTAGGGTTGCCACAAAACCCATTGCGGCAATCAGTGGCCAGTGATGGGGTTGAGGAATGGTCCAGGACCAAGACAAGGGTATGAGGGACAAAAGGCTGCTCAGTAGTGCGAAATAGAAGACGATGGTGACACTGTTTTCTGTTGTGCCCATTTTTCTGATGCAGACTTTAGCCGACCCGGCCAAAGCCGCTGCGACTAAGCCGACGATGGCCACAGGTGTGAATCCATCTGTTCCGGGTCGTAGAATAAAAATAACGCCGATAAAACCGATAGCAATGGCCCAAATGTTTTTCCTTCTTATGCTTTCCCCAATCCATAGGGCGGCAATGATCGGCATGAAAAAAGGTGTGGTGAGCTTCACAAGAAAGGCTTCGGCCAGAGGCATTCTGCCAATCACATAAAAGAAGCCATACATGGCGGTAAGGCCCAGTGCGGCTCTTAGAAGGTGCATGTGGATTCGCTGTGTTTTTACCTGATGTAGACCGCCTCGGGCCAGTATGGGGAGCAGCATAATCAGACCAAAGAGGTTGCGGTAGAACACAATGACTTCTGTGGGAAGATCTTGGCTTAGGTGCTTTATGATCGCGCCCATTAGCGCCAGCAAAGCCTCGCCTAATAGAATATAGATTGCCCCTTGTAGAACATGGTTTGGCTGTTGATGCATAAGGCGAGATACGGCTAAAAAATGAGGTGATAGTCACCCCAGTGGAAAAGCGGCCTATTATACACAAAGGCCACTGATATAGATCAAGAAATTGAGGATGTGCGCTACGGCCACTTGAAATAGGAAATCATGCCACCATAACTAATCTCAGTTGAATTGAGTTGGAGCATAACAAGATGCGAATGGATAAGTTTACCAGCAGTTTGCAACAAGCCCTGTCTGAAGCCCAATCGATGGCCCTAGGCCGTGATCATAATCAAATAGATACCTTGCATCTGTTGTTGGCACTATTGGATCAAAGCCCAGGTGGCATTCGTCCTTTGATCCAAGGATTAGGGGTGAATACCACTCAGCTAAAGTCGAAACTAAATGACCGACTGGAGTCTCTACCCAAAGTGAGCAGCCCAGATGGCAATTTGTCTATCACACCGGAGTTGGGTCGAATTCTGAATTTGACTGATCGTCTTGCGCAAAAGCGTGGGGATCAATACATCTCAAGTGAGCTGGTGGTTTTAGCGTCCCTAGAGGATCGCGGTGAAGCGGGCAAGGTTTTAGGCGAATTAGGTTTGACGCAGGAAAAGGTTGAGCGAGCGATCGATACGATTCGTCAAGGGGAAAGTGTGGACGACCCCAATGCGGAAGATAATCGGCAATCTTTAGACAAATATACGGTTAACCTTACTGAAAGGGCGCAACAGGGCAAGCTAGACCCCGTTATCGGTCGCGATGATGAAATTCGTCGAACGATTCAGGTGCTGCAACGTAGAACAAAAAATAATCCTGTGTTGATCGGCCACCCAGGTGTCGGGAAAACAGCGATCATTGAAGGGTTGGCCCAGCGCATTGTCGACGGTGAGGTGCCTGAAGGATTGCGCAACAAACAGATCCTTTCTTTGGATATGGGGGCGCTATTAGCAGGTGCTAAATTTCGCGGTGACTTTGAAGAACGTTTGAAAAATGTTCTTAAGGAAGTCAGTAAGCAAGAAGGGAATATCATTCTGTTTATCGATGAGCTGCACACAATGGTGGGTGCAGGAAAAACAGACGGCGCAATGGATGCCGGCAACATGTTAAAACCCGCGTTGAGTCGTGGTGAATTGCACTGTGTGGGCGCGACGACGCTGGATGAATACCGTGAGTATATCGAGAAAGATGCTGCGCTTGAGAGGCGTTTTCAAAAAGTGCTCGTAGATGAGCCAACAGAAGAAGATACGATAGCCATACTTCGTGGTTTGAAAGAGCGATACGAAGTGCATCATGGTGTTCAAATTTTAGATGGCGCTATTATCGCGGCCGCTAAATTATCCAATCGATACATTACAGATCGTCAGCTGCCCGATAAAGCGATTGATCTTATTGATGAGGCAGCTTCTATTATTCGTATGGAAATTGATTCGAAGCCTCAGGATATGGATCGCTTAGAGCGCCGCTTGATTCAGCTGAAAATCGAGCGTGAAGCGTTAAATAAAGAGAAGGACGAAGGCAGTAAGAAACGTTTGGTGGAAATCAACAACGAGATTAATAAACTCGGCCATGAATACGTTGAGCTTGAAGAAGTATGGAAAAAAGAAAAGCTGGTTTTGGAAGGCAGTAAGCAAGCAAAAGAAAAACTTGAAGAAGCCAAGGTAGAAATGGAGCAAGCACGCCGTGCAGGTGACTTGCAAAAAATGTCTGAGCTTCAATACGGTGTCATTCCGGAGCTGGAAAAGCAAATTGAAGCGGCTGAGCAGGCTGCCAAAGGTGGCGTGGGTGATTTCAAATTGTTGCGGAATAAAGTAACCGACGAAGAAATTGCAGAGGTCGTTTCGAAATGGACCGGCGTGCCAGTGGCGAAGATGCTTGAAGGTGAGCGAGAAAAGTTGCTGCGCATGGAGGACGAGCTACACAAACAAGTGGTTGGTCAGCATGACGCCATCGTGGCAGTTTCGAATGCCGTTCGTCGAAGTCGAGCAGGGCTGTCTGACCCAAGACGACCCAATGGCAGTTTCCTATTTCTAGGTCCAACAGGGGTTGGTAAGACAGAGCTATGTAAAGCACTGGCCAATTTTATGTTTGACAGTGCTGACTCTATGATTCGAGTAGATATGTCTGAATTCATGGAGAAGCACAGTGTTGCGAGATTGATTGGAGCTCCTCCAGGGTATGTGGGCTATGAGGAAGGGGGGTATCTAACGGAGCACGTACGACGCAAACCTTACAGTGTCATTCTACTAGACGAAGTGGAGAAGGCTCACCCTGATGTATTTAATATCTTATTGCAGGTGTTGGACGATGGTCAGTTAACAGACGGACAAGGTCGTACAGTCGACTTTAAAAATACGGTGCTTGTTATGACTTCAAACCTTGGTAGTGATGTCATTCAAACTCTTGCCGCTAAAGACGGACATGAACAAACCGAAACAGAGTATGAGGAGATGAAAGACGCGGTAATGGACATTGTGGGTGGGCATTTCCGCCCCGAGTTTATCAATCGTATCGACGAAGTGGTTGTCTTCCATCCTTTGCAAAAATCGCAAATTAGAGGTATTGCTGATATTCAGTTGGATCAATTGCGTAAACGCCTGAAAGAGCGAGAGATGACGCTTGAACTGACTGACGCTGCAATCGATAAGTTGGTGGCCTCTGGTTATGATCCCGTTTACGGTGCTCGTCCGCTGAAGCGGAGCATACAGCGCTGGATAGAAAATACGCTGGCTCAAGATATCTTGTCCGGCAAGTTTCTCGGGGGTGACCACATAGTAGCCGATGTAAGTGGTGATGACTTCGTATTTGAAACTCATCAATTGGTCCATTAACAAAAGGCCCCGATAAAGGGGCCTTTTTTATTTCATTTCTCGATCAAGCTCTCCATGGGCCTGATCAGATCTGTGCTTGGCGCTCTCTGGGTTGGGCGTATTTACCGGGGTGTTTTGTAATGGCTGCTGGCTGCATCCGAGTAAAGCGAGGATGATGGCGCTGGCAAAAAAGAATTTCATGTTCACTCCTTTGATTGGCTGGCCGTTAAAGCGGCCTTGAATGTATCCACTCGTACTTGGTTAACTCCAAGGTCACTATAGCCGACTCTAGACGCGCTGCGAAGATGCAGGGCTCCGTTTTCCATGAGTAGTTCAAAGTCATCTATAAATTGGAAGATGAGGGATCGGCACTCTAGATGAAGATAAGTGGCGGTCTCTGTCATGATTTTACAGCGGGGTAGAGATGCAAGCGCCTCGTGAAGATCGTCCAGAGTCATGAAAGAGTGGATTGGCGCAGTTTGAAACTCGGGTCTTGTGTCTTTACTCGAAATACAATTGGGCGTTGATCCACAGGGTAATATGCTATTCGTAGCGTTTTGTATGTGGGAGGGCAAGCTGCTGCACCCAGTCACACTAGTCAGTACGAGAGAAAGGGCAATAGTGAATAAGCGGCGCATACTGATCTATCCTCCTAAAGTTTAGGAGAGTATATCGAATTGTAGAAATAAATGCCTGACGCTATAACTTTGCAATACGACCCACACAGCATTAGGGCAGGCATTTATTTCGGCAGCATTAGGCTACGCTGCTTTCTTGGCTTTCTACTTCATGCATGCGCTTATTACGGTATTGCGCAGGGCTCATGCCAACGTATTTAATAAAAATGCGATCTAGCGTACGGCGGCCAGAAAAACCGATTTTCATGGCGATTTGCTCGATACTTTGTTTGTTGTCAAGTAGCAGCTTTTTCGCCTCTTCAATACGAGACTGAGTCAGGATTGATTTTAGTGACGTGCCTTCCTGTTGTAGGTGGCGGTTTAAAGTTCGGGAGCTGATGTGGAATAGCTCTGCGACTTCTTTCTGAGTGGCACTGAATTCAATTCGATTCTGTACAAGAGCTTGGCGAATTCGATCGCTAAGCAATGCACGATTGTTGATTTTCTCTGCCAGGTTTTTCACTTCTGCTTGTATCATAGTCATAATGTGTGGGTTCGATTGATGAAGTTGTTTGTCAAGCCAATAGGCGGGAAATACTACCGCCGCTTCTTGGCAGTTAAACCGGACTGGAGCATGTAGCCATCTTTCATAGGAGCGTTCATAGGTTGGAACTGTGAACGGCAATAAAAGTTGGTTGATTTTGAATTCACGACCGCAAATTTGTCTTAGCCAATGACAAGTAAGAGACAGCATAAAGTCCATGCGAACTCTGGGCTGCTTTTCACTCACTTGGCTGATTGGAAACGATAATTTGACGCTTCCATCCCCCTTGCGACTAAAAATTGGCGGTGCTTCATCACTGAACAGAACGAAGTAACGGTTCAAAAACATCAGTGCTTCACTCAATGAGGAGCTGCATAAAAGCAGGTGCTGTAACAGATTATACGAGCGGGCTTCTAGGCTTGCGCCTGCGCTCAATCCAATATCGCTTTTTCCACTAACCGATTTCAGTCCGTCGAAAAGGTCATCGACCTTGGTTATGGCAATACGATTATCAGGGTCCAACAGCTGACCACGAGCGATGCCCGCAGCCTCTAGGGCCTGATTGACGTCAAACCCTAAGGATTTGACATGATGAATCATCGGATTGATGAGTGATACAGAAATGCAGTCGGATGTCACCGTACTGATCCTTTTGTTATTTTTATTGTTGGGGATCTCTGTCCTTACGAGTCTAAAAATGCACATAATGTGCCAGTCTACAAAATGATCTAAAAATGGCAGGTAATGGCTAGGTTTCTTTGCATTTTGAATGCATCAAACAGGTGCGTACAGGGTGCTTTAGCTGTTACCGTGCGTAACTCAGGGTAACAGCTGTGTGTAGAAAGGGAAGAGCTAGAAATGAATTTCCAGCGAGGTTGTGACGCCTTCGATGACGGATTTAGGGAAGTTGACCGCGTTCAATGTCGTAATGGAGTACTCTGTCCGAACCGCCATCCATGAAAAGGGATGCATGGTGAATCCATACCCATACCAAAAGTCCACGGCCCAGTGGGTTTTTCCATCCACAACTTCTGAGCAGAAAGCAAGGCTGTCATTACACGGGTTTTGATTGACGGCGTTGGCCTCATCAACGGTATTACCGTTGTCGTCTTGTGGGTCCCGCTCTGTATAGACGTTTATGAGGCGGGTATCCGCTTTCCAGGCGAGGAAGCTGGCTCGAGCGTATAGCGTCAACCAGTCGTTGGTGGGCAGTTTAAACTTGAAGCCAGCTCCCAGCCCTTGCGTTTTGATTTCGCTGATTCCGTGGTATTCCGCTCCGCCATTGCGGATTGAAACGGACCCATAGCCCGTGTTGCTAAAGCCGTCATTGTCATTATCGGTGTCGACGTCGTCGGTGATACCCGCGACCGGAGTGGGGTCGTCATAGTACGAGCCGCCAAAATCCACATAGTTCCACTCTAGATCTAGGCTGTCGTTGATGTTGGCGCCAAAGTCCACGCGAAAACCGGTTTCTTGCTCATCAAACGTTTTGGAAACATTAAAAGAGGCTCCGCCACCCAAATAACCTGCCAATGAGGGTGTGCTAAGCGAGAGAAGAATTAAACTGCTAACAAGATTCCGTGTGCTCATGACTGACTCTAATTATTGTTATTGGCGCACATTCTAACCTTGGTTTGATGCCTTGTCATGGCGTCATTCTGAAGTTGAAGGCTAGAGTAATCATTATTTATTGGCCGAACCGCATTCCACCTTCTTCTAGGTACTTTCGTTCCTCTAATGTGCTCTCTCGATTTAGGACGGCATTACGGTGAGGGAAGCGACCAAAGCGTTTAACGATATCGTGATGGATCGAGGCGTAGTTAACGAACCCTTTAGCGGATTCGCCAAACTGTTGAAGAACGCCTTCGTGCACGAGTAATGATTGTTCTTGTACAGAAAGGTCTTCACTGTGTTGTAAAGGCATGCAGGCAAAGATGCAGGCTTCCATGGGCAAAGTTAGGTGAAGTTCTTTGTCGATCATCTCTAGGGTGGTGGATAAGGCTTTGGTGTCGCCCGCAAAGGCTTGTGCTGTGCCGCGGTAAATATTTCTAGGGAATTGATCGAGTAACAGTATGTGGGCGAGCATGCTGTCCACGTCTTCCTTAAAGTCAGGCTGGTCGTTGCTCGATATGGCGCTTAGGATGTCTTGTTCAAACTTGGATGCAATGGTTTGATCAAATTCCGCAGTACTATTAAACCAGTGGGGTTGTTTGAGTGAAACGGCTTCTTGATTGTAGGGCCAGTTGCCAAACCAGAAGCTTAAAATATCATGGTGTCTCATTGTCTCGTCCTCATTTACACGGGCAAATGTTCACTCTTAAGATTGAGCTTTGAGGTCCAATCCTGAGATAGAGCGGGCAGAGGGTATGCGCTTGAGAAAAAGACTCTCTCGGGCGCTATCTTGCTGTTTTGCTCTGTCGCACTCAATGTGTCTCCCAGTAGAGAGTGTACACGACGGGCAATGGCTTCGCCGGAGTCAACCCAGTCAATGTCGGGGGCAATCGATATGAGAGCCTGTTTGACTAAGGGGAAGTGGGTGCAACCCAAGACCACTTGGTCGCATTCCTCATCGATGAAGGGTTGGATGATTTTTTTAAGTTGCTCTGGGTTCGGAAGGGTGCCCTGAAGGCTAACTTCGGCCATTCGGACCAGCTCGGTGCTGCCGACGGATTTGACCTGACACTCATGAGCGTATGTCTTGATGAGGTTAGTTAGATATTCTCTTGAAACCGTACCAGGGGTGGCTAAAACACCGATTCTTTTATTTTTACTGTGCCAAGCGGCCGTTTTTATGGCTGGAACGACACCAACGACGGGTATATTAATGTGCGCTCTCAGTGTGTCTAATGTCGCCGTGCTTGCTGTGTTACAAGCAATGACAACAAGTTCGACATCGTAGGCCTGAAGGTGGGACTCGACAAGGAAGAGTACTCGCTCTTTTAGCCAGTCTTCTGTTTTTTCTCCATAGGGGAAAAATTTTTGATCGGCAATGTAATGAATATGCACTTGCGGCAGGCGCTTAGCGACTTCCTCTAGAATGCTCAATCCACCCACGCCAGAGTCCAGTAAAAGTATTCTATGCATGATCTCGCTTAGTGATTTTCAGGCGGCAGTTAAGTTGGCTGGGTTTTCAGTATCACTCAGTGGTGGGGCTTAGTGGGCTCGTGTCCGTTGTGCGCTCAGTTCTAGTTTCATTCTCTTCTTCATTTTGAACAGAAGAGGGCACCTGTGTCTGGCTCGCAGGATCTGGCTTAGCCTCATCTTCCGTGGTCTGAGGCGTAACCTCATTGGATGCTTGTGAGCTGCCATTAGGGTCAGTTTCTGACGTATTTTCATCTTGTGAGAGAGCCGTCTGGGTGGTGTCTGCCGCTTCTTGTATCTGCTCTATGGCTGATAATGGTTGGTCGCTCGTGGTGCTTTCGTCATGCTGTATGTCTGAGTCTGGCGATTGGCTGTTGTGCGTCTTGAGTTGACCTGTGAGTTGTTCAACTTCCTGTTGTAAGCGGGCAATGTCGGCTTGTAATTTCACTCTTTCGTTGTCCCACTGGGTGCGTTCGCCGACGGCTTTCGCTTGCTTAGTGAGAGTTTCTGCTTTCTGAGCAAGTGCGATGGATTGACTATTGAGCTCTAAATGGGTGACATCCTCATGTTCTAATGATTGGCCAATGCGGCGAATCCAAGCTTCGATTTGCAATACATGTGTTTCCGCTAATTCTGGGTTTAACTTGAGCAGGGGCTTGGCAGACTTGGCGACGTGCTCGGCGTGCTGAGCAAGTTTGATTGCAGCGGTGGATTTTTTCCTAATGCCATCGCGATCCTTAGGTGAACTCTCAATGTAGGACTGAAGTGCGTCATGACGATTGAGGGCTTCTTTTAGTGATTTTGGGGCGAAATCGTCGGCATCTGCTTCATCTGCTAAATCCAATGCAGACTGAACTGGGGATAGGTGCTTTGTTTTGAGGGTCGTGATTTCAAGTTCGGCAATGTCTTTCAGGAAGCTGGTTTCTTCAGAGGCTGCCTCACTGGTTTTGCCCTGTTCAATTAATACAATAAGGTCTTTTAAATCATCCATCAGACTCTCGTATTCTTTTCGTTCCACGGTGGGTGTACCGAGTGTCTTGAGCATGTCGAGTCCGCTGAAGCTTTTTTCCAGTTGAATTCTTACCGATTGCTTTGATTCAAGACCCCTTGAGAAAAGCTTTTGAGCGGTAAGTGCAAGAGCAATGGTTTCTTGGGCGGGCTTTTTCGCGGCCAGCGCGGATTCAGCTTCCGACATGGCATCCTCAGCTTGAGACATGTAGGTCGGGCTAAAGAAATATAAATCTTCTTTCTGGGCTTTAACCTGAAGCTCTCTTGCGCTTTCGATGATGTCGCTAGGATCTTGTTGAGATGCGATATCTTGAGCCTGAGCAAGCGCACTCTGTTCAATGGTGTTTGTGTCTTTTACTTGGTTTCCCATGCAGGCTGTGAGCAAGGAAAAGCCAATAATAGAAATCGTTTTGTAATTCATGATGCACATATAAAAAAGATGAAACAGTCTGCATTCTAGCAAATCATTTGAGTGCCGTTGAAGCACTCAAGTGAAGTTAGGCTCAAGTGTAGGTCGATTCACCTAGGAAAGAAGCGCAATCACTAGGGGGTTAGTGGGTATTCAGGCTTGGAATACTAATGTCTGCAATCAGGGCGGCTTCTTTTAGTACGGCTTTTTTATTGGTTTCTTCCAATTTAAAGCGTTCTTGATCCAGTTTGAATTGTTCTTTTCTAGTGAGGTCTTTATATGCTTGATGTGTAGGCATATGGGCCGTTAGGCCGGCATGCTTAACGACTGTGCTGTAACTGGGGTCGCTTAGAAGGGACTCGTCTAAACGGCTCATAAGGTAGGTTATGCGCAAGCAGCCTTCGGTGATCTCGCACTGGCCCTGTAGCATGGCCTTGGCTATGAACTTAAGGTCATTGCACAACTCTTGTTGGTGCTTTCGCCATGAGGCTTCATTTTCGGCCTGTTGAAGCGCTTGTTTTTGTTTGAGATTTTTTAGCTGAACTAAGTAGTAGGCCGCTACAGCACTCAAAATGAGAATGATCGCAACGCCGATGGGAAGTAAATATGTGGTCATAGTGTATTCGATACTTAAAAACGCTAATTATCGAGTTTGGCGCAATAGATGCAACCCTTGGTTGAATCTATTGGCTTACTTGGAGATTGGCGCAGTAGATGGATTGCAGGACTTGTATTACTTCTTTGGCCTTGGTGCCTTGAAGTGAATAATAGATGGTTTGAGCGTCGCGCCGCGTTTGAACGAGGTTTTCTCTGCGCAGCCATGCTAGGTGCTGGCTCAGGGCGGATTGGCTTAGGTGGACGCGGTCATTGAGCTCTGACACATTGAGCTCCCCTTGTGCCAAGGAACACAAAATCATGAGTCGATTTTCGTTGGCAAGGGCCTTGAGCAGTTGTGCAGCTTCCACTGCGTGGCTTTTTAGCTCATCAACCATGGATGGTTCAGTCATGTTGAGTCTCGAGAGGTCGGTCACGAATCTAAATTTAACACAATAATTCCATAAGGCTAAATTAGATTTTACTAATACAGTGCTGGGGGTCAAAAATGCCATAAAAAGGGCAATCCTTGTGCATTTTTTTTATATTCTGCTAGCTTTACTATCAGAATAACTACTCTAAAAAGGTGGTAGGGAAGACCATGGCATTTTCAAATCGTTGGGTGCTGGCTGATGGCACTCTAAACAATGAGCCCATCACCATTCGCTACCGCGATGGGGTGGATCAAGAAAAAGAAACGGGCAAATACGCTAACTGCATCCAGATTAGTTGGACTGCTGACGATGTTGACCCGCAAACGGGATATCCGTCCGCGGAGGAGCTCGATAAAATAGATGCATTCAATCAAAAGCTCATGGGTGCGGTTGAGCCAGATGTGCATGGATTGTTGGTCATGGTTCTCATGTCTCAAGGCGTGAATCAGTGGATTTTGTATGTCAGAGACACCGAGGAACTTCAACAAGATTTAAATAAAATTCCCACCGACCAAGGGTTATACCCAATTGAGGTTACTGCCGAGGAAGACGCTCAGTGGGAAATTTTTACGCAACTCAGAGGTGCAATCAGTACGCACTAGGCATCGTGGTGTTAGGGCTGGCTATCAGCCCTACTGTGTAGCAGCCAGATCGCAGTATGCTCTGCTTTAGGGGGTGCTGGGTTTGGCGCTGCGCTTGCCTTTTTTCTTTAGCGCTTCTTTTTCTGCCTTTTCCTGTTCTTTTAATCGCTTAGCCTCTGCCACCCTGGCTTCTTCCTCGATCATCATATCAGGCGTTTCGAATGTGACGGCACCGAGTTTACCGCTGCGAAGTTCATGGATTAATATTTCTGAGGCTTTGTATTCGTCAACGCTGCCGCCTGAACGCAGACACCCTCGCTTACGGCCGATGAGTTCAATCAGCTCATATCCTTTTTGCGGAAGGGGGTCGATGTTGTAACGGTCTTTTACTCGCTCTGGGTAGAGT
>Ga0255776_10002289_pt1 | contig 21498 bp, 20 predicted proteins | sample 071ome_19_FD_179974 | JGI IMG/M metagenome (GOLD analysis project Ga0255776, IMG submission 179974) | Coastal salt marsh microbial communities from the Groves Creek Marsh, Skidaway Island, Georgia - 071413AT metaG (version 2) | ecosystem: Environmental > Aquatic > Marine > Intertidal zone >... | reverse complement strand
TGCGCATCCTCGGGAGTGTTGGGGAACCGATTAACCCGGAGGCTTGGAGGTGGTACCATCGTAATGCCGGCAAGGAAAGATGCCCCATTGTTGATACCTGGTGGCAGACTGAAACAGGAGGAATTTTGATTACCCCACTCCCTGGAGCCACCCCGCTGAAGCCGGGATCGGCGACTTTTCCATTTTTCGGAGTCAAACCAGTGCTGCTTGATGCCCAGTCGGGTGAACGGATCGAAGGCAACGGAGTCAGCGGAGTGCTGGCGATGGAAGAACCCTGGCCCGGGCAGATGCGCACGGTCTATGGCGACCACAAGCGCTTTGAGGAGACTTATTTCGACCAGTACAAGGGATATTATTTTACCGGGGATGGATGCCGACGGGATGAGGATGGATATTACTGGATCACCGGACGGGTGGATGATGTGATCAATGTATCGGGCCATCGTATGGGCACGGCCGAGGTGGAAAGTGCTCTGGTTGCACATGCTTCCGTTGCGGAGGCCGCAGTGGTTGGATTTCCCCATGAGGTCAAGGGGGAGGGGATTTATGCTTATGTTACCCTCAATGCCGGTCAGGAATATACCGAGGATTTGCGTGGAGAATTAAAACAGCAGGTACGCTCGGTCATTGGTCCGATTGCCACCCCTGATGTAATCCATTGGGCACCCGCCTTGCCCAAGACTCGGTCGGGCAAAATTATGCGCCGGATTTTGCGCAAGATTGCCACCAATGAGACCGACCAGATTGGGGACACCTCAACCCTGGCGGATCCGGCGGTTGTCGACAACCTCATCGCACAGAGGTGAATAAGATTTTCGCTTGGCGCTCGCCAAGGGGGATTCTTTTAGGCAAATAATTATTTCGAAGATGAAAATTTATTTAAACGGCGAGTTTGTGGAAAAGGAAGATGCGAAGATTTCTGTCTTTGATCATGGCTTGCTTTATGGGGATGGGGTATTCGAGGGAATCCGCCTGTATGATGGATGTGTATACAAGCTGGATGAGCATCTGGAACGGTTGGAGCATTCAGCCAAAGCCATTCTTTTGGAAATGCCGATGAGCCGTGCAGAATTTGCGGAGGCAGTTTGTGAGACCTGCCGGCAAAATAACCTGCAAAATGGATATATTCGTTTAATTGTGACCCGCGGTCCCGGTCATCTAGGACTGACCCCCGATGGATGTGGTCCACAAAGTGTGATTATTATTGCGGATAATATTCAATTGTACCCTGAAGAGCTTTACGAAAATGGATTAAAAATCATTTCGGTACCCACCCGCAGGATCAATGCGGCAGCTCTGCCCCCTGCGGTCAAGAGCTTAAATTATTTAAACAATATTCTGGCTAAGATAGAAGCCAAACGGGTTGGGTTCCTTGAAGCCTTGATGCTCAACGATAAAGGCGAAATTGCGGAATGTACGGGGGATAATGTATTTATTATTCGCAAGGGTGTGCTTTACACCCCACCTTTGGATGCCGGTTCTTTGCGTGGTATCACCCGGGCTGCGGCCATGGAAATCGCTGAGCAAATTGGGATTCCTGTTAAAGAACAGGCCCTGACCCGATACGATTTGTGGATTGCAGATGAGTGTTTTCTAACCGGTACAGCCGCGGAAGTAATTCCATGTGTGGAAGTGGATCACCGTCCGATTGGAGATGGGAAACCAGGCGAACTAACCCAAAAATTAATTCGATTATTTCGGGTGAGTGTCAAAAGCGATGGGACGCATTTGAACAGCGCGGGTTGAATTACCATATCTTTCCAGTTTTTCGAAAATCAATTGGCGCGTCATCTGCGTTGTATTTTTGGCGTATCCAAGGTATATTATTATGGTAATTAATCGTTTAGGAAACTCATGAAATGTCATCACTGTGATAATCAGGCAACCGTCCATTTGACACAAATTATTAATGGTCAAATGCATAAGATGGATTTGTGTGAATCTTGTGCTCAGGAAAAGGGGGTAACTAATCCGGATAATCTCTCCATTGGCAGCTTGCTCGATGACCAACCCAAATTTGACTCTTCCACCGCTTCTTTAACTTGTGAGAGTTGTGGAACGACCCATCAGGATTTTAAGAAAGGGGGGCGTTTGGGATGTGAGGCTTGCTACCATGTATTCCGTCCCGTTCTTGAGCCCCTTCTTGATGGCATGCATGCCGGAATTAATCATCTCGGAAAAGTGCCCACTCGAAGCGTGGGTAAGAAAAAGGTCGTTGAGAACGAAGATGCCCTCCGTAAGGCTCTGCAAAAAGCAGTGGAAGAAGAAAACTACGAAAAAGCAGCCGAACTTAGAGACCGTTTAAAAAAACTTCAGGCTCAAAGCCCAACTGCGTCCTAAATTGTTCTCATGTTCCACGATCTCTTTTTTTCGAAGTCCAAAAGCAAGGTTCCCAAACCTTGCCCAATTGCTTTGAGTACCCGTGTGCGGCTGGCTAGAAACCTTAGAGAATTTCCATTTCCTGGAAGAGCCCAGTCTGGGCAGAAAAAAGCGGTTCTTTCGAAGTGTATGGAAGCTTTGGGAAAGGTGAAAGATCTCAAAACCTGCACTTCTGTGGAGTTGGACGAATTAAGTGAACTGGACCGCCAAATTTTAGTGGAAAGGCACTTAATAAGTCTGGAACTTTCTCAGTCCGATGAATCGGGAGGAGTGGTCCTTTCGGGCGATCGTGCCTGCAGTGTGATGGTCAATGAAGAAGACCATTTAAGGATTCAAGTACTTGGAAATGGGTTGGATTTTGATAAGGTCTGGAAACTGGCGGATGCTCTGGATAGTGGTATTGAATCGAAGCTAGACTATGCGTTTGATAGCCAACTTGGTTTTCTTACGGCTTGCCCGACTAACCTTGGTACGGGCATGCGGGCATCGGTTATGATGCATCTACCCGGCTTGGTCATGTCCAAAAATATGGATAAAGTGATCAACGCGGTGAACCACCTTGGGATTGCGGTACGTGGTTTATTCGGGGAGGGTTCCGATGCGAGCGGCAGCATTTTTCAAATTTCCAATCAACAGACTTTGGGCGAGTCAGAAACTTCTATTTTGGAAAGGTTGCAAGTAACTTTAGATAATATTGTTCATCAAGAGCGTATGGCCCGGGCTAAGTTAATGGAGGATGATGGAATGAGGCTCGTTGATAAAATCAGCCGGGCAGTGGGTTCACTCAAAACCTGCTACCTTATCCAAAGCTCCGAAGCTATGGATCATCTTTCTCTCATACGACTGGCCGCCGATTTTGGTTTTCTTCCCGAAAAGTTCCGTGCATTGGCCGATCGTATGTTTATCGAAGTGCAGCCTGGTCATGTCCAGTTTGCAGCTGGCAAACCTATTGAGCCCGGTGAACGCGATCAATTAAGGGCGGAAACCCTGCGCAAAGAATTTATTCGAATGCCTCAATTAAACTTGGACCCCCAAGTTGACTAAATATTTAACCTCAATATCTTAAAAGTCATGTCCGAACCAATGAGCAACTTCACACCGAGAGCCCAACAGGTTCTCGCTTTGGCACGCAAGGAAGCAGATCGGTTTCATCATAATTACATAGGCACTGAACACCTATTGCTCGGTTTAATCAACCTCGGGCAGGGAGTCGCGGTCAATGTTTTACAAAAGATGGGACTCGATTTAGACACGGTCAGGCAGGCTGTTGACGAACAAGTAGGATTGGGCCCGGAAGCGAAGCCATCCGGCAATATACCCTACACCCCGCGGGTCAAGAAAGTACTGGCTTTGGCTGGCAAGGAAGCAAAATCTTTAAACCATAGTTATGTGGGCACGGAACATATCCTGCTCGGTTTACTTAGAGAAGGGGAAGGCGTGGCCGCTCGTGTGCTCAAGTCCCTGGATGTTGATGTCGATCGTTGCCGTAACGAAATCTTGTCCGAACTCGACCCCAATTTTGCATCGAGCGAGGAAAAGGAGTCCTCTGTTGTTGGGGGAGACGGAGATGAGCCAGAAGAAAAAGGCAAGGATGTCAAAACTCCAGCCTTAAAGGCATTTGGTCGGGATCTTACTGAGTTGGCCAAAAAGGGTGAGCTTGATCCGGTGGTCGGGCGGGCCTCTGAAATTCGTCGCATGACTCAAGTCCTTTGTCGAAGAACCAAAAATAACCCGGTTTTGATTGGTGAGGCAGGGGTTGGAAAAACTGCGATTGTCGAGGGCCTTGCTCAGCAGATTGCGGGTGGATTGGTTCCGGAAAACTTAATCGATAAAAAAGTGGTGACCCTTGACCTGGCTCTGATGGTAGCCGGTACCAAATACCGCGGTCAATTTGAAGAACGGATCAAGGCGGTGATGGATGAATTGAAAAAGTCCAAAAATATCATCATCTTTATTGATGAGTTGCACACGATCGTGGGGGCGGGTGCAGCTGAGGGAGCCATGGATGCGTCCAATATTTTTAAGCCCGCACTGAGCCGTGGAGAATTGCAATGTATCGGAGCCACGACTCTGGCTGAATATCGGAAATACATCGAAAAAGACTCGGCCTTGGACCGACGATTCCAATCTGTAAAGGTTGATGCACCATCGATTGATGATACCATCTTGATTTTGAAAGGTATACAATCCAAGTATGAAGACCATCACAATGTCAGCTACACGGATAAAGCATTGGAGGCGGCTGCAAAATTGACCGACCGTTATGTGACCGGAAAGTTTCTTCCAGATAAAGCGATTGATGCCATTGATGAAGCAGGGGCCCGATCCCGCATGGAATCGATGAAGAGACCTCAGGAAATTGAGGACCTTTCAGACGAGATTAAAGAGGTATGTGCACTCAAAGAAAGTGCTATTTCTGACCAGAATTTTGAAGAGGCAGCTGAAGCTCGGGACAAAGAAAAGAAACTTCGTGCCAAGCGGGAAAGGGTCTTGGAAAGCTGGAAGAAAAACCGTGAACAAAACCGGGCAGAGGTCAACGAGGACGATATGCTCCAAGTGGTTGCTGACTGGACTGGCATTCCTCTCAATCGAATGGAATCCAAAGAAAGCAAGAAACTGCTCAAGCTGGAAAGTGAGCTCCGTGAACAGGTGATCGGTCAGGACTTCGCCACAGAAGTGGTAGCCAAAGCGTTGCGCCGATCCCGGGCAGACTTAAAGGATCCACGCAGGCCAATTGGTTCCTTTATGTTTCTCGGGCCCACAGGTGTGGGTAAAACTCATTTGGCCAAGGTTTTGTCTGAAAGAATTTTCGGTGATCAGGAATCCTTGATTCAGATTGATATGTCTGAATATATGGAAAAACATGCGGTTTCACGAATGATCGGTTCTCCCCCCGGCTATGTTGGGCATGATGAGGGAGGCCAGTTGACTGAAGCGATCCGTAGGAAACCCTACTCAGTAATCCTGTTTGACGAGATCGAAAAAGCCCATCCCGATGTCGCTCAAATTCTTTTGCAAATCTTAGAGGACGGTCGATTAACCGATAGCCTAGGCCGAAAGGTTGATTTTCGTAACACCATTTTGATCATGACATCCAATGTGGGGGCTGAAATTTTGCAGCGCAATACATCCCTAGGCTTCTCCATTGGCGATGCCGAGCAGGACTTCGAAAAAATCAAAGACAAAATTATGGATGAGGCCAAAAAGGTATTCAAGCCGGAGTTCCTTAACCGTCTTACTGAGATCGTGATTTTCCGTCAATTGCTCAAGGAGCATATGGGTTCGATTGTTGATTTAGAACTGGAGAAAGTATCCGAACGCTTGAAAGAAAGAAAACTCAAGTTGGATGTCTCTCAGGAAGCTAAGGAATTTTTAATTGAGCACGGGTATGACAACAAACTGGGTGCCCGACCGCTTCGACGAGCTGTGGAAAAGTATTTGGAGGATAACCTCGCTGAGGCTCTACTCTCTGGAGATTTGAGGAAAAATATTCCTATCCAAGTTTTAGTGCATGATGACGAGGAGATTGGGTTACGCTTCGAACAGACCAAGAAAGGTCAAAAGAAAGTAAGTGTTTCCTCACCCAAAGAGGACGAGGAGAAAGATTCCTAAGTTGATTTTATTGCTTGCTCCGATGGGGTTGGCTTAATCGACTCGCCAATATCTGTATTTCTGTTATGCTGGACTCTTTTATACCCAACTATGGAACGCACATTAATACTCCTGAAACCTGATTGCTTGGACAACCAAGTAGCGGGACAAGTTATCTCTCGCTTTGAAGAAAAAAATTACGGGATTGTTGCAACCCGTATGCTTCAGTTGGATGATGCTTTGTTGCGCGAGCATTATGCTCATGTTGCCCACCTTCCCTTTTTTCCAGAGATTGCTGGATTTATGAGTTCACGCCCAGTTATGGCAATCATTCTGCAAGGAGAAAATGTGGTACAAGGCGTGCGAGATTTACTAGGACCCACTGATTCGACATCCGCACCAAAAGGAACCATTCGTGGTGACTTGGGAACGGATAGAATGCGCAATGTGGTGCATGCATCTGACAGCACTGAGAATGCTCAGATCGAGATCGAGCGTTTTTTTGCTGATCAATTCGTTTCTGCTTAAAGAAGAAACGAATTGCGGATTAGCCGCCGCAATCTCAGTCTGAGGATTTCACCAGCAGGCACACTGCATGGGTGGCAATCCCTTCTTCTCGTCCCAGAGAACCAATTTTTTCGTGGGTTGTTGCCTTGAGTCCAATGCAGTCTTCAGGAGTATGAAGTAATCTAGATAATTTCTCTCGAATCGCGGGTAAGAATTTTCCCAGTTTGGGTTTTTCTGCAATCACAGTAAGGTCAACATTTCCGACTGAATATCCACGGTCCTTGGCTAGCTGAACTGCCTTGGCCAAGATGATTGAGGAATCAAGATCTCGATTTTGAGGATCTTGGTCGGGGAAATGATGCCCGATATCAGGTAGGGCCAAAGCACCGAGGATCGCATCTGCCAGAGCATGGATTAAGCAATCCGCATCCGAATGACCGAGAAGGCCCAAGGGATGGGGGATTTCAATTCCGCCAAGAATGAGCTTTCTCCCTTCGACTAATTGATGAAGGTCAAAGCCATGGCCAATTCGTAGATTAGATGAGTTCACGATCGGAAAAGAAATTCAGCGTAAGAAAAATCGTCGGGGGTGGTGATTTTTGGATTTGGATAATTGGTTTCGAGCATCGCAATCGGATAACCCGCTAATTCAAGTGCCGCCATATCGTCAGTTACCAAAGTCTCTAACGTATTTGCTTCTTTAAGCCCTTGAATGAGCCATTTCCTGGGAGCCCCCTGAGGCGTTTCCATAAGCCAATGCTTTGCTCGGTTAAGGGTTTTGGTAACGGAGGGTTGGAGCGGGTTGTCGGAGTCGTCGATCCGTAAACGCAGAGTATCCTTGAGGGGGCGAGCTACTGAGACCGCCCGGTTCTGAATAATCTGATCCGCAAGTTCACAAATTGTATGACCTTTTATGAAAGGGCGGGCACAATCATGAATCATTACATGCGTGATTTCTTCAGGCAAGGCATGAAGACCTTCCCAGACAGAATCCTGTCGTTCTTTACCACCTTGAACCCAGAGAATATTAAGTCCGGGTAAATTTGAATATTGAGCGAGGTGTTCACTAAGACAAAAGTTGAGCTGGATGCGCTGTTCCTCGTTTTTGTATACGATCACTATGGAACTGACTGCACCCGAATCAAGAAAGGCTAGGCAGGAAAGAAGAAAGGCATTGGAGTCCCCAATGGGTTGAAGAAGTTTATCTTCTATTTTTCCCAACATTCGCGTGCCGTTTCCTGCGGCCAATAGCAATGCACCAACCATAATGACTAGGATAGTTCTTCGAGGATTTGCTCTAAGGCCAACTTCGGGTCGGAAGCTGCGAGAATGGGGCGGCCAATCACAAGGAAGTTGGCACCTGCCTCCTTGGCCTCCTTGGGAGTCATTATTCTCTTTTGATCCCCCACATCCGCATTGGCAGGTCGAATGCCAGGGGTGACTAATTCAACCGTGCTTGGCAGAATGCTCCGAAGTTTGGGCAATTCCAATGGGGAACATACAATTCCTCCAAGCCCACTATCCACCGCAAGGGATGCAAGGCGAACCACTTGATCATCAACTGAATGGGTTACCCCAATGGATTCCAATCCCTGCTGATTGGTGGAGGTGAGGACAGTAACTCCAAGCAAGGTAACATTGGGCATTGCTTGACGGGCAAAGGTTGAACACCGAGCAAGGGATTCTGCTCCGGCACAGGCGTGAAGAGTAATCATTCCCACGGGCATATCAGCCAAGCTTTCCAAAGCTTTTGCCATGGTGTTTGGAATGTCATGAAGTTTTAAATCTAGAAAGACTTTTTTGCCAGAATCCGCAAGTTCCTGAACCAAGGGTTTCCCGTCTCTTAAAAAACTCTGTAGACCCACCTTTACCCACTTTAAACGACTGCCTGTGGCATGGAGTATACGGTTAATCTGTTCACGATTTTCTAAATCTAATGCAAGAATGATTTCAGGGGATGGGTGACTCATCTTAATCTATATCATGTCGACCTGAATGAGTGAGCCAATTCAATTCTTGTATCGCTCCGATTTCTTTTATCAACTAATCCAGTTTAATTCGTCCTATGTCCACTCGACCCAAAGAGAAAACTACCATAAAAAAAGAAGTTCTTGCTCCTGCAAAAATTAATCTCTTCTTGTCCGTTACCGGCAAAAGAGAAGATGGATATCATGAATTGACCTCAGTAATGGCAAAATTAGCCATTGGAGATCTTTTAGAAATTGAAAGGGATTCAAAAATAACTGGCATAAATCTTCGCTGTCCTGGATTTACTGAGCTTGAAAACCTTGATAACTTGGTTTACCGAGCAGCAAAAAGATGGTTTGAGCAAACTGGAGAGTTATGGGGAGTTAAGATTACGCTGAAAAAGATTATTCCCTCCATGGCGGGATTGGGGGGTGGCAGTTCCGATGCGGTGTCAGCTTTGCTGGGGATCAATCAGTTAGCAGATGCACCCTTGTCGATGAATCAATTAGTGGCCATAAGTGCAGAAATAGGTTCCGACTGTCCAAGTTTTTTTGAGTCTGGCTTGTGTGTTGTAGAGGGTAGGGGAGAGCGGGTTAGGCCGGTTCGTAGTCCACGGGTAAAATCCTTGATCGGCCAAGAAATACTCCTGTTTAAGCCGAGTATCGGATTTTCCACTGCGGAGGTTTATAAAAATTTATCCCGGCATTCAAAATTTTCTTCTGAGGCTTGGAAAAAGGAACGCTTGGAAATGTGGGAAAGTGGGAAACTATCCACCTCGGACTTTTTACACAACGACTTGGAATTTGCTGTTTTCTTCAAGCACCTTTACTTCCGCCCACTTTTTGATCAGATTGAGAAAGATTTCGGGATCGTCCCCAAAATGTCGGGTAGTGGTAGTGCATGTTTTGCCCTCATTCCTGAGGGGTTTGATCAGGTTGAACCCTTGCGGGAAATGATTTTTGCCGCCTGGGGTGATCATTCCTGGTTAGAATTTACCAAAGTTGTTTCCTGATTGTAGAAATTAAACCACTCAGAATTTGTTTTCCCTAATTGAGAATTTAGGGCATAATGATCGGTTGGTTTAAATTTTTCACTTATGATTCAGGACAAAATAGAGAAGTCTGAGCTTATGCTTTTTGGCATTCCCGCATCCCCGGGAATTGCTCACGGGCCTGTTTTCCGGTTCCTTCATGATGAGGTAAGTGTAGCGACCTACGAAGTAAGTGAGTCGGATCAAGAAGAAGAGATTAGCCGATTTCTTGAGGCTCTTGAAATGACCAAATCTGAGATTCGCAAGATTCGGGAAGATGTGGCCAAAAACCTTGGTGAAAAAGAGGCGGGTATTTTTGATGCCCACATGCTGGTGCTTGAGGATCGGGCATTGATTGAGGATGTGAAGAAAGAGGTCAGGGAGTCGGGTGAAAATGTGGAGAAGTGTGTTCATCGTGTAACTCAAAAATACCTCGCATTTTTTGATCAATTAGAAGACAAGTATTTAAGGGAACGAGCCGTAGATTTAAGAGATATCTCAAGAAGACTGCAGCGCTGTTTATCCGGAGCCACTGCATCCGGTACTGCTTTTCTGGATCAGCCCAAGGTGCTGGTTTCTGAAGATCTTACCCCTTCGGATACGGCGGCCCTTGACCGGTCGAAAATTCTAGGTATTGCAACCGATCTTGGTGGTCAGACCAGTCATGCCGTAATTATGGCTCGTGCGAGTGGTGTGCCTGCAGTGGTCGGGTTGCGTGGTTTGTCTGACAAGTTGAGCGATGGGGATGAATTGTTGATCGATGGGTTTGAAGGGGTGGCTATCATTAATCCCAGTGAAGCCACCCTTTTTCGCTATGGAAAAGTCGATGTACAGCGAAGAAAGTTGCTCAACCAAGTGGAGCGTGAATCCGATTTGCCCGCTGAAATATCCGACGGAAAACCGCTCGATATTTGGGCGAATGCAGACACTCCAGTCGAAGTAGTCAAAGCGATCGATGTGGGTTGCTTAGGTGTAGGCCTATATCGAACTGAATCCCTTTTCCTAAGAACCAATGCAGTGCCTTCCGAGGAGGAACAATTTGAGGAATATCTTAGAATGGTTGAGGCCTCTGCTGGTAAACCGTTAACCATCCGAACACTTGATTTAGGCGGAGATAAACTTCTTCAGGATTGGAATCATGAAAAGGAGGCAAACCCATTTATGGGTTTCCGGGCGATTCGTTATTGTCTAAGTAACCCAAAAGTTTTCCTCGATCAATTACAGGCAATTCTGCGTGCCAGTGCCCACGGAAATGTTAGGATTATGCTCCCAATGATTACTGGTATCGGGGAAGTGATCCGCTCCAAAGAGTTGATTGAGGAGGCAAAAAGCGTCTTGGATTCGCGTGGTCAGAGCTATGATCCGGATATCCAGGTGGGTTGTATGATCGAAACTCCTGCTGCCGTTGCCATTTGTGATTTGTTAGCTGAGGAGGCTGATTTTTTTAGCATTGGGACGAATGATTTAGTGCAGTACCTACTTGCAGTGGATCGGGTGAATAACGAGATCGCGTTTCTTTACGAGCCTCACCACCCGGCAGTCTTGCGATCTTTGAAACAAGTGGCAGAGATTGCGAAGAACAAGGGAATACCCGTTACGGTTTGTGGCGAGATCGCAGGGGATCCCCATTTCTTGCCTCTTTTAATCGGCTTGGGGTTTGACTCGTTTAGCGCTTCCGCATCGATGGTTCCAGAACTGAAGTTTTTTGCACGCCGTTTTACCATGGAAGAGGTGGCAGGGATTACCCTCAACGCCGAAAGAAAGTATCGCCCATCTGAGGTGAAGGAATTGATCAAAGATTTTTACGAAGCCAGAATATCTTCTTCCGTTTGACTGCAAGAGCAGGTTAGCAGGTAGCGAAGATTTATTCGTCCTGAAATTTGGAGGCGAAAAGCTCTGTCATTTGCTTTTCAATCTCAGAAGCATCCGCAGGTTCGCATTCAAAGGTTAATTCAGACCCACGGGCTGCGGCCAACATCATGATCCCCATGATACTCTTTGCATTTACCCGTTCACCATCTTTTTTGGTTACCCATATTTCACCGCTAAATTGGGATGCAATGCGAACGATCATGGCAGCAGGCCGGGCATGCACACCCATCTTGTTACTCACCTCCAAAGTAAACAAATGGGCATTTTCTGGTGTCTGATCGCTCACATGGATGATTTAGATAGGTCAGGCGAAAAAAGACAAAGAAAAAGTTTTGGCAGCCCAAAGGACGAGGCCAGATGCAACCGCTGCAAGTAGATCATCAATCATCACACCAAGTCCTCGGGGGAGTTTTTGTGCCGATCTGATAATCCACGGCTTGAATACATCAAAAAAACGAAAAAGGATAAAGCCGGCACCTATCCATATAAATGTTTCCTGGGTGACTGGTTCTTCAAAAAGTGGAGACAAGGGAAGAAAAACAAAGGGAATAACGGTGAACTCATCCCAGATGACTTCACCCGGGTCATTCCGGTCTAGCAGAATTTCAGCCCTGGAGCACAACGGAATACCTATAAGAAAGAGAGGGATAAAGCCGATGGCTATCATATGGGCAGACCATCCTAATCCTAGAGTGAAAAAGAGGTATAGGAGCGTGCCAAAAATCGAGCCCATCGTCCCTGGGGCTGGAAGCGTTTTTCCTATTGGACCCAAGGTGGCTAGAAAAAGAACGATTTGGTTCATCCGTAATTCTTAGGAATTGCCGTTTGTAAAAACGCTCCAATATTTTACGAGGTAATTGCATCCTGAATAAACTGTCAGCAAACAAGCAAGGACGAGGCTAATCTGGGCAGCTTGGATGACCACTCCAGACCATGGAGTCAAGTCCGCAAATAGGGTGGTATTCGAAAGGTCATGCCTAATTGCTCCGTAGCCTATAAATAATGAAATTGATGTAATCTGCATTACGGTCTTTACCTTGCCTGCTTTTTCAGCAGCCAAAGTTTTCCCTTGGGCTGCGGCTACGAGCCGTAAGCCAGTAATTAAAAATTCCCTAGCTAAAATGAGAAGGATTGGAAAGAGGGCCCATAAACCAACAATCCCTAAGGCGAGCAGGCTGACAAAGGTCCCCATGGTAAAGATTTTATCCACCAATGCATCCATAAACTTACCAAAATCAGAGACTTGTCCCATTTTTCTGGCTAACCATCCATCCAGCCAATCGGTTAGGGCACCGAAGAGAAAGATGATCAACGCGATGGTCCACGACCACGGAATAGGAGACCCGCCCCAAGGATGGAGCAAGGCGACCACAATTACCATCAACGGAATTCTCGATAGGGTGATCAGGTTGGGTAGGTTCATTGCTGGAAGTAGGCTTTAGGAGTTTCCTCCCAACTTGGCAACCACAACTCGTACTTTGCTTGGTTGTGGACTTGTGAAAGGTTAATTGATAGGAGGGAAGGAATGGCAATTGCTTTGTATCCCGGTACTTTTGATCCCGTAACCCTAGGTCATCTTGATGTTTTGACTCGTGCATCCAAGTTGTTTGACAGAGTGATTGTGGCGGTAGCCTCAGGCAATTCTGCCAAAAGCACCATGTTTTCTCCCGAGCAAAGAGTGGAAATGGTTCAGGAAAACCTCGTCGACTTCGAGAATGTCACGGTTGAGTTATTTGACGGATTGCTGGTGGAGCACGCTCGCAGAAGGGGAGCAACCGTTTTGGTTCGAGGATTGCGGGTAATTTCCGATTTTGAATACGAATTTCAAATGGCCCAAATGAACCGTCATTTAGACTCAAGCTTGGAAACTATTTTCCTAATGCCCAGCCAGAAGTATTTCTTTACAAGTTCCCAATTGATCAAACAGGTACACCAATACGGAAACCAAGAAACTGGTTTGGTCCCAGAAAATGTCAGGCTTGCCCTTAAAGAAAGATCGGGTCTCCAATCATGACTTCTTCCAAGAAATCGGTTTTTGGGATCGTTTTTATGACCATCTTTCTGGATATGGTCGGTTTTTCTATTATTTTTCCTTTGTTTCCGGCGATGTTGGATCACTATCTCTTTCTGGAGCAAAGTCTTGGAGATGGTGTTTTATCTAAATTTGTCCATTGGGCGGGGAGCCTGGGGAACTACGCAAAGGTTCAAAATTCTGGTTTTCATTTAGAAACGGTCATTTTTGGAGGTGTCTTGGGCTCTCTCTACGCGGTTCTTCAATTTGTGTTTGCTCCGATTTGGGGAGGGCTCTCGGATCGTTTTGGTAGGAAGCCCATTTTAATTTTTACTCTTTTGGGAACTGCATTGGGGTACTTTCTGTGGATTATGGCGGGTAATTTTTGGCTTTTGGTGATCTCACGGGTGGTCGGGGGTATGGCCGGAGGAAATATTTCGGTGGCTACGGCAGCCATAGCTGATGTTACTTCTCGCGAAAAGCGATCCAAAGGTATGGCTTTTGTGGGAATTGCATTTGGGTTGGGTTTTGTCCTCGGGCCCGCAATTGGTGGACTGGCTTCTCAATGGGACTGGTCAGGTTCTGAGTTAGTGATTTTTGGAATGCATCCATTTTCGGCGGCGGCTACGATCAGTTTTTGTCTGGCTGTAATTAATTTGCTATGGTTAGCCGTGGGGTTTTCAGAGACCCTCCCCCATGATAAAAGAACCCAGTCAACCACTTTTCTACCGGCAGTTTGCAAAATGAGCCAGGTAACCAGTCCTGATGCGAGAAGAACCTGCCTGACCTACTTATTTTACATGGTTTCGTTCTCCGGGATGGAATTTACTCTTACCTTTCTTGCGGTGGAGCGATTTTCATTTAGTCCCAAAGACCTGGGGGAAATGTTCTTGCTGATTGGGGGTACCCTTATCTTGGTGCAGGGAGTTGTCGTTCGGCGGTTTGTAAATCGAATGGGCGAGAGAAACATGGCTCATCTGGGAATATTCCTAGGCTTCTTCGCTTTTATCATGATTGCCTTGGCTGATTCCTTCTCATTTTTTTATCCAGGACTCTTCCTGATGTCTTCGGGTGTGGCTCTTATCAGTCCCACATTAACGGCCTTAACTTCTCTGAGTTCAAGGGATTCTGAGCAGGGCGTGAACCTAGGTATTTTTAGATCCTGTGGATCTATTGCCAGGTCGATTGGACCTATTTCTGCAGGACTGATTTACTTTACTTATGGGTCCTCAGTTGCCTACATCCTTGGTGCGATTTGGCTGGTTTTTCCTGCCCTTGTTTTGCTTACTGTCAAACAATCTGCGGGGAGCAAAGAATTAGTATCTGCCTAAATGGGCTCTTTTCACTCGCCATTTTTTGCTGTTTTGCTAAAAATTGGAAGGACTGAAACTAGCAACTGAATTTACAAATTAGCCTGAATGAATACTGAAGTTATCGATCGTTTGGTCGAAAAAGATCCATCCCTTGAAACCTCACGCACGATCCTGGAATCCATGAATCCAGGAACTTACTGCATCCACCGCAGTTGGGGGTTTGGGGTAATTTCTGGGTTTGATGAGGATCGCGGTATGATCCTAATCGATTTTGAGGATGACGAACGCACGAGTCACGCGATGGACCCTGTTTTTTGTATCGATAAATTAGAACTATTATCTGAGGACAGTATCCTTTCTCAACATCGAAAAAATAAGGACGAGATTGAGAAGTTGGCCAAAAAAGAACCTGCGGAGTTGATCATAAAGATCCTTGAGCAAGGAAATGATGGATGCATGAGCACCCGTGAGATCGAGAGAATCCTTGGTTACATGTTTGGGTCGGCCAAGGGCAAGCGTTGGTGGACCGCTACAAAGAAAGTGCTTATCAAAGATCCAAGAATTGCTGTCCCCAACAAAAAGAGCGAGCCGTATGTTTTGCGGGATGAACCAGTCAAACCGGAGCAAGAGATTTTACAGGACTTTTTCGAAGAAAAGAGATCTTACGAAAAAATCGTCCTAGCTGAGAAGCTTTTTGACTTGGCTGCAGAAAAAGAAGATTTGCAGACCGACCTGCCTCAAGTTTTAGCAGATCTTACTGTTGCCATCATGGAGGCGAAAAACCTTAGCCAAGCGGATCGTTTATATGGTATTTGGGTACGAAATAATTTGGCTCGCGATGTCGAGGAGGATGTGGAAAAACTTGAACCGACTTCTGCATCAATACTCAAAGAATGTGAGGAAGATTTACCTGCTTTGGCCGATTTAATGCCGGCCAAGTTTCATTCCCGCTTTCTTGATCTTGTCGCCCGTACTTATCCGGATAATTGGAGAGATCTGGTTCTTAACCTTTTGCAGAATACCGCAGTAAAGTTTTCCGGAGAGTGTGCACATTTCTTGATTGACCGAGAAGAGTCCAAATTACTTATCAAATCATTAAACCTTTGGCTGGACGAACAAAGTTTAAAAGCACCGGTTCTTCTTTGGATGCTCAAGTTTCGTGGGTTATCCAAATTTAAAGACCTTCTGGGAGACATGATTAATCCTCGGTTATTAACCGCTGTCTTCTCAGCGATTGATTATGAATCTCTGAAAAATGCCACCAGTAGGAGGATTCCCTTGGCCGAGATTTTGTCCGATGATCGTGAATTGCTTTCTGACATACTCGGGAAAGGTTCCGAAGAGAATGCAAAAGACCTCGCCCAGGCACTCATTCTTAACCCTGGTTTCGAGGATTTAACTAAGCGGTCCTTACTTGCCCGATTCATCAAAAAGTTCCCCAAAATCCAATCCTTGCTCGATCGGGAACAACCTGGAGATTCTTCGAGTCCTGCGAGTGTTGCTACTGATGATACCTTGATTGTATCCAAGGCGAGTTATGATCGTAAGCTTGCTGATTTGGACCTTATCACCAAGGAGAAAATACCGGCCAACTCTCAAGCGATCGAGGCGGCCAGAGAACTGGGTGATCTCAAGGAGAATGCGGAGTATCAAATGGCTAAGGATGACCAAAAGGTATTACTTGCACGTCAGGCGGAACTTCAGAGTGATTTAATGCGAGCTAAAGCCACTGATTTTACCGAAGCACCTGCTGATTTTGTGGGCATCGGTTCGATTGTCGACCTCCAGGATTTAGTCACTGGGGAAAAGATCAAGTATACAATTCTGGGGGCTTGGGATAGTGATCCAGAAAACAACATTCTTTCTTACCTCACCCCGCTTGGCCAAAGTATACTTGGCAAAAAAGTCGGAGAAAAAGTTCAAATTGATATCGAAGGAAACGAGCAGTCTTTAGTGATCGAAGGTTTGAGCCGTTGGGTCGACCAATAATAAATTGGATAAACCGGGCTTGATGCCGGTTTGTTGTAGATTAGATCGGGAATTACATTCCCCGATAATACCTTCCCACATTAAGGTTGCCAAAGGGGATGTACTGAGGGACTTTACAGCTCTCCTTCTATGAAAATTACTGAGGTTTTACAGCTTCTCTCCGATTCTACCCGTTTAAGAATGTTGCGCCTCCTTGGGCAAGAGGAACTTTCCGTCGCAGAGTTGCAGGAAATTCTTGAGATGGGACAGTCCAGGATTTCATCTCATCTTGGGTTGCTCCGAAGAAATCAGTTGGTGGTGGACCGCAAAGATGGAAAGCGCACCTACTACAAACTTAGTATCGATTCTTCTTCGACGCATGAGTTTATTCGCCTTGCTCTATCCGAGGATTCGGAGGAAGAGTTTTGGGAAGGTGATCAGTCTGCCCTGTCCCGAATTGTGGACCGGAGAAGGCTCGAGTCGCAAAGATACTTTGATGAGGTCGCAGAGAGATTAGGCAAAAATTATGTTCCGGGAAGAACATGGGAAGCCATTGGCCACTTTCTTTTTCGGTTGGTTCCTCCAATCACTATTGTGGATTTAGGTGCTGGAGATGGTATGATTTCGCAACTTCTCGCCGATCGTGCCAAAAAAGTAATTTGTGTGGACAGTTCAAAAAGTATGGTTCGTCTAGGCACAGACCTTGCCAAAAGAAAAGGCTTGGGCAACTTAGAGTATAAACTTGGAGACTTGGAAAAAATCCCACTGGACGACAACAGTGTCGATCTTGCTTTGATGAGCCAATCACTTCATCATGCACTTCGTCCAGAATCTGCGCTTCAGGAAGCTCATAGAGTACTAAAGCCCAGAGGTCAATTAATGGTGATTGATCTCAAAAAACACCATTTTGAGAAAGCCCGTGAGTTATACGGCGACCATTGGCTTGGCTTTGGTGAAAACGAACTTTATCGAATGCTGGTGGATTGTGGTTTTAGTGAGGCCAAGGTGGAAGTGGTGGCCAAGGAGAAAAAAAAGCCCTTTTTTGAAACTCTTTTGGCAACGGGAGAGAAAGCGTGACCATTTACTTGGCTTGCTTCCCCTTGGTTATTTCATCGAGCAGTCGATTTACTTGATCCAGTTCTACCGCTGGTTTTTCACATGCATACTCACGGCATAAGTACAGGGTGGGTTGAATGGTTGTTGAAAATTTCTCAAGGTGAGGAAAGTTTCGAATCAACTCTAGATGGTTCTTTGTGGGTTGAGGTAAATGGATTACTGATTTGAACGGAAGAAAGCGGGCATGGATCGCTTGAAGGAATGCCGTAGTAAGCGGATTCTGCAAGTCCCCACCCACCACAATCTCTTGGGGAGGTTGAAGGGTGTAGGCCAAGGCATGTAAAAAGTTTTCGGCTCCGGATGGGTTGGATTTTAAAAACCCTGAAAATGCAGAGAATGAACGGTTCAAGCAGTCGAGGTATTTCTGATTTTGGCTGATTTGCCCAATTCGGGCTAGGTTCATGGCCATGATCGAGTTTCCTGAGGGAATGGCCCCATCATAAATCTCTTTGGGCCGAGTAAGCAGCTCTTCACTATCAGTAGCCGTAAGGTAGAACCCTCCTTCTTCTTTATCCTCAAAAAAATCGATCGTGAGATCGACTATTTCAATTGCCAGAAGAAGGTATTTAAAGTCTTGCCCTGCTTCATAAAGATCAAGAAGTCCTTGTGCCAAAAAAGCATAATCATCTAAGTGAGCAGCAAGTCCTGCTTTTCCATTTCGCCAGCGTTTGAATAGTCTGCCATCGGGTTGGCGAAGTTCGTTCAAACAAAAGTCGGCGGCTTGCTTGGCCCGCTCTATGTACTTGGGGGAATTGAATGCCTGTCCTGCCCGTGCGAATGCAGAAATCATGAGTCCGTTCCAGTCCGTTAGTACCTTGTCATCTCTTTGTGGGTGAACCCTTTTTTCCCTCGCTTTAAAGAGATCCTGCCGAACCTTTTCCAGTCTTGTGCGTAGTTTTTTTAAGTCATACTCATTTTCCTGAGCATATTCTTCAATGGATTGTTTAAGGTGGAGAATATTGGACCCCGTTTTCTGGCGTGTCGCCTCGTCTAAATAGTTTCCCTGATTCTCAATTTGATATAAGTGAGTGAAAAGTTCGGCATCCTTTTGCCCGAGAATGTTTTGTATCTCATGGTTTTGCCAGAGATAAAATTTTCCCTCCTCGCCCTCACTATCCGCATCCTCTGCAGAATAAAAGCCTCCGCTTGGAGAGGAAAGTTCTCTTTCCACATAAGATAAGGTATCGGTACATGAATTCTTGAAGAAGGAGTCACCAGTGATTAGGTAGGTCTCAATCGATGCAATCGCAAACAATGCCTGGTCATAGAGCATTTTTTCGAAATGAGGAACCAGCCATTCTTGATCCGTCGAGTATCGATGAATGCCCCAACCGATTTGATCATAAGTTCCGCTTAAACGGATTTGTTTTATGGTGTGAGTGACCATCTCTAAAGCCAATGCATTACCAGTCCTTTGGTGGTATCGTAACAAAAAGGATAGGGCATGTGGGGTGGGGAATTTTGGGGCGATTCCAAATCCTCCATAAACAGGGTCGTAAGCGTTGGATAAGGATTCAAAGCAACGATCTAAATAGGTTCCATTTAAATCCCCCCCTCCTTGGTTTTTCCTCGCTTTAGAAAGGTTGGCAATGATTGCCTGTCCCATCTCAAAGACTTTTCCCTTTTCTTCATGCCAAACTTTGGAAAAGTGAGGCAGTAGATCGAGCATTGATGTCTTGGGGAAATAGGTACCTGCAAAAAAGGGGATTTTATGAGGAGTCATAATCACGGTCATGGGCCAACCTCCACGCCCGGTCATCATTTGAGTGACTGACATGTACACATGATCAAGATCAGGGCGCTCCTCGCGGTCGACTTTAATACATATGTAGTGACGGTTCAGTAGGTTGGCCACATCTTGGTCTTCAAAGGACTCTCTTTCCATGACATGACACCAATGGCAGGTGGTGTACCCGATGGATAAAAAAATTGGTTTATCTTGGGATTCTGCCAGTTCAAGTGCCTTCTCACCCCAAGGGTACCAATCGATTGGGTTTCGTGCGTGCTGAAGCAAATACGGGCTGCTTTCGAATATCAATCGATTAAATTCATGGCCTCCATCTTTAGGAAGTTCGCCAATGACATCTGGACTGGGCAAATCGGATCGCATTGTGGAGAGATCGGGTGGTTGACCTAATGGAAGGTTTTTTTCTTTGGATCATGCCGGTCTAAAGACAGGACAAAATAATCCGGAAAGCAGGATTTTTAAGGGAATAAAGGGTTTTTCCCTCGATACTTGACTGGATGATCTAAGCAACAGATATAAGTTGCTTCAAAGAATCCACTCTTTGTTGAATCTCAGATGCTCCAGCCGATTCCAACCGATCGCAACCGAAAGCTTCTACGGTTAAACTTGCCGTACAGGTAGCATAAAGCATGGCTTCTTTTATTGCAGCGAACCCAGTTTGCTTTCGGGAGGCCAGTCGCCCAATAAGAGCTCCGGCAAATGAATCCCCGGCACCGGTGGGGTCATGTAGTTGGGTGACTGGGTAGGCGGGTAGGGCAAAATTTCCATCCTGGTGGAATAATACCGCCCCATGTTCACCTTTTTTGATGATGACACTTTGGGGGCCCATTTGACGAAGTTTATCCCCGGCTAAAATAATATTGGACTCGCCGGTCAATTCCTCTGCCTCGGAATCGTTGATTACAAAAAGACTCACTTTTTGAATCAATGCAAGCAATGCCTCCCGTTCGGTCTCAATCCATAGATCGATTGTATCCGCCAAAACAAACCGCTCGCTTGAAAGCTGGTCCAGTACATGCATCTGCAGAGAAGGATGTATGTTGCCGAGCAGGACAAATTCAGAATTGAGGTAGGATTCGGGCAAGTCTGGACGAAAACTTTCGAAGACATTAAGGCGGATATCCAGAGTATCCCTCCGGTTAAAGTTTTCGTGATATTTTCCTTTCCAAAAAAAGGTGGGGCCGGAATCATCACGCTGCACACCTTCCAGATCGATGCTCCGGGCACGAAGACGATCCAAGTCTGATTCGCCAAAGTCATTGCCCACCACCCCAACCATCCGTACTTGGGTGAAATAACTGGCGGCAAACGAGCAGTATGATGCGGCACCTCCAAGGATTCTTTCCTGTTCTGCATGGGGTGTGATGACATTGTCGAAGGCAACCGAACCAACAACCAACAGGGGAGATGGTTCGTGCGAATCAGATGATATTAAATCGGACATAAAGCAAATGGGTAACTTTAAGAATGAGAGAAGGCAAGGGGGAAGGGGTCGGTTACGACCTTGTTTGAACTTCAATGATGGGGAAACTGCTTGCTAGGACTACTTGGTCATCAATTTCAATGAGGATGGAATAATTTCCAGGAGCATCAAATTTCAACCGGTGAATATCGTTGATCAGATTAATTCGATGCTGAGGTCCAGGGGATTCAAACTCACGATCAATGATGGTTCTTGGTTCTTCCTCCGCCATAGGCAATCCTATGGTCATTTTTAATTGGTGCTTACCCATTGTAAGATCTGAAAAGGATAGAAACCAAACCATTCTCGGATGAGTAACCGGAAATTCCTTTGCCCGCAGGCTTGAGAAAATTCCAAGAAGAGTATGTTTACCAGTTGCTGGATCGACATAGACACTGTCACAGGTAATCCAGGCGAGGACTTGGGGCTTTGTGGACATAATTTGATTTGAGGCAGCTTATCTCTCTAGGTGCCTGATGTGGTAAGCCCACTACGGATGAGCAGGGCATTGGGATCTGGGTCCCGGCCCATGAA
>Ga0255776_10002286_pt1 | contig 21505 bp, 25 predicted proteins | sample 071ome_19_FD_179974 | JGI IMG/M metagenome (GOLD analysis project Ga0255776, IMG submission 179974) | Coastal salt marsh microbial communities from the Groves Creek Marsh, Skidaway Island, Georgia - 071413AT metaG (version 2) | ecosystem: Environmental > Aquatic > Marine > Intertidal zone >... | reverse complement strand
TTCATCGGCTGATAGAAGCTCGGCCAGCCGGTACCGGAATCGAATTTGTGATCGGCATCGAACAGCGGATGTCCGCAGCATCGGCACGTATAGATCCCAGGGTCCTTGCACTGGTCGTATTCGCCGCTAAAGGCGCGTTCGGTGCCGTGCTGGCGGGTGACGTAGAATTCCTCGTCCGTCAGCTGCTGTCGCCATTCCTCTTCGGTTTTCTTGATCTTCTCGACCATTTTTCCTCAGTGTCCGTTCTTCGCGTTCAGATTTTCCAGCATGGCGCCGAATTCCCGCAGGGCCTGTCCGCCGTCGCCGTTGAAGCTGGAACCGTGCATGCAGGCCAGTGTCACGGGATTTAGGGCGGCGAGGCTTTCGAGTATAGGAAGCGTCTCGTCGGTAAACGGTACGGAACCTGACATCGGCCCTGCGGCCTGGCGCTCGTTGTAATCCTGCGACCGGCCGACGATATCGCCGTCGGTCAGCGCCTCGACATCGCCGCCCTGCCCGATCAGATCGGAACAGAACAGGGTCGACGCCGTTTCCTCGAACATCAGGCTGGCGTCCCAGCCGTGCGGGACGTGCTTGGTCTCAATCACCCGGAAACTGTGCGACCCGGTCTCAATGCGTTCATCGGCTTCCAGCACGCGGGGCGGACGGTCGGCAAAATCGCCGACGCTGGTGCGCGCACCGACGAAGCTGCAGACCGGTTCGGCGTGCGGAGCGATCGCAAGCCATTCGTTCAGCGCGCCGCATTCATCGGATTCGAAATGGCTGAACCCGATCCAGCGGATGGTCGCCGGATCCAGTACCGACGCGACGCCATCCTTTATGTCGTGGAACAATCCGCGCAGGTTGGTGTGATAGAGCATGGGCTCGTCGTCCCGCACGAGGAAGGACGAGAACTGAAAGTTTGCCGCTTCCACGAAGCAGGTGATCCGGAACAGATCCGGCGCGATTTCATCGACAGTCGCTGACATCGATCAGACCATGTAGTCGGTGGTGACGTCGTCGAGCTGACGCAACAGGGCAGGCCATTCGCGTTCGCCGGTGCCGTTGTCGTCGTACTGTTTCGCCGTGTGCTCGCAGACTTCCTTCGACGGATAGCGGATTTTCTGGCCTGACGCCGCAGCCGCCGACAGCAGCGCGAGCTGCGCGGAACAGACCTTTTCCAGAAAATACATCTGCACCCATGCATCGCCGATTGTGTTGCCGGTGGTCAGCAGACCGTGGTTGCGCAGGATCATGACCTTTTTGTCACCGAGATCCTCGACCAGCCGTTCCCTTTCGGACAGATCCAAGGCAATGCCTTCAAAGTCGTGATAGGCCGTATGACCATAGAACATCATTGCGTCCTGATTGGTATAGATCAGGCCGTCGTCCAGTGCAGAGACCGCCATGCCGGCTTCGGTATGGGTATGGATGACGCACATGGCGTCTTCGCGTGCGGCATGGATGGCGCTGTGAATGGTGTAGCCGGCATTGTTGATCCTGTGCGGCGTGTCGTCGAGGATATTGCCGTCTAGATCGATTTTCACCAGGTTCGACGCCGTGACCTCGTCCCAGCGCAACCCGAACGGATTAAGCAGAAAATGATGCTCCGGACCGGGGATGCGGGCGGAGATGTGGTTGTATATCAGCGTCGTCGTCCAGCCGTGGAGATGCGCCAGCCGGTATGCCGCCGCCAGGTCGACGCGCACCTGCCATTCTTCCTCGCTGACCTGTCCTCTGAGCGAAGCGCCCGAGATGTCCCTTACCGCCGTCGCATTCATGATCCGTCTCCGAAATTGTGCGGAGGAAGTCTAACACAGGGATTTATGCGAACCATACCGTTCGCGCGGGCCTACAGCGTTTTCAGGACCGTCTCGACCGCCCGGGCGACCTGCTTTTTGATCGCCGCCGGATGGGGCGGCGCATCGACCCCGAGAAGCAGCCTCAGATGGGTATAGCCGCGCACCAGTTCGAAGAATTCCTCCGCGGATTTGCGGGGTTCGTCGACCGCAAGGCGCCCCTCTGCGGCGAGATTGGCAAGATACTCGGCGAGTGCCGAGATATTGCGTTCGGGGCCCGACCTGTAGAACAGTATCCCGAGTTCCGGGAAACGATGTACCTCCGCCAGCACAATCCGGTGCAAAGCCAGTGTTTCCGGGGCATAGACGATCTCCAGCAAACGTTCGCCGAACCGCGTCAATGCCTCGCGAACCTGCAACCCGGCCAAAGGCGCGGCCGGATCCTGCTCCAGAATGCGCTCGCACTGTTCCTCGATCAGGCCGGCGAACAACGCTTCCTTGCTGTCGAAATAGCGATAAAGAGTCATCTTGGACACGGATGCGGCGTCGGCGATGGCATCCATGCTGGCGCCGCCGAAACCATGCGCCATGAAGACCTCCCGGGCGCCCCGCAGGATGACGCGGCGCTTGTCCGCGGCATTGCGCTGACGGCGCGTCCCGGTCGAATGCGTCAATTGACTCGTCCCGATCATAATATTAATACTATACTGTACAGTATCGTTTTATGGAAGCGTTTCATTTCGACGCTTCGTCACACCGGAACTCACACGGGGACTAAAGGCCATGCCGCTGGACAATGCCGCCGATATCAGTTCGCTCATTCAGCCCGGACGGGTGCATCGCCGCGTCTATGCCGACCCGGAAATATTCGAGCTGGAGATGGAGCGTATTTTCGACCGCGCCTGGATCTATGTCGGGCACGAAAGCCAGATCAAAAACCCGGGCGACTTCGTGACCACCCGCATCGGACGGCGCCCCATGGTGCTGACCCGCCACAGCGACGGCGGGATTCACGTCATTCATAACCAGTGCGCCCATCGCGGCGCCCTTGTCGTTGCAGAAGATTCCGGGAATGCCGAGGAATTCGTCTGCTGCTATCACGGCTGGGCCTACGATACGACGGGCAAGCTGATCCGCGTCCCGCTGCAACACGGCTACCCGGCGCATTTCAATCCGGAAGACCCCAGCACGGCGATGGTCCGCGCACCACGGGTCGAGAGCTATCGCGGCTTCATCTTCGCCTCGCTGGCAAAGGACGGGCCGAACCTGACCGATCATCTCGGTTACATGGCCACGTCATTCGACGACATGGTGGATCGTGCGCCGGACGGCGAGATCGAGATCGCAGGCGGCGTTTTCAAACACGCCTTCGACGGAAACTGGAAGCTGTATCTGGAAAATCTGTGCGATGCGGCCCATCCCCTGTTCGTTCACGAATCCTCTATCGAGGCCGCGCGGGAACAGGACGACGAAGTCCACACCGACGGCACTGGCGAAATCGCCGTCCGGCAGATGCGCCAGAACGGAGCACCCTACAAGATGTGGCAGGAACAGATAGGCATCTGGACATACCCCAACGGCCATTCCTTTCTGGGCGACTATCACGACGACGAGAAACTCGTCGCCGCGAGGAGAGACGACGTCTTCGCCGAATACATCGCGGCGCTGGAGAACAGAAAAGGCCCGGAAGAGGCGAAACGCATTCTGGAGGTGACGCGCTGGAACTCGAACGTCTATCCCAACATCTCGTTCATGAGCCAGTTCCGCCAGTTCCGCGTCGTACATCCCATCTCGGTCGATCGGACCGAAGTATGCAACTACATGTTCCGCATGAAGGGCGCACCGGAGAAAATGTTCGAAGACACGGTCGCCTTTTCCAACGTGACCAACGGCACCGGATCGCTCGTCCTGACCGACGATCTGGAAACCTACGGCCGCATTGGCGTCGGGGTGACGTCGGGCGGCGCCGACTGGATCGAGGTCGGGCGGGGATACCAGACAGACAGCCCGGACGAACACGGCGGCAAGCAGGGCAAGGATTCCACCAGCGAGGTGTATATCCGGAATATGTACGACGCCTGGCTCGACTACATGACGGCGGCCTGAGAACATGAATTTGCCGCACATTGCCTCCGACGAAATCGTTGCCTTTCTGATCAGCGAAGCCCGCCTGCTGGACGAACGCCGCTGGGAGGACTGGCTTGGCCTTTTTGCCGACACCGGCTGGTACTGGCTGCCTATCGAGGAAGGCCAGACCGACCCGCGTACCACCGTGTCGCTGATGTATGACGACCGGAAACTGCTGGAAACGCGGGTACGCCGCCTGACCACAGGCAATCTGCACGCACAGTCGCCCCGGTCCCGTACGACACGCATGATCGCCAATGCAACGGTCGAAGGCGAAGAAGACGGCGAGCTGACGGTCCGGTCAAAATTCCAGATGATTGAATACCGGCGCAACAAGCAGCGTATGTTCGGAGGCACTTACTGGCACGGCCTGCGCAACAAGGGCAGCAGCTTCGAGCTATGCTGGAAGAAGGTCGAACTGGTGAATTGCGACAGCATGATGGACGGGCTTAACGTCCCCTTCTAGGCTGTCTGCCAATAACGGGGACGCCGGAGATGACCGACACGACAAACGCGATCCGGGTGCACGCCTATGGCGGGCCGGAGGTACTTCAAATGGATTCAATCCCGCTGGCTCAGCCGGGTGCGGGCGAAGTCCGTCTCCGCCACACGGCGATCGGCGTGAACTTTGCGGACATCCACACCCGGAACGGACGCTACCCCCTCCCCGAGCTGCCGGGCTGCCTCGGCTCCGAGGGCGCCGGCGTGGTGGAAGCGGTCGGCGACGGCGTGGAATTCGTCTCGGTCGGCGACAGGGTCGCCTATTCGAGCGGCGGACATGCGCTGCCGCGCGGCTCCTATTGCGAAGCGCGCACCATGAGCGCCGACCGGTTGATTGTGCTGCCCGACAATATCGACGACGCCACTGCCGCAGCGATGACGACCAAGGGCCTCACTGCTCACTACCTGATCCACGACGTTTACCCGGTCGGTCCTGGCGACACGATCGCCGTCCACGCCGCCGCCGGCGGCGTCGGACAGATCCTGTGTCAGTGGGCGAACCACCTGGGTGCCCGGGTGATCGGAATCGTTGGCTCGGAAGGGAAAGAGACGCACGCCGCGAATGCCGGTTGTCACCACACGCTCGTCCGCGATCGCGACGACGTGGTCGCCGCCGTCAAATCCCTGACCGCCGGCCAGGGCGTCCCGGTGGTGTTCGACGCGGTCGGCGCTGACACCTTCGAGGAATCGCTGCACTGCCTGCGCCCCAGGGGTCTGATGGTGTCCTACGGCACGGCATCGGGGCCGATCCCGCCGTTCGACATATTCCGGCTCAATCACATGGGATCACTCTCCGTCACCAGCGCGGCCTATCTTTGGCATGTACGCAACCGCGAAGAAATGCTCGACCGCGCGCAGGACCTGATCGACGTGGTATCGCGCGGTATCGTCAACATTCCGGTCGAACACACCTACCCGCTGACCGCCGTCGCCGACGCCCACCGCGACATGGAAAGCCGGGCAACCACCGGGATGAGCGTTCTGCTCCCGTAACCCGCCGAGATCCGGGCTGCCCGGGGATTCGTATGTCTCTGAACACCAAGCGGTTTCCGGTCCATGCTGTCTCTCCGCCGTCTCTGTGAACTGATCGCCCAGCGCTCCCGTGCGGCCGTTCTTCTACCCGTTGCCGTCGCGGGCTGTTCGCCGCTGCCGCTGCTCGATGCGATCGTGCCTGAAGGCGACTACAAGAGACAGTCGGGCCTGGCCTATGGCGATCTGCCGCGCCAGAAACTTGACGTTTACCGGCCGAAGTCAGCCCGTATTGGCGCCCCGGTTGTCGTCTTTTTCTATGGTGGCAGCTGGAAAAGCGGCTCGCGGGAAAAATACCGTTTCGTGGCCGAATCCCTGACGCAGAAGGGGCTGACGGTCGTCATTCCCGATTACCGCCTCTATCCCGACGTTACTTTCCCCGCCTTCATGGACGACGCGGCGCAGGCCGTCCGTTGGGTACTGAACAATCTCGGCAGCGTAAACGGCGCAAAGCGCCCGGTATTCCTCGCCGGTCATTCCGCGGGCGCCCACATCGCCGCGCTGATGACTGTCGACGACACGTATTTCGCCCGCGCAGGCGTGAGTGGGTCGCGGATCTGCGGCGTGATCGGCATTTCCGGGCCCTACGCGTTCGATCCCTTTGAATACCGCACCACCCGGGCCGTCTTCGCAGGGCTAAAGAACCGCGACACCGCCCGTCCGGCGAAGCGCGTCGTCGGCAAAACACCTCCTTTCCTGCTGTTGCATGGCGACAGCGACGATACCGTCCGGCTGTCCAACACCCGGGAATTCGCGGCGGCACTGTCAGATGCCGGAACCGAGGTCGAGACGGGGATTATCCCCGACATCGGACATTACAGGATCATTCTCGCGATGGCGTCTCCGTTTGACGACATCGCGCCGGTCAACGACCGCATCACCGACTTCATCGACCGCCGCAGAAACTGCGACACGCCCTGATCCGCGCGACTTGATCGGCCTTCCCCGTCCCGACATGATACCTCCTGAATTAGCAGGAGACCCTCGACCATGTCGGACGACCCGACAGTCCGTCTCGATGCCGATGGAAAACCCGTCGGTTTCATCGATCATCCGGACGACTACAGAACCGTTACATACGAAGTTATCGAAGGCGCCATCGGGCTGCTGACGCTTAACAGGCCGAAAAAGCTGAACGCCTTCGACGAACGCATGATCCGCGAGATGCGCTCGGTCATATGGAACGTGAATTTCGACGAAAACATCCGGGTCCTGATTATCACCGGCGCCGGACGGGGCTTCTGTTCGGGACGCGATATCCTGGGCCTCGATTACGAGAACAACCTGCCGTCACCGCAATACCGCGCCTATGTCCGTGCCAATCACGAAATGCTGGACGACATTGAGAACATGGAAAAGCCGGTGATTTCAATGGTCAACGGCATCTGTGCCGGCGGCGGCGTCGAGATCGCCGTCGCCAGCGACTTCCGCACCGCGGCGGATACGGCTGAATTCGTTCTGACGGAAAACAATATCGGGGTCATCCCGGCTTCGGGCGCGGCATCGCGGATGATCCAGATGATCGGCATCGGGCGGCTGAAGGAAATGATGATGACCACGATGCCGGTCGACGCGGAAACCGCGGAACGCTGGGGTCTGGCCAACCGGGTCTTCGCACCGGACGACCTGCTTGAAGGCACCCTCGCCTTCGCCCGCGTTCTGGTTGACCGCGCGCCGCTGGCGATGGGCATGGCCAAGCACGTCATCAACACCTGCCAGAACACCGACACCGAAACAGGCCGCCTGATAGAACGCCTCGGCCAGTCGGTTCTGATCCAGTCGGAGGATTCGCGGGAAGGAAACGCGGCGTTCCGGGAAAAACGCAAACCAGACTGGAAAGGCCGATGAGCCGGCGCAGTGCCGGTGGCACCGAGATTTGGATCGAGGAAGGCGGCAAAGCCGACGGCCCCACGCTGCTGCTCATGCACGGGCTGTCGGGAACCGGCCGCATCTGGGACGGCATACGGCCGCTTCTGGAAGAGAACTGGCCGGGCCGCTGGATCATTCCCGATATGCGGGGCCATGGCCGGTCCGCCCATTGCGACCGTTACGGCATCGCGTGTCATGCGGCGGACATGGCCGACCTCGTCGCCGGCATGGACGATATTTATCTCGCCGGGCACTCGATGGGCGGACTGGTCGGCATTCTGATGGCATCCGGATGGTTCGGTGTTATGCCGAAGGCGGTCGTTACGTCAGGGGTCAAAGTCGACTGGACAGATGAAGAACGCGCCGGACTTGCCAAGCTGATCGACATGCCGGTCAAATGGTTCGACACCGAAAGCGACGCCCGGGAACGGTTCATCCTGGTCACCGGGCTGAAAGGCGTCGCCGATCCGGCATCCGATTTCGCGCGCTCCGGTATCGTCGAGGAAGGCGGCAAATGGCGGCTCGCCGCGGACAACCGGACCGCGATGGTCGCGGACGCGGATACGCGCGATATTTATGCCGCCGCGCGGGCCCCGGTGCTGCTGGCCGCCGGCGAACACGACCGCATGGTCTCCGCCGCCGACCTGCGGACTCTGTCAGATGACGCCGTCGAGCTGCCCGGCCTGGGACATAATGCGCATGTGGAGGACCCAGCCGCTTTCTGGTCGCTGATCGCAAATTCGATGGAGGAACTGTCATGACGCCTGACACGGAAACATTCAGGTTCCGCCGTTTCCTGGAGGTCATGGCCGCGGACGGCGCCGTCGAGGTAGTGGAAGAACCGACACCGCTATCCGTCATCGCCCACCGGCTGGAAGGAAACCCGAAAGGAACGTGGTTCCGAAACGCGGGTCCCGACGGCCAGGAACTCGCCGGCAATATCATGGGATCCCGCACAAGGCTCGCCGCGTCGCTGGGCCTCGACGAACGCGATCTGCTGGCCGAAGTGACCAGACGCCTGCGCGCGCCGAAGGATCCGGTCGAAATCGACGCGAAAAGCGCGCCGGTGCAGCAGGTCGTCCTGCGCGACAACGAGGCCGACCTGACCGCCCTCCCGGTTCACCTCCAGCACGGCGAGGACGGCGCGCCCTATATTTCGGCCACCCTCGATTTTTCGATCGACCCTCATACCGGCGACACCAATGTCGGCATGCGGCGGCTGATGCTGCGGGGACGTCGCGAGGCAGGCATCGATCTCAACGCCCCGAGCGACCTGCGCGCCATATACGGCGGCGCGCATGGCAGCGGCAATCGCCTGCCGGTGGCTTTCGCGATCGGGTTTCATCCCGCGGACGCGATCGCGGCTCTCTCCATGACACCGCCCGCAAACGAACTCGCGCTGATGGGCGGCGTGCGCGGAAAACCTGTGCCGGTGGTGAAATGCGTGACCAGCGACCTGCGGGTCCCGGCCGATGCCGAATACATCATCGAGGGCTATCTCGACGCCGACGGCTGGACCGAACCGGAAGGCCCCTACGGCGAATATGTCGGCTATTACGGCCGGCTGAAGCAGAACCCGGTATTTCACCTGACGGCGATCACCCACCGGGAAGACGCCGTGTTCCAGACCGCAACCATCGGCGGCCGCAACATGGCGACGACAGATACGGCGCAGCTCTGTGCGCTGCGTACAGAACAAGCGGTCTGGGCGGCCCTTGAAAACGCCGTCCGCGAACCGGTCGCCGTCTACTGCCCGCCGGCAACCGGCGGCATGTACAATATCCGCATCGCGCTGAACCAGCGGATGCCGGGCGAAGCACGCAACGCCATTGCCGCGGCGTTCGGCTCCACCGCGGACACCAAGCATGTGTTCGTGGTCGATCCCGATATCGACGTGTTCGACGACGCACAGATGGAATGGGCGCTGGGCACACGTTTCCAGAGCGACCGGGATTACGTGTCGTCCTCCGGATATCGCGCCGTGCCGCTGGATCCGTCCCTGCAGGGCGAACGGTCGGGTTCCAAGGCGGGCTTCGATCTGACGCGTCCCTTCGGCCGGTCCGATGCCCAGGAATGGAAAGTTCCCGACCCGCCGGCGTTCGAACAACGACCGGTGTCGAGCGTTGAGGACGCCCTCAAAGACGGCCCCAAATTCTTTCGCGAACTGATGGAAGCCACCGGATCGGATGACGGCCGCGAAATCGTCCGCGAACTCGAGGGGTATTATGCGGCGGGCCGCATTCAACGGCTCGACGACGGGCGATATTCGCTGGCGTGAATACGTGAATATAGGCCAGAGGCGGCGCGTTCACTGAATTTTCTTGCATTGGCAATGCGCGGCTGGAAACATGCCGCCAATTCATCCAAGCAACGAAAAACAGGGATACGCATATTATGGAAACCCGCGCCGCCATTGCCACCGAAGCCGGCAAACCGCTCTCGATCGAAACCGTCACGCTGGACGGTCCGAAGGAAGGCGAAGTCCTGGTCGAGATCAAGTCGACCGGCGTCTGCCACACCGACGAATTCACCCTGTCGGGCGCGGACCCGGAAGGCATTTTTCCCGCCATCCTTGGGCATGAGGGGGCGGGCGTCGTGGTCGATTGCGGGCCCGGCGTCACCACCCTGAAAAAAGGCGATCACGTCATTCCGCTGTACATTCCGGAATGCCGCCAGTGTAAATCCTGCCTTTCGGGCAAGACCAATCTCTGCACGTCGATCCGCGACACCCAGGGCCAGGGCGTCATGCCGGACGGCAGCAGCCGGTTCTCCGTCGGCGGCGACAAGATTTTCCATTACATGGGCACATCAACCTTCGCCAATCATACGGTGGTGCCGGAGATCGCGCTCGCCAAGGTCCGCGAGGACGCGCCGTTCGACAAGATCTGCTACATCGGCTGCGGCGTCACCACGGGCATCGGCGCGGTCATCAACACCGCCAAGGTCGAACCGGGCGCGAATGTCGTGGTCTTCGGTCTCGGCGGGATCGGGCTCAACGTGATCCAGGGCGCGCGGCTGGCCGGCGCCAACAAGATCGTCGGCGTCGATCTGAACGAATCCAAAAAGGAAATGGCCGAACGATTCGGCATGACGCATTTCGTCAATCCGAACGAAGTCGAGGGCGATCTGGTGCCGTATCTGGTCGACCTGACCGACGGCGGCGCGGATTATTCCTTCGAGTGCATCGGCAACGTGAACACCATGCGTCAGGCGCTGGAATGCGCCCATCGCGGCTGGGGCGAAAGCATCATCATCGGCGTCGCCGGCGCAGGCCAGGAAATCTCCACCCGTCCGTTCCAGCTGGTCACGGGCCGCGTGTGGAAAGGCACCGCGTTTGGCGGTGCGAAAAGCCGCCGCGACGTGCCGAAGATCGTCGACTGGTACATGGACGGCAAGATCGAAATCGATCCGATGATCACCCATACCATGCCGCTGGAAGACATCAACGACGCCTTCGACCTGATGCACAAAGGCGAAAGCATCCGGAGCGTGATCAACTTCTGATATCTGGGCGTAATGCTCTGGTTAACGGCGGGCGGCCCCTTGGCCGCCCGTTTCTATTCCAGATTGATCCGGTGCGACCATTCGCGCCCGTCCGACACGGTGATCTGTTTGAAACCAAGCAGTTTCGCCAGATCGTAAAACGTGAACAGATTCTGGACGCCCAGCTCGGCGAACAAAGGCGAAGCGCGCACCTGCGCCGTCAATGTCGCCAGCACGGCGCGGGCACGGAACAGCGATGCGAAAATATCGTCATCCAGAGCAACGATAATCAGCTTTTCCGCCTCTGTGCCCTTGGCGAACAGGGTGAAGCGCAACGGGGACGGATCCTGGACGAGCTCCTTCGTAAACGCGACCACGAAGCCGACCCGCCGGTCGCGGTCGCTGCCGGGCATAACGCGGGCCCTCGCCGTGTAGGTTTCTTCGGATTTCGGGACCGGATAGTAATAACCGTCATGCCGGGACTGGGCAGTCGCCACCGGCGTCATGAACAAGATGACGGCAAACGCACCGCAGATCGCGCCAAACCGCGACTTCATCCCCGATCCTCCCCGTCGCGTTCGCTTTTGAAAACGAGAAACATCAGCCCCATGCCCAGCCCCAGGCTGAGAGCGATCCCCGCGATCATGGCCAGTATTCCGGCGGTGCTCATTTCGATACCGCCGATATCATTCCAGACATAAATCGCCCCCCAAACGGCGAGCACCAGCATGGCGATCAGGGAAGCGGCAAGCGCGAAGGTTTTCATCCGCCCGACAAATCCCATAGGTTCGGCACCGTTGTATTGCTATAGCCTGAAATAAAGCTTTTCTGCGCGCCGGTATCGGGATCGTAAACGTGCCGGTCTACCGCACCGATATTCGCGCCGTAGACGTGGATACTGATCGACGTTTTGTCGTCATGCGCGTTGGAGACCTTGTGGATGTCGCCCAATGCGGGCGACACTATATCGACATCGCCCGGCTGCAGCAGGTCGGTCTGACCGGGGACCAGCGTACCGTCATTCGCCACATCGAAACGCTGACCGGTTTCGGCCCCGCGCAGCATCCCGATAAGACCCCACACGGTATGATCGTGTATCGGCGTCGTCTGACCTGGCCCCCAGACGAAACTGACGATGGAAAACCGCTGATGCGGATCGCAATGCAGCAGATACTGACGATAGGTATCGCCCTCGACAGCGTATTCGTCCGGCAGCCAGTCGTCCTTGGAAATGAGATCGGTCAGCAGGAATTTCGTACCGCCAACCATCGCATGCTCGTCCCCGTCGGACTGATCGGCGAGATCGGTCATGCCTGAAACGAAACGCCGCAAACGGGATATGTCCGTCATTCTGACTTTTCCGGTATTTGGAAACAGTAAGTTAGTCCGGTAACGGGATTCCGGCAATGCGGCGAAGTGCCGTCGTCGGAGTGTGTCTCTCCGTCGCCGGTGCGGAGGTTTGCACGGATCGGGAGCTTCGGGATAGTTGGCTCGTCAGAGCAGTTCAATTACCATCGCCCGCAACGTACAAGAATTGTCTGGAAAGACCCATGCTCAACGAGGACCTCAACAGGCTGGTGACCCGCGTCGGGCCCGGCACCGGCTGCGGCAAGCTGATGCGCCAGTACTGGCAGCCCGCCGCGCTGACCGAGGAACTGACCGACGAACGCCCCGTCAAAGCGGTCAGGCTGCTGGGCGAAGACCTCGTACTTTATCGTCACGGCGACGACGAGTACGGTCTGATCGGACGCAATTGCCCGCACCGTGGCGCCGATCTGTGCTTCGGTCGGCTGGAAGACGGCGGCCTGCGATGTTCCTTTCATGGCTGGCTGTTCGACCACACGGGCAGATGCCTGGAACAGCCGGCGGAGCCGGCGGACAGCAATTTTCACAACAAGATCAAACACACCGCCTATCCCTGCGTCGAACGCAACGGCATCGTTTTCGCCTATATGGGCACGGGCAACCCGCCGCCGCTGCCCGCCTTCGACTGTTTGGAAGCGCCGAATGAGTTCACCTTCGCATTCAAGGGATTCGTCGACTGTAACTGGCTGCAACTGAACGAGGTGGGAATCGATCCGTCGCATGCTTCGTTCCTGCATCGTTTCTTCGAGGATGACACTGACGAAGAGGCATACGGCCAGCAGTTCCGCTTCTCGACCGAAGAAAACGACATGGCCATCACCAAGGTTCTTCGGGAATACGATTGCCCGGTAATCGACATCGAACAGACAGAAACCGGCATTCGCCTGTATGCCCTTCGCCGCCTCAACGACACGGATATGCATGTCCGCGTCACCAACCAGATTTTCCCCAACGCCATCATCATTCCGATCAGCAACGAGATCATGCTGACGCAGTGGCACGTTCCCATCGACGACACGACAAGCTGGTGGTACGCGATCTTTTCGAGTTTCACCGAACCGGTCGACAAGGAGCGCATGCGGAACGACCGGCTGAAGCTATACACCCTGCCCGACTACCGCCCGCGCAAGAATCGCGACAACGATTACGGCTACGACCCGGAAGAACAGCGCAGCAGAACCTATACCGGCATGGGAGACGACATAAACGTCCACGACCAGTGGGCCGTCGAATCCCTCGGCAAGATCCAGGACCGCACGCAGGAACACCTCGGCACCGCCGACAAGGCCATCATCGCCAACCGCAAGCTGATGATCCGCGCGATCGAAGCCGTCGAACGTGGCGAAGAGCCTGAAATCGCCCTGCGGCCCGACGACCCGGCGATGTGCCGCGGCCCCGTCGCCATCGACACAATCGCACCGGCGGCAACGTGGCGCGAAGCCTGGAAACAGACCGCGATCGAACGGCGGGCCCGCTCCGACTGGGCACAACCCCCGTGGCCTGCGGAACGAAACGCAGGCACGGAGATCTGATATGGCTGAACGCAATGACACCATGGGCCGGACCGGGTTCGTGGACGACCACGGTCTCTGGTCGGACGACGACCGTGCCGAGGCCGAACGCATCGTCCGGCTTGTCAGGGAAGACCGTCTCGAGGTCATCCGGCTGTCCTACCCGGATCAGCACGGCATTCTGCGCGGCAAAACCATCATGGCCAGCGAGGCGGAGCAGGCAATGCGCAACGGCTGCGCCATCACGACGACGCTTCTGGCCAAGGACACATCGCACACGACCGTGTTCCCGGTGTTCAGCCCGGGCGGCGGATTCGGTATTCCGGAGATGGAGAACGCGGGCGATTTCATAGCCGTGCCCGTGCCATCGACATTCCGCGTTCTACCCTGGGCGCCGGGCACCGGCTGGCTTCTGTGCGACGGCTACCTGGCGAATGGCGAGCCCGTCCCTTTTTCGACCCGGCAAATCCTGAAAAGGGCTTTGGCAACGCTGGAAGGCAAGGGCTTCGACTACATCGCGGGAATCGAGGTCGAATGCCATATCTACCGGCTGGAAGACCCCATGCTGCGGCCCGAAGACGCCGGCCAGCCGGCAGCGCCGCCGAAAGTGAGCCTGATTGCCCGGGGCTACAACTACCTGACCGAACTGCGTATGGACGAACAGGATCCGGTCTTCGAAATGGTGCGCCGGGACCTGCTGGCCCTCGGCCTGCCCCTGCGGACGCTGGAAACCGAATTCGGGCCCAGCCAGTTCGAGTTCACGCTGGGACCCGCGCCCGGTCTCGAAGCCGCCGACAACATGATGCTGTTCCGCAACGCGGTGAAGCAGATCTGCCGCCGCAACGGCTACCACGCAACGTTCATGTGCCGCCCCGGCCTGCCGAATGCCTTCGCCAGCGGCTGGCACCTGCATCAATCGCTGGAGAAGGCCTCCGACGGCGCGAATGCGTTCGCCCCCGACACGGCGGACGCGCTCCTGTCGCCGACCGGCATGGCCTTCGCCGCCGGCATCCTGAAGAACGCCGCCGGCGCAAGCGTGTTCACCACGCCCACTGTCAACGGCTACAAGCGCTACAAGCCGAATTCCCTCGCCCCGGACCGCATGGTTTGGGGACGCGACAACAAGGGCGCCATGCTGCGCGTCGTGGGCGCCGGACCGGGCGATTCCGCGACCCGGCTGGAAAACCGCGTGGGCGAGCCCGCTGCCAATCCGTATCTCTACCTCGCCTCGCAGGTTGCGAGCGGCCTGGACGGTCTGACCAACGACCTGACGCCTCCGCCTGCGACGGACGACCCCTACGCGACGGACGCCGAACAGCTCCCAACCAATCTGATGGATGCGGTCACGGCACTGGATGCCAGCGACACGTTCCGCAGCGCCTTCGGCGACCGGTTCGTCGACTACCTGCTCCACATCAAACGGGCGGAAATCGCCCGGTTCCTGTCAACCGTGACCGACTGGGAACACCGGGAATATTTCGAGCTGTTCTGAGCGCGCCCCATTTTCGCCCCATTAATGTCTAGGATGCGGCCCGCAATCGTGACCAAGCGGGGGATTTCACATGGCGCTCGTCAAATATCCGGCGGTTTTCGCGGGCGGCTGGCTGTTCAATTTTATCGTGGATATCCAGTTCCTGTCGGGCTTTGCCGCAGGCTGGCTGGCCCATACCTGGATCGGCGGCGTACTTCTCTAATCTCCCGCTTTCAGGCGCATTCTCACCACGCCCCGGAAATCCTCCGGATCGACCACCTCGCCCTTGCGAACGATCTCGATCCGTCCTGCCCGCGCCAGATGCAGCATCTGCTGCTTTACCGGCTTCATGAAACGGCGCCAGGCGTCCGGTTTCTCCGCGGGCTTGCGTCGCGCTTCGCCCAGCGCCCTCGCGATATCGACCGGCGCGGCCGATGCCTCGTGCGCCAGTGTTTCCAGAATGAATATCGCGACCGGGTCGAGGGATTTTTCTTCGTTTTCTTCCATCACTGCCTTGTAAGCATCCATTCGGCGCGAGACAAGCGAAACTCCACGGAGTAACAAGGGCCATGGCGCTTTCTCCGAAGCTCGGCGGGATAGCGGTCGCAATGGCGAACCGCAATTACCGCATCTATACCATCGGCGCGATCCCGTCTCTGCTGGGTACCTGGGTCCAGCGGATGGCTGTCGGCTGGCTGGCGTGGGAGCTGACGGGATCGGGCGCCTGGCTGGGACTGATCGCCTTCGCGGATCTGGCACCGGCGGTGCTGTCGGCCCCGATCGCGGGCGCGTTCGCCGACCGGGTGAACCGGTTGAAGGTCGTGAGACTGGTACAGTATATGTCGCTGATCCAGGCGGCCATGCTGGCGACGCTTACCCTGTCCGGCGTCATGACGATAGAACTCCTGTTCGTTCTCGCCCTCATTCAGGGGATCGTCCAGGGAATTCACCAGCCGTTTCGTCACGCATTGCTGGGGACCATCGTCACCCGCACCGAGATGACCCCGGCAATCGGCATTAATTCCACCATCTGGAACTCTTCCCGCCTCATCGGGCCGGCGATTTCGGCCGTTGTGATCCTGCATCTCGGCGTGGGCGCCACATTCCTGATTAACGCCTTCAGCTACGTCCCCATGCTGATCAGCCTGTATCTGATTACCGCCGAACACAAGCCGGTGGCGCCCAAATCCCTGTCACAGGTGCCGGCGGAGATACTGGAGGGCATCCGCTACGCCACCGGGCACCAGTTCATCGGCACGGTCATGTTCCTGCTGCTGATCTTCTCGTTCTTCGGGCGGGCGACCCAGGAACTGCTGCCCGGGTTTACCGGCGCGGTATTCAATGTCGGTGCCGACGGACTCGCCATGCTGACGGGCGCCGCCGGGCTGGGGTCGCTGTTTTCAGGCGTCTGGCTGTCCCGGCGCGGCACCCTGACCGGACTGTCGGACGTTCTGATCCTGATGGTGGCTTTGATCGCGGCGACGCAGCTTGCCTTCGTCGCCACCGATATCTTCTGGGTCTCGGTCGCCGTGTTCGTCGGCTGGGGTTTCGTACTCAACGGCGCGGGAATTATCTGCCAATCTCTTGTCCAGGCGACCGTGCCGGACACCATCCGCGGGCGGGTCGTCAGCCTCTACGGCATGCTGTGGCTGGGCACGCCCGCGCTGGGGGCTTTCGCCATGGGGGTCGCGGCGGATTTTCTGGGCTTCCGCATACCGGTTGCGGGTGGCGCCTGCATCGTTGTTGCGACCTTCGCGTGGTCGCTGACACGTCGCAGGCGATTGCGGAACAGCATTGATGCCGTGGCAAAGGAAGCTGATTAGGCGACGACGTCCTCCAGCACGGTCACGCGGCGCATGTCGCGCGGATGGGATACGTCGTCGAACGGCACGCCGCGATGCATGGTCTGCAAATTGTCCCACATCACGACATCGCCAACCTGCCATTCGTGGCGGTAGACGTATTTCGGCTGTGTCGCATGAGAAGTCAGCTCGTCCAGCAACGCACGTCCTTCCGATTCGGGCAGTTCCGGAATGTGCGATGCGTGGCTGGCCAGATATAGCGATTTCCGCCCGGTGCGCGGATTGACGTTGACCAGGGGGTGACATGCAGGCGGGCGGGTCGCCTTGGCCTCCTCGCTGACGTCGTCCATACCGCCGAGTTTCCGCGAATACCAGATGGAATGCTCGGCGGTCAGTCCGTCGACCCGCTCCTTGATGCGATCCGGCAGGTCGTCATACGCGGCCTTCATGTCCGCAAATTCCGTGTCCGCACCGCCCGGCGGCACGACATGCGCGGCCAGTAACGAATACGTCGCCCGCACCGCATCGAACGTCACGTCGGAGTGCCAAAGCAGATTACCCTTGTGGAATTTACGCCTGGGATCGTCGGCCGCGTGAATTTCGCCGTTCTCGTCCAGATTGCCGACATCGATCAGTTCGTCAGTGGACAACCGGATTCCCCGGCCGGACACCGTTTGCTGCATACGCTGGCGCATCAGCGGTCCGAAAGCGCGTCCGAACGCCAGATGAGCCTCGTCGGAAACCGGCGCATCGTTGCGAAAAACGCAGACGCCATGGCGGTCCATCGCGCCAACGATCTCTGCGCGGGTTTGTTCGGTCATGGGCGCGGAGATATCGAGATCGATACACTCCGCCGCGAAGCCGCCGGACAGAGGTGAAAACTCAGCCATCGCACCTTTTCATTTCGCAAACACCTTTTTCAACAGCTCCGTCGTGCGCTTCGCCGGATTTTCTCGTATCGCGGCCTCTTCTCTGCCGAGATAGAGGAATATGCCGGCGATCGCCCTGTCCAGAACGTGATCGACCAGATCGGCCTTCACGTCGGGAACGAAAGGCAGCGCTTTATATTGGCCGATCATACGGTCGTAGCTCTGAATAGCGCCTACATCCGCGAGCGACCGGTCCACGACGGGACGGAACTCGCCCTTCAGCGGGTTGGTCATCTTGCCTTTGAAATACTGTGTCGCCGCATCCTTCGGCCCGTTGAGGATGCCGCGCGCGTCGTCCAGCGTCATCGCGGAGATCGCATCCCAGAACATTTTTTTTCGCCTTGGGCGTGGCTTCTTCCGCCGCCCGGTTCAGACGGAGTTCCAGATCGTCGGCCATGCCCGACATGCCGAACCGTTTCAGCGTCGATTGAACCTTGCGGAGAGATTCCGGCAGGGGAATATGCACCTCCGGGTCGTTGTTGAAGCCGTTCGCACGGCCAAGCTGGCCGGTCAGGCGTTCCGTTCCCACCCGCAGCGCCTCGCGAAGACCGTTGCCGATCTCCGCGTTGGAAAGCGATGCGGCGGACGACCCTCCGCCGATCCCCAACTGTTTGCTCAGTCCGCCGGTCGCCTTGTCCAGTTTTTCGAGAAACCCCTGTCCCTGCGCCGGCCCGGCAAGCAGCAACGCCAGCCCGACAGCGCCGATAATTTTCGCCTTACCCATCGTATTCGTCTCCATATTTGCTACGCTCAACCGATCCTGTCGACCGTCGAACTCTATCACATATGCTGAAAATCCGCCTCAAACGCGCCTACGACGCCCCGCACGAAACGGACGGGGTGAGAATTCTCGACGAACGCCTTTGGCCACGCGGCGTTTCGAAAGATGCGGCGGCGCTTGATCATTGGGCGAAAGACATCGCGCCGAGCCCCGAACTTCGGAAATGGTACGGACACGATCCGGAAAAATGGGCGGATTTCCGCGAACGCTATGTGTCGGAACTGGACGGGCACACCGACGAAGTCGCCGCTTTGCGGAAAATATGCGGAAAAGGCGTGGCCACGTTCGTTTACGCCGCGAAGGACGAGGAGCGAAACAGCGCCGTCGTGCTTCGGGATTACCTGACCGGCGGCTGAAGCGCCGCGATGCCGGACTACTTGTTGGCCAGATTCGACGGCTGGTTCTCGGCATCCAGCGGCACTGCGCCATGCTCGGCATATTGCTTCGCGAGTACCTCCGCCTCGGCCCGGTAGTTGTACCGCCCGCTGTTGAAATGCGGAATGACGTAGCGCGCGAACAGTTCGAGCGACCGTTTCAGCTTGTCGGAACCCGCCCATTCATGGGTCGTCAGCATAATTCCGCCGAAATTCCCGTTCTGCTCGATCTTTCTTTCGATCCAGGCGATCGCGTCGTCCGGCGTGCCGATCACCCAGTCGCGCCGTTCCGCCGCGGACTCCGCCGTGATTTCCGACACAGGCTGATCGGCGTAGGACTGGTACAGAGGCTTGAACCCGATCGAGAGGAAATATCCGGTTTCCCGCATGATACCTTCGCGCACATCTGCCCAGGCCTCTTCGCGGCTTTCCGCGAGATAGAAACTGCTGACGAGATGCCACTTGTCGCGGTCGGCCGTCTTGCCGTGCCGTCCGCAGGCGTCTTCGAAATCGCTCCAGAACTGCGTGAACACGCCCTCTCCGGGCCGGTTCAGCCCGCAGGGCGTCCATAATTCCATGTCATGGCGCGCCGCCATATCCAGGCTGTCCGCACCGCCTGTCGTCGGCAGTGCGAGCGGCAGGCGCGGCTGCTGATAGGATTTCAGCTGCAGGCGCATGTCGTCGAACTGCCAGAATTCGCCGTGATGGCTGATGGGCTCGTCGGCTTCGAGCAGGCGAACGATGACGTCCGCCGCCTCTCCCATCATCCGGCGCGCCTTCGCGCTGTCGATGTTGAACAGCTTTTTGTCGGTCACGAGACTGGACGGCCCGATGCCGAGGATCGCGCGGCCATAGGTAAGATGATCGAGAAACGCGATCCGTTCGGCCACCTGGAACGGGTGATGGAACGGCAGGTTGATGACCGACGTGCCGAGCCGGATGCGCCCGGTTTTCGCCGCCGCCATCGACAGCGCCATTTCCGGCGACGGCATGGTTTCCCAGCCACCGGAATGATGTTCGCCTATATGAAAGGAATCGTAGCCCAGGCTTTCGACATAGGGGATCAGATCGATATCCCGGTGAAAGGCGAGAGTCGGATTTTCCGACGGGTGATGCGTCGGCATCATGAAGAAGGAGAATTTCATTTATTCGTTTCCGTTTCCGTCCGCGATTGAACCGGCCCTAGCCCCAGGGTCCCATGAACTGTTCGCCCGCAAAGCTATCAGACAGCGCGTCGATCGTGTCCGGCCAGTTGTCGTTGTCGACGGTGCGGCGCTGGTCAACCGGCCGGGGGCGGCCGTCCCAGCCGAGCTGTTCCATGTGATAGTAAAGCTGGATGGCGTGGCCGTCGGGATCCATGGCGAAGGCGGTGTAGTCCATGCCGGGGAACAGCTCGGGCGGGAAATAACGGATCTCGACGCCCTGCTCCTCCAGCCAGGCTATGGCGGCCTTGAGCTGCGCGTAGTCGTTGAGACGCACACCGAACGCCATATTCGTCGACCTTTCGGTCAGGCCGAGTTCCGACCGCAGCGCCATCGGATACAGCGCAAGCGAGTGATGCTCGGTCGTGCAGCGCAGGAAGTAGCAATCCTCGCCGTCCCAGTTAACGGTCTCGGTCACGACGAAACCGAGGCGGTCGCGATAGAACTCCAGGGTTTCGGTAATATTGTCGGTGAACAGCCGCACCGGCCCGATCCCGGTGATCTTGAACGGGCGCGGCAGCATGATACCGCCAACGTCGAATTTCGCCTCTCCCTGTTCGAGCGAGTTCGTGCCGGCAGCCAGATCGACGTTGGCTTCCCGCGCGATGCGAACCTCCTCTGCCTCGCGCATATAGGGCAGTTCCGGCGCTTCCATGAATTTCTGATCGTACATGTTCTGCGGCTTGGACAGCCCGTCCCAGCCGATCTGTTCGATACCGTAGAACAGTTCGTTCACGCGACCGTCCGGGTCGTTCGGATACACATGCCAGTTGGATCCCGGAATATCACGGCCGGTGCGGCCGAAATTCACCCCGACTTCGGTGAACCAGTCGCTGGCATTGCGCACTTCGCGCAGGCTGCCGACCTGCCAGGTGATCTGGTTCATGGTCGCGCCGTCGGCCAGCATGTTGTTGTAGTCGATGGCTTTGCGCACCCGATACGGAAACAGGACGAAAGCGTGATGATCGGTGCCGTAGCGCATGAAGAAGCCGCGGGATTCGCCAAGCCCTTCGATATCCTTCGGATCGCGGGCGCGCGGCGCGAAATCGAGCGTATCGGTGACCTGAAAACCGAGCAGGTCGCGATAGAACCTAAGCGACGCATCCATATCGTTTGCGTAAAAACCGAAATGACCCAGCCGGCGCAGCTTGAACGGGCGCGCAAGCCGGATGCCGCCGACATCGAACGAATTCATTGTGTTGGTCGCCATCGCCTCTCTCCTGCTGGCCGCGATTGTTTCCCATCGACGGCAATCAGGCAAGGGGACCGCTCGTCGGCGCTAG
>Ga0255776_10002272_pt1 | contig 21610 bp, 18 predicted proteins | sample 071ome_19_FD_179974 | JGI IMG/M metagenome (GOLD analysis project Ga0255776, IMG submission 179974) | Coastal salt marsh microbial communities from the Groves Creek Marsh, Skidaway Island, Georgia - 071413AT metaG (version 2) | ecosystem: Environmental > Aquatic > Marine > Intertidal zone >... | reverse complement strand
TCATCTGCGGCAGGTGGCGTTCCTGCTATCAACTCCATGCGGCTTTCCTCCAACGCCCGTGTTGGCATTTCTGAGAGCACACCATCGCGCCAGTTAAGCACGTAGGCGCCCTGATCCGTTGTGATCAGACCTTTCGCACGCTCGACATTAAGACCCGCAAACCAATTACGAAGGCCCTCAAGTGAAAACACCTGATCGCCACGAATCAGCCAACCCAGTGACCAGTGTCCGGCGCCATGGCCTTCGATTCTGCGCCAGAGTTCACCCTCATCAAGGCTGACTGGTGGGGCATCCTGCTTACTATGGTGATGATGGTGGCCGTGATCTTTCAACTGCAGCCGTGTGCTGTCAGTTGGCAAGGCAAGCAGCGCGGCATCAATATGTCCGTACCTGGTGGTCACCGTCGCCGCTTTCGCTGGTAGAGAGGACTCTGCCAGTTGTGCAAACGCGTCAAGATCCTTCGCTGAGCAAAGGTCTGTTTTGTTAGCAACCAGGACATCCGCCAGAGCAATCTGATCAAGATAAGTGTCATTACCCGTATAACGCGTATCACTGAGATGGCGGGGGTCGACAAGGCAAAGATTCGCGCCAGCCTCTAACAGGTCTGTGTAGGCATCGCTGCGCAGTGTTTCAAGCACTTTACGCGGATGTCCCAACCCCGTTGGTTCAATCAGAAGAACATCTGGCTTTTCTTTCGCCAACAGCATGTTCAGCCCCATCTGAAATGGTAGACCGGATACACAGCACAGACAGCCGCCGGGAACTTCGCGTACCACCGCGCCCTGCGACTCAAGGATGGCGCCATCAACACCGACTTCACCAAATTCGTTAACTAATACCGCCCACTTCTCAGAGGCTGGCGATTGCTGCAAAAGGTCCAGAATGGCGGTTGTTTTCCCCACCCCTAAGAATCCACTAATCAAGTGAACACGGGTCATGCGTGCGTCTCCGGCTTGTTTTATTTTTTCACTATACCAGCAGAGTACTGGAAACCCGCTTTTTTGAGGCGCATACTTTTCGGAACACTCTATTGCGCCTGGTGCATTCGCGCCGGCACGGGGAATCGTCACTATGCATGACACTAACGTCCTCACTCTGGCACTGCGACTGGCTCGCGAAGCCGGGGAACTGATCGCACGGCAACGTGCTTCTCTCAGCATCAGCTACAAAGACGGTACCGAACTGGTCACACAGGCCGATGTCGCCGCTGATGAATTAATCAGCAATGGCATTCGCCGCAGTTATCCTGATCATGCGATTCTGTCAGAAGAGCTGAATCCAGAAGCTGCGACAACCGCCGAACACCTGTGGATCATCGATCCCATCGACGGCACGGTTAATTTCGCTCACCGCCACCCTCAGGTTGCCGTATCCATAGCTTATTACCGCAAAGGGGAAGCCCGCGTAGCTGTAGTTCACAACCCATTTCTGCAGGAAACTTTCCACGCCGTTGCAGGGCGAGGTGCACGGCTTAACGATTTACCTATCCGCTGTGCAAAAACCACAGAGCTTAACCGCTCAATTATTGCGACGGGATTTCCGTATGTACGTGAAGACCTGCCACTATTGATGAGACGACTGGAACATGTTCTTGAACAGTGCGCTGACGTGCGCCGCCTGGGTTCTGCTGCACTGGATATCTGCTGGGTTGCCTGTGGGCGTCTTGACGGCTATTACGAATCAGTGAAGGCCTGGGACTTCGCTGCTGCACAGCTCATTGCGCGCGAAGCAGGAGCAAAGTTCGGTCATATTGATGAGCTGCCGAAACACATTAACCCTCAACTCTGTGGCGATGACCTGCTGATTTCAGTGCCGGCCCTGTTCAGCCCTCTTCAGCACTTGCTGCAAGAGGCGTCAGGGACGGCTGGACCTGAGGTTCAAGTCGCTTCAGGGCAGCACTAACGCGCACTCTCTCCTGCTCAGAAAAATGGGTATTCAGATAGTCCTGATGCAAAGTATCAGCGTCAGGTGCACCAGAGGTTTCGTCAATGAAATCACGATAGCGGTGTAATCTTGAGTACCAGGCGCGGCGCTGCTCATCGAGCTGTTCCAGACGTTTAGCAGCCTCATTACCAAAAGCCTCGGCCCGCTTCTGGCGAAGGTTATCTGAATCTTCAACCGACTCATTAATCGCTCTCAATCGTGATAACGTTTCCGCCTGTTCACGATAAATCTGCAAGCGTTGTGGTAAATCATTTTCGAGAGCCTGCAACTGCTCCGGCTCAGCGCCCTGCTGTGCGAGTTGCAGACGCGCAATGGTAAATTTATCCAGGTCCTCATCCATCGCAAAAAATGCGTGAATTTCAGCGCGATTAAAATGCAGGCGACGCAATTTCTGGAGCCACTCTGTACGCGCGATAATCTCGTCGACCCCGGACCTTTCTGTACGACGGGCGGTTACTTCATCGTAAAGCCCACTTTCTTCCCGGTACGCGAGATAACGGTGTAAAAGATCCAGCGCTTCGGCATCTGCCGGCGCTGGCAAGGTGCGCATTTCAGCTTCCATAAATGCAACAATGTCTGTCAGGTACACTTCTCCAATGGCGCTGAGATAGAAATCTATCCAGCGTTTTAAATCTGTATTGACCAATAGATGCCCGTTCATAGCCTGCAGCTTACCGTCAGGCGTTGCGCCCCTGAAGGTTGCCAGATTCATCCGTTCGAGCTGAGTACCCTTCTTCGTCTGACTTGGGATGGATAAAGTCTGCGGCACAGATGTCTGGTCTCGCGGATCTGACAAGACATTCTGTATATGCACTTCCGGCTGAGGCAGAAAGTCTGTCACACAGAATATCAGCACACATAATGCAGCAATTGCACCGACAGGCTTTATCCATACCATGATCAGAGGCCTGCGTTTTTAAGGCGGTTGGCGTGAGTCCGGAAGACGGTCAGCGGATCCGTTTCATCCAGATCATGGATACCCAGTAACTGGTTCACTTCATCAAGATGCGTCATCACAAAGTCATTGCGGATGACCATGCCAAGGTTACTTGAGCAGGGCTCAACAAAACCGTCGTTGGCCGTCCCTTCAGGGAAGAACTGAGAAAACGTCAGCGTGATCAGATCCAGTGGATCGAGACCATTAGTTACTGGCACAGCCCCGGCCCATGAATAATAACGGACACCATTGTATTCGTAGTCGCCCTCGCCACAGTCAGTATCCGGGATACCACCAGGGTGCGCTGCGTTAAAAGTGACGGCTGCTTCACTGGTCATAGAGCGCACTGACTCAATCGGAGCCAACTCTTTATCGTCACCAGATAGAAAGGCAACAAAGTGAGAAATAGTGGAAATAAACGTATCGAATGCAGCACCAAATACAGCTGAATTATCCGACCATTCGATCAAAGTATCGGCAACGACTGTGCCTTTATTTACTCCGGAGATTGAGGTCACTGACGCAATAATATCCGGACGCACGGAACCCGCGTACCGCGTTGTCGGCCCGCCATGGCTATGACCAATGAGATTTACTTTTTCCGCGCCTGTAATCGCCAGAATCTCTTCCACCTGATCAATCAACTGTTCGCCGCGTACTTCCGGATAGTTAGTGTTGGATACCGTTGCTACGTATACCTGTGCGCCATCTTCCTGCAAGGTTTCTGGAATCTGATACCAATAGTCCACACCAGCAAGCTGATCGAATCCGAGAAAACCGTGCACCAGCACAATCGGGTACTTCGTTTCGGTATAGCCGGTTGCCATTGTTTCAGACATAGCGGATACCTCCGCTGATGCCGTCGCTGCGAGTGCAGCGGCAAGCAGATACTTTTTCATCATTAACGCCTCGTCATTATTTTTATTGGGCGCCCCGGCCAGAGCTCAAATTAGTATACAAATTGAACACTGGCCCATAATGCCTTTTCCGGACAGGCCTGATATTTTCGAGACAGGATTACAAAACAACAACAGGTGTCTGGTAATTATCCGGTCAGGGTCATTCTTTCGATGGAGAGAAAAAGCTCCGTCTTCTCAGTAATAGATGCCGATCATTTTCTGCAGACACAAAAAAAGCAGCGGGATTTCTCCGGCTGCTTTTTGCTATGAGCTGTTCGTTTATTTCTAAAAACTTATTTTTTAAGAAAAGAAACGCTCATTCGTGCGGTGCATTTCCTGCGCCTCAGACTGAATACGGTCCACCAGCTGCTGCACACTAGGAATATCTTCAATCAGGCCCTGGGTCTGGCCGATAAACTGCACGCCTTTTTCCAGATCGCCGTTAATAGTGGCGGCTTGCAGGCGTGGCACGCTGGCACCAAAGTAAGCCAGTAGCTTAATCTTATCCAGCATTACCAGCATACCTAGCATAATCTTCCAGACAGGCTGCTTGACGATTTTTGCCGCTTTAGTTGCTTCAATACCCGCCATGATGAGATTCATTGGGCGTTTAGTCTCTTTAACGGAACGAGGGGTCTTCATCACCCGTGCCCAGAGACCATCAAAGTTTTTGGAGTAGATTGTTTCCTGCTCGCTTTTCTTCACCACGGTTTCTTTTACATGGTTGTGCAATGGGCTTTCAGCACAGGTCGCAAAACGCGAACCCATGGCTACAGCTTCTGCGCCAAGAGAAAGAGCCGCCATCAGGCCGCGTGCATCTGCGAAGCCACCGGTAGCAATCACAGGGATCTTAACCTTACTTGCAATCGAAGGTACCAGAACCAGAGAGGTAACATCGCCACCGTGCGCAGCCGCTTCATGCCCCGTCACCAACAGAGCGTCCGCACCGATACTCTGAGCAGACAGCGCGTGCTTTTCAGACACAACGGTCGCAATCACCTTACCACCGTATTCGTGTGCACGTTTTACCAGCCAGTCGCCTTTGCCCAGCGAGAAGTTGATCACAGGTACCTGCTCATCGAGAGCAACAATGGCATTCTCTTTTGCACCAGGCATTAACAGCGTAACACCCACACCGAAGGGCTTATCCGTTAAACGGCGGATTTCACGAATTGATTCCCGGGTTTCTTCCGGGGTCAGCGGGCCACTGGCGAGAATGCCCAGACCACCGGCGTTAGAAACGGCAGCCACCAGCTGAGGAGTCGAAATCCAGCTCATACCCGGCAATACCAGGGGAGCTTCGATGCCAAAGAGTTCGGTAATACGTGTTTTCATATCAATGCCCGTTATCAGAGTTAGATCGCGACAGGCGCTATAGCTATACATGCCGCAATGCTCGAACGGCGACCACTGTATCGGCAAACGGGGATTTGTCCATTGCCGAAATGACGCACACGCAGAGATGTCCGGAATTGCGCCAGAAATGTACGCAAATTTCACGGATAAGATCCGACAGCAGCTGGATCAGACAGAAGACCGACAGAAGGAAAGCAGAGAGAAATCAGGTATTCGACCAAAGCAAAGAAGGTGCTGTGACCACAGAGCCAGAGCAATTCAGTTACCGGAAACGGCGGTCATCACCTTCACGAACAAAGTTACGGAACATCTCCTGACGCTGCTCTGACGACATGTCGCGCAGTTGTTCGAGGTGGCGCATACGTTCGTCAACGCCGTTGTCAGGCAGATTCTGTGGCAACTGCTGCAAAGACTGGTAGAAGTTATCCAGCGCCTGGCGCTGCTCAGGGAGCGCGTTGTTCCATTCAATTGGCATTTCTGGGCGTGCGCCAGAGTGTGGCGGTGACGCCAGTGCCAGTGCAGGAACAAGAGACAGTAGGAATAGAGAAATAAAACGCACGCTACAACCTGATTTTTCTTTTAGATAATCATTGTAACGGCATGCTCACAATTTTTTACAGCAGGGTGAAGTAAACTGAACGTAAAGACACAGTTTTACAGACTCGATGGCTACGCCACCACTGGCAGATCAATAGATACCATAAGCCCGCCTTCGCGATGATTACGCAGAATCACAGTCCCGCGATGATGCGAAACAACACGATGAGCGATGGCCAAACCAAGACCGAAGCCACGATGCCCTGCGCCCAGTCGCTCCCGCGCAGACTCCGCCCGCACAAACGGTCGCAGCAGATCTTTCAGCTTATCTTCCGGGGCGCCCGGCCCATGATCGCGAATCACAATCCGTAGGTTGTCACCTTTCATCCGGGCAGAGATATCCACACTGGTTCCCTGATGGGTATGCAGCAGAGCATTACGGACGATGTTCTCACAGGCCGACTTCAACAGTTTACTGTCGCCAGTGACCGGCTTCAGGCCATCGGCAATGGTGAGATTGATCAGGCTGTCAGGGTGCTCAAAACGGGCATCATCGGTCACCGCCTGCAGAATTTCTCCGCAATCAACCGCACGCCAATGACTGTGATCCTGCTGTGTTTCGAGGCGGGCCATATTCAGCAGGTCTTCGATCATATCGTTAAGCCGCTGGGTCTCCAGTTCAATACGGTCGAGATGCTCCTCCTGCTCAGGTACGGCATCTAACCGAGCCAGTTCGAGCGCGACCGTACTACGTGCCAGTGGCGAGCGCAGTTCATGCGAGACGTCACTGAGTAACTGCTTCTGGTCATGAATGAGACGGCCGATGTAGCCAGCCATATGGTTAAACTCGCGACTCAGGTCACCCAGCTCATCGCGACGACGCAGTGAGCGGCCGTCCATACGGGCATTCCAGTCACCATTCGCAAAAGCCTCGACTGTTTTCTGCATCGCCCGTACAGGACGAGTCAGATACCCAGACAGAATCAGGCTCCAGATGGCAAACAACAGGAAGGATGCGATCAGGCCCCATCCCAGATACGCGGGCAGGTTAAACACCACCAGAGGATGAAGAAACTCGACGACGAGCAGATACACACGACCATCTACGCTCTGGATCGGTGCCTTTACGAGGATTTCTGAACGCCCTATAGGATTGATCTGAGCTTCATAGGATTCAGGCGAGAATGCGTATGAGGTCACTTCTGCCGGAGGATCAGGCAACAGACTCAGGCCCTGATCATCAAACACATAAGCATTCACACTTGGGTGACGTTCAAAACGCAGTAGCCACTCAAGCAGCAGTGGCTCGCCGCCGCGCTGCAGGATCAGCTCGGCAGCCGAAATATAACCACCTGTTGGCGCAATCAGGTTAACAGAATCGTTGGACCACTGACGGTAGTAAGCCGCCATTAGAAGTGTCACTGACGTGGTCACCACGGCGGTGACCATAAATGCCAGATAGATTTTTAGAAATACACCACGCATCAGGCTTCTGCAGAGGCCTGACCTGTCTGAAACATATAGCCCACCCCACGGATGGTCTTGATGCGCTGCGCACCGTCGGGTGCATTACCGAGTTTTTTGCGCAGGTTACTGAGGTGCATATCGAGACTGCGATCGAATAGTGTCAGCGAGCGTTGCATCGATTGTTCAGCCAGTCGGTTTTTATCCACAACTTTGCCCGCTTCACGAGCCAGTACGCCCAGGATATTAAATTCAGTCACCGTCAGCTCCAGCTCGTTCCCGTTGCGGGCGACAGTGTGCTTCTCAAAATCGATAACCAGATCATCGAGCTCAAGTATGGCAGATGATACATCCGCAGAGCGGCCGCGACGCAGTATTGAGCGCAGACGAGCAGATAACTCACGAGGGTTGCAGGGCTTGGGAATGTAATCGTCGGCACCGGTTTCCAGCCCTTCGATACGGTCCATTTCATCACCTTTAGCGGTCAGCATCAGTACCGGGACATCGCTGCGGGTGCGGATCTGACCAAGAATATCGATACCACTGCCGCCCGGAAGCATCACATCCAGAATAACCGCCTGATAACGACCACTTAACGCTTCACTGAGCCCCTCTTCGGCAGTATGTACTGCAGTGATCTTAAACAGTTCACGCTCCAGATAGCGGGTAAGCAGAGCGGTGAGTTCAGTATCGTCATCCACCAATAAGATATTCATTTATCACTCCGTAAACAGGCACTGAACCCGGCCTGCCATTCCTGTATTTCTTTACAATAATACCCAAGGGGAATTCATACAACATCGTCGTCGGCATCTTCCTCCCGACGATGAGCTTCGACAAAGCGGATCGCTTCTGTCACTGCGTCCGAAACCTGATCGCGGGTAGCGACCAATTCGTCCGGCGACATGTAAAAGGCCATATCGACTTCGTAGCGGATATAGCGTGGAGGAAGCCGGTTTAGAGCCACGCATGCGATGTCAGCCATCATGCCTGCCTCCGCTGCGGGCTCGGCATCACTCAATTGGCGAACGATTTCGTCAGCCACCATCTGTTCATAATAGTTACGGATACGGTGCGCAAAACTCATAACCGGTCTCTGCAGATTTCTGGGTTCAGCATTCAGAATAGCAGCTCCGCCATTTGGTGCTTTAATTTATAGAGAGCAAATGAATAGGCACAGCTATGCAAACGATCAGCGATATCATGACCACTGGGGTTCACACCCTCAGGCCGGAAAGTACTTTGCTGGACGCAGAGAAACTCATGCGCGAACACAAGGTGCGCCATATCCCCGTCGTGGACGATGAGAACAAGGTGTTGGGAGTACTCAGTCAGAAAGAATTTCTACGCGAGGCTTTCCGCATTACGGATAAGTTCGGTGCGCATCACCTGCAGGACTATCTGGCGAAAACGCCCGTGGGCGATTGTCTGGATAAGGAGGTCACCTGCATTGATTCGAACCAGGCGTTACAGCAGGCGGGAGAGGCCTTACAGCAGGAAAAGCACGGCTGTCTGCTGATTACCTCAGATGAAAGAACCCTGCTGGGGATCGTTACCTCACAGGATTTCGTCAAACTGGCGCTCAGCCTGCTCTGACATCAGGCAGAACACGCTGAGCTAACCGGAGATTACTCTGCGGTCGGTTTCTTCCAGCCGCCGATATTACGTTGCTTACCCCGGGCAACGGCCAATTCCTCATCACCGACGTCTTTTGTCACTACAGAACCTGCTGCGACCGTCGCGCCATTACCCACGCTTACCGGCGCCACCAGAGATGAATTCGAGCCAATAAAGGCTCCATCACCAATCTGAGTGCGGAATTTATTCACACCGTCGTAGTTACAGGTGATGCTTCCTGCTCCTATGTTGGCACCAGCACCGATTGTGGCATCGCCAATATAAGTAAGGTGATTTACCTTAGAACCTTTACCGATCTGCGACTTCTTCACTTCACAGAAGTTACCCACGCGAGCACCTTCAGCCAGCTCGGCCCCCGGACGCAGGCGCGCATACGGGCCAAGTGCACAACGCACGTCGACATCCGCCTGCTCAATATGGCAGAAGGTTTCAACCGTCACGCCATCACCCAAACGGCTATTGCGTATGACGTTGTATGCTCCGATATGAACATCGTCACCCAGAACAACTTCCCCTTCAAAGACACAGCCCACATCGATAAACACGTTGCGGCCAACAGTTAAGTTACCTCGGATATCAATACGGGAAGGATCAGCAAGAGAAACGCCCTGAACAAGCAGAGCTTCTGCTTTCTGCTGCTGATATACACGCTCAAGACGTGCCAGCTGCACACGGTCATTTACACCTTCAACTTCAGCCTCAGAGCCCGGATGCAGTGCAGTAACAGCAATGCCATCCTTGACCGCCATAGCTATAACATCCGTCAGATAGTATTCGCCCTGAGCGTTGTCCGACGACAGCGCTGGCAGCCAGTTGTTGAGCAACTTTGCTGGCAGCGCCATGATGCCGGTATTCACTTCGCGGATCTGATGCTGCTCTGGCGTGGCATCTTTGTGTTCAACAATCGCCTGTACTGCTCCCGCCTCGTTACGCACGATACGGCCATAGCCGGTTGGGTTATCCAGTGTCACGGTCAAAAGGCCCAGCTCGCCCTGCTCCGCCACAGCCACCAGCTTCTGCAGAGTCGCGGTTTCGATCAAAGGTACATCGCCATAAAGCACGAGTACTGTGGCATCTTCGGCAACAGACGGCATAGCCTGCGCTACCGCATGACCAGTCCCCTTCTGTTCTGTCTGCAGTGCCCATTCGATGTTGCTTCCAGCGAATGCATCCCGCACCAGCTCTGCGCCATGTCCAATCACCACATGCTGCTGTGCACCTTCAAGCGCACCAGCCGCATCGAGCACGTGACCAAGCATTGGCTTACCTGCCAGAGGGTGAAGCACCTTTGGCAGGTCTGATTTCATACGCGAGCCTTTGCCCGCAGCCAGGGTAACGACGGCCAGTGTCATAAGAAGTCCGGAAGCTGAAAATTAAAGGCGGTATTGTAATTTGCACAGCCCCGGTTGCAAGTCAGGTATGACAGCGCCAAATAAGGTTTAGTTGCGCCAAAGATGTTCGATATGGCAGATACGCACCCGAATATGACAGGAATATGAGGTGTGTCACAAATGAGAGGCACCCCCTAATGATAGCTTTAATAAAACGCTGGTCACCCGCCAGAAAATAAATTTAACATAAGTTCACAGATTGATTGAGACCACCCGGCTACGAGCCCCGGCGGTAACAATCGGATAGGGGTTATCCCCGCCAGGAAGGCAGAATCGCCAACACCTGAACGGTCCGGCGATGCAACAGACGTTACAGAAAAACAAAAATAACAAAGTTACTGAGGCTGCCATGTCTACTACTAAAAAAGCAAAACTGTCTTGCCGTTTCTACCGTGTTAGCGACATCAACATCTCTCGCCTGATTGAGATGCACAGCATTTTCACCCGTTTTTATGAAAACGCAGACCTGTCGACCTTCATCCGCGATATGAATGAGAAAAAAGGTGTATTCATCCTCTACAACCGCACCGAACGTCGCATTGTAGGCTTCAGCACTTACAACGAAATCGACATGGAATACCGCGGTAAGAAAGCCGTAGGTGTATTCAGTGGCGATACCATCATCGAACCAGAATTCTGGGGTAACAAAACTATGCATACCGCTTTCGCGATGAAAATGCTGAAAGCCAAACTGCTGAGCCCTAAAACACCAATGTTCTGGCTGCTGATTTCTAAGGGTTACAAAACTTACCTGCTGATGGCGAACAACTTTGAGCGCTTCTACCCTGCGCACAACCGCCACGATCACGAGCTGGAGGCACTAACGGAGCAGTACTGCCAGAAGCTGTACCCTTCTTACTTCAAAGAAGAAGAGCGCATTCTGGACTTCGGCGAGGGCTACCACGCGCTCAAAGATGATGTGGCTGAGATCACCCCACGCATGCGTGCCAGCAATCCTGATATCCGCTTCTTCGAAGAGCGCAATCCTGAGTGGGCACGTGGCACTGAGCTGCCATGCATCAGCGAAATCCGTTACAGCACCATCGGTAATTTCTTTGGCAAACTGGTACGCAGCCTGACTGGCATCAAGCGTCGTCCGAAGAAAGTTGGCAAGCGTCTGCTGGCGTAATTGCCCGGGCAATGACCAGATACTGCTGGCGCAGAATGAAACATAGTGCGTAATATGCGCCAAAGCTGAACGACACAAAGCCGGAGGAATTCAGTTACCTCTGGCTTTGTGGTTAAATCAGCCCCCCGCAAGCTATGCTCACACAAGTGTCATCGCTGACGGGTAATGATAATAATAAAGATGTTCTCACTACGAACCCGGTTTTCTATACTGCCCAATGTCGATGGGCGTTACGCATACACCTTGCTGGTGCGTATGAGACTCATATAAAAATAATTCCACCACGTACAGAGATATTACAGGAGCCAGCCTGATGTCCGCTCTTACCAACCTGACGACCTCGCTGCTGCATTTCGCCTCAGCAACACTCACCCGCAAAGGCGCGAAGAAGTTCATCGACGCCAGTACTGATATTGAAGCCGTACAACGCGGCATCCTGAAAGACACGATCGGGATGATCATGGGTGCTGAATCTGCGAAGAAGCATGGCCTGTCCGCCGGCATGAGCGTTGAAGAATTCCGTAAGCAGGTGCCAATCACCGATTACGACTACTGGCATGAGATGATTGTCGAGCAGCAGAAGAGTGGCAAGCCAATGCTCACCACCTCCAGCTGCGACCGTTATCAGCCGACCTCTGGCTCGACCTCTAAGATCAAGTGGATTCCTTACACCCGTCCATTCCTGGATCAGGCGGACGAGGCGATCAGCCCATGGATGTCTGACCTGTACGCGAACTTCCCGGGTATCAAGAAAGGCCGTCACTACTGGTCCCTCTCATGGGTACCAAGCGACCTGCGTAATCAGGTCAGTGAAAGTATCAACGATGATATGCAGCTGCTGCCGTGGTGGAAGCGTCTGTTTATGGCTGGAACCATGGCCGTTCCTGAGGGCGTTTCTCTGGCAGAAAGCTCTGATGAATCCTTCTTCGCGACTTCTTGCTACCTGGTTGCCTGTACCGATCTGTCCTTCATGTCGGTGTGGAGCCCAACCTTCGCAATGAGCCTGCTGCAAGTGATGCAGGAGCACCGCGAAAAAATCGCACAGGTACTGGAAACCGGCAAATGGGTTGCTCCGTTCGACAGCCTGAAAAATATCGAGCCGCCGAAGAATGAAACTGCAGCCGCGTTTATGCGTAGCTGGGATGGTGAAATCAACCCAGCATTCACCAAGGCGCTGTGGCCAAATCTGGCCCTGATCAGCTCATGGGATACCTCTTCATCTAAGGGCTGGGCTGAAAAGCTGCACGCGATTTTCCCGCACAGCGGTTTCCAGGGCAAAGGCCTGTTCGCAACTGAAGGCGTGGTGACTTTCCCTATGGGGAGCGAATACCCACTGGCGTTTACCAGCCACTTCTACGAATTTGAAGATCTGGATACAAATGAGCTGCTGTTCAGCTGGGAGCTGAAAGAAGGCATGCGAGTACGCCCGATCATCACCACAGGCAACGGTCTGCTGCGTTACCAGACCAAAGACATGCTGCTGGTGACCAACTTTATTAACCAGTGCCCTTGCCTGCGCTTTATCAGCCGTATCGACGGTGTAGATATGGTCGGCGAGAAACTGTCTCCGGATTCTGCGGTTAAACTGATTGACCACTTCAGCGGCAACCTGGGCCTGTCTCCTGTGACTCTGATTGCCCTGCCTCAGTCTGATGTTCGTGCCAAGCCGATGTATGGCCTGCTGTGCAGCGGCGGCGCAGATGCACTGGCTGCACGTGACGATCTGGGCAAGCAGCTCGAAGAGCAACTGAACCAGCACTTCCACTATAAACTGGCACGCGAACTGGGCCAGCTAGGTCATGCCGAGATGATCATCGTTCCGGACGCGATGGAAGTGTACACAGAACATAAGATTGCCGGTGGCATGGTGGCAGGTAACATCAAGATTGAACCACTGGCATTGTGGCAGGCTGAACAGCTGCCTGGTGCGGTACGTGAGATCCTTGCCAACTCCAAGCCTGCGGAGGCCAGTGCATGAGCCAGCGCTTTGTCATTCGGCCTACTCAGGAATCGGATGCACCAGGGCTGAGCGAATTACTGTCTGACACGCCACAGGAAGGCAGTATTCTGCTCAACTTTGAGCGGGAACCGAATTATTTTTACGCGACCGATGTTGGCACCACGACCCGCGATCTGTGGGTCATGGAAGACACCGAGAACAACCGTGTCATGGGGGCCTTCAGTGTAGGCTCCCGTGATGTTTTCGTGAATGGCGAGCGGAAAGCAATCCGTTACGGCAGTGACCTGCGTATTCACCGTGATTATCAGGGCGGCCGCACCTTACTGCGCTTCCTGAAAGCCGTGCCTGCCATCATCAATGACGAGTACTACCAGACGGTTATTCTTGAAGAAAACCAGGCATCGCTGAAAACGGTTGGCGGTAACCGCCTGAAAGTACAGCCGACGTACCACCCTTTCAGACGTCATCGTACCAATATGATTGAGTTGAACCGCCGCGATAAGCATAAGGTGTCACTCAACGTGCGCCGTGCGACTCAGAATGATATTGCGCAAATGCAGGCATTTTTTGATGCCAATGCAGGCACTAAGCAGTTCTATCCCTGCTACGATTTTTCTAAAGTTGGTAGTGCAGATACCTATTACCGCGACATTAAACTGGAAGACTTTTTCCTGGCGTTTGACGGTGATGAACTGGTCGGTATGACAGGCCTCTGGGATCAGAAAAAATTCAAACAGACCCGTATTGCTGGTTATGCACCGGCCATCGGTTATGTTCGCCCACTGTATAATCTTTATACAAAGATTTTCGGTGGTCTTTCTTTGCCTCCCGCTGGCTCTCTGACCAGCTATATTTACCTGCACTGTAATGTGTTCAAAGACAATCGCAGCGATATTTTCGCCGACCTGCTTACTACAGTAAGAGCGGAACTGCGTAACAGTCAGTACGATGCACTTGTAGTAGGCTTCGATACTGAAGATCCGCTGCAGAAAGTGACAGATAAATACAAAAAAGTTGAACTGTTCAGCCTGCATTTTCTGTCAGGCTATTGCGAGGATCCGGGCCCGTCTCTGAATAAAGACGGACTCATGTATCTGGAAACAGCCCGACTGTAACTGAACCCGTCTGCCAGACTTAGCCGGAAGTGGGCCTGAACAGGCCCCGTAATTGGACGACCGAGAGAGCTATGAAGAATCTGAAATTTGTTTTTCTGGGGTTATTGATCATTGTCGCCGGGGGAGGAGCAGCCTACTACGCCGTACTCAACCGCCCGGAACCAGAAACACGCGAAATTGAAGTCGCTATTCCACAGGTTCCTTTCCAGGAAGTCCGTATTACCACCCAGGCCATTCCTGTATTCAGTCGTGGGCGCGTCAACGCAGCCCGAGTACACAAGGTCGCGAGCCAGGTATCTGGTCTGGTTACTGACATCAGTCCGGAACTGACCAAGGGTGCCATTCTGAAAGAAGGTGAACAGCTGGTTCAGATTGATGAGCAACCACTGATCCTTGATATCGCTCAGAAAAAAGCCAACCTGACTCAAACTAAGCTGCGCCTTGAAGAAACTCAGGCAAACGCCCGGGTTGCCCGCCGTCAGGTAGGACGCAACGCTTCTGATTACGCCCGCTTTGTCCCGCAACTGGAATTTGCCAACACGCAGGTAGAAGCAGCTCAGGCGGCATTGGAATACGCTAAAGACCAGCTCAAGCACACCAAGATTACTGCGCCGATTGAAGGCAAAGTGGTCGACGTATTTATTAATGAAGGGGACCTGGTTCAGATCGGCTCCCCTGTCGCCGTACTGTACGGCATGCATCAGGCCGAGATCCGCCTGCCACTGAACGACTCAGAAGTGCGCATCATTGGTATCGAAGATACCAACAGTGCTGACAGCGGCCCGACCTTTATGCCAGAGGTTATTCTGCGCGATTACGAAACGGGTGATGAATGGAAAGGTCACATCGTCCGCAGTGATGGTGAGCGTAGTAAAAACCAACTGCTCTATATGGTCGCACAGGTGAACGGCGACGATATGTTCAGCCGCAACAGTAACCGCTACCTGGTACCGGGTACTTTCCTTGAGGCTGAAATTCACGGTCAGGAAGTTGAAAACCTGCGTATTCTGCCACGTGAAGTAATTCTGTCCGGCGATGCGGTATGGATGATCAATGCTGACAACACCATTCAGCGACAGTTAGTAAATATTCGCTACCGTGGTAAAGAGTTCGCCTACATAGATACGGCCCTGCCACCAGGTACACGCGTTGTTGCCGGTAACTTCAACCGTCTGGTTGAAGGCATGACTGTTGAACCAGTGCGTCAGAAGTAATCGCCGGAGTCTGATATGAAAGCTTCCATCCGCTGGTTTGCCGAAAACCCGGTTGCCGCCAACCTCCTGATGTTCTGTCTGATCGCCCTCGGTCTGATGGCGATTCCGGATACCCGTAAAGAACTGATCCCGAACGTTACTCTCGACCGCCTGAGCATTCAGACCAAACTGCCGGGTGGCACGGTAGATACGATTGAAAACAACGTCTGTAAAGCCATCGAGAACCGGATTTACGACATTCAGGGAACTCAGAACCTGACCTCGCTGGCCTATGACGGCCTGTGTAGCCAGACCATCGACATCGCGGATGGCTATTCTACCCGCGATATCTCTGACGAAATTACTAAACGCGTTAACGAAGATGGCCTGCTGCCAGAAGACGCTGAAAAACCTGAAATTCAGGAACTGTCGGTTAAGAACCGCGTTGCCAAACTGATTATTTATGGCAATACCAGCTACTCAGCCCTGTCTGAAACCGCTCGCGAAATCCGTAATGACCTGATGGACATGCCGGAAATCAGTGTGATTGAGCTGCAGGACATGTCCCAGTCTCAGATCCGTATTGAAGTGCCGGCTCATAACCTCGAAAAATACGATCTGACCTTTGACGATATCGAAGGCATGATCCGCCAGCAGACTGGTTTCCTACCGGGTGGTGTGCTCGAAACTCAGGATGGCGATATTCTGATCACCAGTGACGCCTACAAGGATTCTGCCGAAGCCTACCGCAACATTGTGATCTACTCCGATGCGACCGGTGCCGAGATTCTTCTGCGCGATCTCGCTGACGTGATCGATACCCGCTACAACAGCGAAACCAACGCCACCTTCGACGGTACACCATCAGCATCACTGGATGTCTATCGTGTTGGTGATCAGTCGATTATGGAAATTGCTGACGACCTGCACGCCTACGTAGATACTCTGCGCCTGCCGCCAAGCATTAAAACTCACGTCTGGCAGGACGAATCCAAGCATCTGCGCGAACGTATCAGTATGCTGCTGGAAAACGCCTTCGCTGGTCTTGTTCTACTGTTTATTACCCTGTTGCTATTCCTGAATGGCCGCCTGTCGTTCTGGGTGAGTATGGGTATTCCGGTATCTTTCTTCGGCGCTCTGTTTGCCATGCCGATGTACGACGTGTCTATCAACGCCATCTCACTGTTCGGCTTTATCCTTGTTCTCGGTATCGTGGTCGATGACGCGGTGGTTGTCGCGGAAGCGATTCATAACCGCAACGAGAAAGGTATCTACGGCGTAGAAGCAGCCCTTGAGGGTGCGTTTGAAGTCTACAAACCTATCATGTTTGCGGTGGCAACCACCGTAATCGCATTTATTCCTCTGATCGGTCTGCCAGGGCCTGAAGGGAAAATGATGCAGGCGATTCCGATCGTGGTAATCGCGACGCTGCTGTTCTCGGTGATTGAGTCCTTCTTTATTCTGCCAGCCCACCTGTCACATGCAGAAAAAGTTAACGTCCACAAAGAACCTTCTGCGCTGGCAAAACTGCAGGCGAAATTCGATGGCGCGCTGCAGGCCTTCTCACGCACTATTTATCTTCCGTCACTGCGCGGTGCACTGCAGGCAAAAGGCATTATTATCCTGCTGTTTACTATCTCATTCGCGCTGATGCTGGTGATGATGCTGACGGGCTGGATTAAATCCTCACTGTTCACACCGGTAGAGGCTGACGCCGTTGTCGCACGCCTGGTTCTGCCAGAAGGCTCACCGCGCCATAAAACAGAGGCCGCCGTTGAACGACTCACTAACGCAGCTGAGCTTCTGAAGCATCGTTACGAGATGGAGGGTGTGAATACGATCGACCACATCTATGCCGTAATCGCTCCGAACGAAAGTAAGATCAACCAGAAAGCCAGCCAGGATCGCGACCACCTCGCCAACATCACTCTGGAACTGGTTTCTGACCGTACTAACCGCATCAGCGGCCGCGAAATCATTTCCAGCTGGCGCAATATTGCTGGTGAAATTCCGGGGATCAGTCAGTTGAGCTTCAGTGCATCGCTTAACCCTGCACGCCCGGATATTCAGATCGAATTGTCGGCCACCGATCAGGATGATCTGAAAGAAGCAGCCGATAATCTGATGATGCAACTGAAAGAGTTTGCGGGTGCTTTCGACGTGCGTCATACGCAGGAGAACACGAAGCAGCAGGCGGATATTATTCTGCGCGATAACGCCAGCTCTCTGGGGCTGACGCAGCAATCAGTCGTTGCTCAGATCAACAAGGCATTCCAGGGCAGCATCGTTCAGAACGTGCAGACCCGCGATGATGAAATTGAAGTGTGGCTGGGTCTGTCGGAAGACGAGCGCGATTCCTCATGGCACCTCGAGAACATGCACATCAAGTATGCACCGGGCCAGTATGTGCCGTTATCCGCCATCGCTGATATCGTTTATATCGATGCACCAACGCACATCAAGCGCAACAACCGTAAACGCGTGGTAACGGTCACTGCCTTTATCGATACAGGAAAGAATGCGGTTAACGAAGTTCAGAACGTCGTTGAAAACCGTATTCTGCCGGCACTGATTCACGAATACCCAGGAATGAGCTGGGCTCGTGGTGGTCAGCAGCGCGACCTGAATGAATTTATGTCGACGCTGTTCCAGTACTATATGGTGGCGGTATTGGCCATGTACCTGTTGCTGGCAGTACTGTTTAAGTCGTATCTGCAGCCTTTCATTATTATTTACGCCATTCCGTTCGGCATTATGGGCTCGGTCATCGGCCACCAGCTGTTCGGCATGGTGATTACCTCATGGTCTTATATCGGTATGGTGGCCGTAAGTGGGGTTGTGGTGAACGATAACCTGGTATTGATGGATTACATCAATATGCGGCGGGAAGAAGGCGCGAGTACATACGATGCTGTGATCGAAGCGGGTGTCGCACGTTTCCGTCCGATTCTCCTGACCTCGCTGACCACCTTCGTGGGTCTGGTACCTCTGATCTCCGAGACCAGTCTGCAGGCGCAGTTCCTGATCCCTATGGCGATCTCGCTGGCCTTCGGTGTACTGTTTGCAACCCTGGTGAGCTTGCTACTGGTACCTTGTACTTACCTTCTGCTGGAAGACACAGTGGTGAGCGTTCGTCGTGCAATGAGTGACGGTGGTGAAGATAATGTGACGGTAGAAAGCGCCTACGAAGAAGGCTTCAAACAAGGTAACTCTAACGCACGTAAGAGAAACCCATTCCAGTCAGAACTTCTCGCGGCAAGTTGGGATGCAGGTTATCAGGACGGTGAAGACGCCCGTAATTGATCGGGCGTTATCATTCCTTCAGGGCTCTGCGAAGGTAATATATGCAGGCTTGGAGGTTTATTCAGGTCAGGAGATTTCCTGACCTGATTCCAACGAGATATGGTGATCGTGGCTCAGCTTCTGCAGCCACACCACTTCAAAGGTGATACGCGCAGTCACCAGATAGAAAATCAGATACAGAGCATAGGCACAGAACGCCCATGTCATGACCGTCTGAAAATCCCCTACCGTCAACGCATCCGCCATCAGATACACCGCCGTCAGCTTGCAGACGTTCGCAGAAATCAGCGATAGAGACCATATAGGTAACAGCCAGGCTGCAGGCTTGTGATCATGATCAGGAGGGATCGAATCGTAGCGCATGGCGTCAATAAGGCGGGTAATTTTGTGCAGTCGGGCAATAAGACCGAGAAAGAGCTTGATCGATTCCCGCCAGCTGGCGACGTGATCTTCAAACAGCGACACCATGTTGCGTGACGCAAAGTACACCCACCATGTATAAAACAGCACCAGAATCAGAGTGGTGGCGACCTGCGCTTCACGGATGAAGGTATCAATTTCGAGACGTTCGCGGGTCTCTACAGACAACAGCGCCAGTGCACTGTCTGGCCCCATCGCTGACAATTCCTGCCAGCTCCAGTAGCCATGAATCAATCCGGCGATACAGAGTGCGCCGGGCAGAATTGAAATCAGGTTGGTCGTCCATGTAAAGCCGGTGAGATCGTAAAAGGGGTATCGTTGCTTCATGCTACCTCATGCCCTCTGCCTGTTATTTTTTCAGGCAGTTTACCGCACGATCAGCAAGATCTCTCAGAAAATGTGGGTAACCATCGCGACTCAGGTTGATATGCGAACCCAGTGGGTCAAGTTCGCCGTGTTTCACCGGCAGATTGCCGACCACAGCGACGACTAGCGCTGGTGAGTACTCAGGCTCACGGAATACGCAACTAACATCGCCCTGACGCAGCTGTTCACGCATGAGCTGAATCGTCCTCATACCTGGCTTCTGCTCCGGTGTCAGCGTAAAGGCGCCGACCTGATTGAGACCACGTTCATGCACCCAATGATCATAAGCACGATGAAAAACAAAGAAACCGTTCTGCTTTACTGGCGCAAGCACCGCATCGCTGTATTCAACGGCACTATTCAGCTGCTTTGCAAAATCCTGCGCATCAGCGCCCAACTCGTCAGCCAATGCCTTCTGTGTTGCGCGGGCCACAGGCACTGAAAGCCAGTAATGGGGGTCTCGCACGCTGGTTTCCCCAGCGTACGCAGAGATATCGATCCAATGTTTGTCCGGCCAGCGACGGGCAAAGCCTGCGAGATAAGGCTCCGTGCGGGCACCAGACCAGACAATGATATCCGCTTCCTGCAGACGATCGATATCTGATGGCTTCAGTGCGAAATCGTGGGGTGTCACACCAATTGGTAATAAGACTTCCAGATTTTCTGATTCAACCACAGATGCAGCGATCAGCCCCAGCGGATGGATGCTGGCCAGTACCCGTGGCGTGGACCCGTTGCTCTCTGTGGGGAGGTGGGTGTCGGCATTCACCTGAAAGTGACTGAAAAAAGCGAAGACGGTAACAAGCACCGGTGCGAGCAATCGGAAGGACATAATTCTCTGGCTAATTCTGTTGGCTGACGTAGAATTGCTACATTATAACCTAAGGTTTGACGCAATGTGTCCTGTTTCTTTACCCCATTCACACGACCATGGCCGCTGCATCAGCGATGCCCTGAGCCGGGCGAAAGCATTATGCGAGCAGAAGGGTGTTCGTCTGACGCCTGTGCGCAAGCGGGTACTGGAGTTGATCTGGAACAGCCACAAACCGACTGGTGCTTATGATCTGCTGCCGCAACTGGCCGAAGATGGTTTTAATTCTGCTCCGCCGACGGTGTACCGCGCGCTGGATTTCTTGCTCGAACTCGGGCTGATTCACCGTATCACCAGCTTTAATGCCTATATTGGCTGCAATCATCCGGAAGAAGCCCATCCGACGGGTTTCTTTATCTGCCGTCAGTGTGGCAACGCCACCGAACTTCCAAACGAGCAGATTACCGGCCTGACCTCGCAACTGGCAGAACAGCTCGGCGTGGTGATTGAAAACAGCACTCACGAGATTACCGGCATCTGCGCCCGCTGCAGGCAGGCATCATGACAACCACTTCACTGCTTCAGGCCGACGGCCTGACTCTGTCTTTCCGTAAACGTAAAGTACTCGACAACATCAGCCTGAGCATTCAGCCGGGACAGATCATTACCCTGATTGGCCCTAACGGATGCGGCAAGTCGACGCTGACCAAAGTTCTTCTGGGCCTGATCAAAGCCGATCAGGGCAAAATCCGCCGCCGTAAGAATCTGCGCGTGGGTTATATGCCCCAACACCTGAAACTTGATGAGCGCATGCCTCTGACCGTCGATGGCTTTCTGCAACTGACCCGAGGCTGTAAGCGCGACGACATCTGCTACTGGTGTGAGCGACTAGCAATCACTCATCTGCTAACCAGCAGTGTGCACAATTTATCCGGTGGTGAGTGGCAACGGGTACTGCTTGCACGGGCTCTGCTGATACGACCTGATTTATTAGTACTTGATGAGCCAGTTCAGGGCGTCGATGTTCAGGGGCAGCTGGAGCTGTATCAGCTGATCCCGCAACTGCGCGATGAACTGGGCTGTGGCGTGCTGATGATCTCTCACGATCTCCATCTTGTAATGTCAGCCACCGACGAAGTGATCTGTC
>Ga0255776_10002271_pt1 | contig 21617 bp, 24 predicted proteins | sample 071ome_19_FD_179974 | JGI IMG/M metagenome (GOLD analysis project Ga0255776, IMG submission 179974) | Coastal salt marsh microbial communities from the Groves Creek Marsh, Skidaway Island, Georgia - 071413AT metaG (version 2) | ecosystem: Environmental > Aquatic > Marine > Intertidal zone >... | reverse complement strand
TAGGCAATGAAGCGGTTGTGGAATATTTACCACAAGAAAATATCGTGTTTAACGGCGCGAATGGAGAATTAAGGACTGACATTCAGATTACAGGGTCAGGCCTATTTATTGGCTGGGATATAACCTGTTTAGGGCGATTTGAAAGTGGTGATCATTTTGAGCAAGGTCAACTAAAGCAATCCTTTAAGATTCAACAAGACGGCAGGCCACTTTTCATGGATAGCTTAAATCTTAGTGCTCCATCATCACTGCAAAGTGGTCGGCCGGGTTTACAGGGCTTAAATGTGTTTGCCACGTTTGTGATTAACCGTGACATCATGAGCGAAGCGTTAGAAACAGAACTGATCGAGTGGCAACAGACCTTGAATTCAGATATCGCACCAGCAAAACTGGCATTTACTCAGAAACCGAATGTATTTGTGGCGCGAATGTTATCGGATAAATCGGAGCAGGTTAAACATGTCTTTGAATCATTATGGGCGCGGCTGCGACCTATTGTGATCAATAAACAAGCCATGCCCCCTAGAATTTGGCGAACCTGATTTTAATAAGAACATCGAATACGATTTCATAGGAAATATTATCAATGGAATTATCACCAAGAGAAAAAGATAAACTCTTGTTATTTGTGGCTGCTGAACTGGCACAAAAACGTTTAGACAGAGGCGTCAAACTAAATTATCCAGAAAGCATTGCACTGATCTCTGCGTTTATTATGGAAGGGGCCAGAGACGGTAAGAGCGTTGCCCAGCTGATGAATGACGGCAGGCAGGTGTTAAACCGTGATCAAGTGATGGATGGCATTGCAGAAATGATCCATGAAGTGCAGGTAGAGGCGACGTTTCCAGATGGGACTAAACTCGTTACCGTCCACAACCCAATCGCTTAGTTTTAAAGCTATTTGCGTCGCGATTACGGCGTTAAAAATTTTATCGAGATCCTCATTTGCTAAAGCAAACTCCGGTCTCTCAAAAAGTTTTGCCTTGTATTCGCTTCCTCAATAACGCTTTAAATATCGAATATATCTGTAGGAGCTGCCTCACTAACGCTCTTGTGGTCGTATTACATAGAGATAGATGCGTGCTTCTCACGCGAATGGAAAGATTTTTTAATAGTAGGATGGGTTAGCCAGAATGATGCGCAGTATGATCATGGTGTTAACGGCGTACCCCATGAAAATGAATGAAGAGGATATTTTATGATCCCAGGTGAAATTATCCCCGCCGATGGGGACATCGAATTAAACGTCGGTCGCCAGACCATTTCTATTGAGGTGGCGAATCTTGGTGACCGACCGATTCAAGTGGGCAGCCATTACCATTTTTATGAAACCAATTTAGCGCTGCGTTTTGATCGTGAGCCGACCAAAGGTTTTCGCTTAAATATTGCTGCAGGTACTGCTGTGCGCTTTGAGCCTGGGCAGACACGGACGGTGGAGTTAGTGGCTTATGCTGGTAAGCGTGAGGTTTACGGTTTCCGCGGTGATATACAAGGCGCTGTGTAGCTACCTGCGTTACTGCTACTAGTTACCCGCAGGGCAGCGAAGCTCAAAATCTTTTTTACATCGTTACATACCAAATACGTATGCGCCTCTTTAAAAAAGGTTTTATGTCTCGGATCAGCTGCCTCGTTAACGCTAAAAAAATGTGGGCGACTGCTTGCGGGCGAAAGGATATAGAGGATTAGAATATGAGAATAAGTAGAAAAGCCTATACCGATATGTACGGCGCCACTGTTGGCGACAAAGTTCGTTTAGGTGATACCGAATTGTTTATTACACCTGAAAAAGATTTCACCGTTTACGGCGACGAGGTGAAATTTGGTGGTGGTAAGGTGATTCGCGATGGTATGGGACAGAGTCAAAGCGCCCATGCGGATGGTGTTATTCCAGATACCGTGATCACCAACGCCTTGATCTTAGATTACTGGGGGGTGGTGAAAGCCGATATCGCGTTAAAAGATGGGCGCATCCTCGCCATTGGTAAAGCGGGAAACCCAGACACTCAAGAAGGGGTGACCATCGAAGTGGGTCCCGGTACGGAAGTTATTGCCGGCGAAGGGCAAATCATCACCCCCGGTGGGATTGACGCGCATATTCATTTTATTTGCCCACAGCAAATCGAAGAGGCGCTCATGAGTGGCGTGACGACAATGATTGGCGGTGGTACCGGGCCCGCGACGGGCACCAATGCGACCACCTGTACACCGGGCCCTTGGCATATTGGTAAAATGTTGCAAGCCGTAGATGACTTGCCTATGAATATTGGTTTCCTTGGAAAAGGCAACGCCAGTTTGCCTCAAGCTTTGCATGAGCAAATTGAAGCCGGCGCCATGGGGTTAAAATTGCACGAAGACTGGGGCACAACGCCAGCGGCCATTGATTGTTGTTTAACGGTGGCGGAAGAGCACGATGTGCAGGTGGCCATTCACACGGATACTTTAAACGAGTCCGGTTTTGTTGAAGACACGCTCGCCGCGTTCAAAGGCCGCGTGATTCATACTTACCATACCGAAGGCGCGGGCGGCGGCCACGCTCCAGATATCATCAAGGCGGCAGGTGAGCCAAACGTGTTGCCATCATCTACCAATCCAACCCGCCCATACACCGTGAATACCGTAGACGAGCATCTGGACATGCTGATGGTATGTCACCATTTAGATCCCAACATTCCCGAGGATGTTGCGTTTGCCGATTCTCGAATTCGTCGCGAGACCATTGCAGCGGAAGACATTCTTCATGACCTTGGCTGCTTTAGTATGATTTCTTCGGACTCTCAGGCTATGGGGCGTGTGGGGGAAGTGATCACTCGCACATGGCAAACCGCACATAAGATGAAAGTTCAGCGCGGCCCTTTGCCAGAAGATGATGGTACCGGCGCGGATAATTTCCGTGCTAAGCGCTATGTTGCCAAATATGCGATCAACCCTGCCATTACCATGGGTGTGAGCCACGAGGTTGGCTCAATCGAGGTGGGTAAGCTTGCCGATTTGGTGCTTTGGAAGCCCGCCTTTTTTGCGACTAAGCCATCACTCATCATTAAAGGCGGCATGATTGCGGGCGCACCTATGGGTGACCCCAACGCGTCGATTCCTACGCCTCAGCCGGTACACTATCGGCCGATGTTCGGTGCATTAGGTAAGGCTGTGCAACAAACCAGTGTGAGTTTTGTGTCTCAGGCGGCGTTAAAAAACGATACGTTATCAACGCTAGGGTTATCCAAAAGGCTGAGTGCTGTCAGTCAAACTAGAACCATTTCAAAAGCGGATATGAAATTGAATGACTATCAACCCGTGCTGAGCGTGGACCCGCAAACGTACGTGGTGACCTGTGACGGTGAAGAGATAACCTGTGAACCAGCAGAGAGTCTTCCGTTAGCTCAGAGATATTACTTATTTTAATTATTGAGGTGCGGTGGCGTTCGGCGATCAAGCTTTAGCCGCAATACAGAAAATTAAAAATTTGATCTGTCTAAACGGCTGGGAATGTACCTAATTAGAAGTGGTCAGCACCGAGTCGCAGAAATACAAATTGGAAAACAGGTGTCGCGAGCAAGGCTCGACGCCTACAGAATGGCATGAGTGCCATATCTTGATTGATAATTAATGAGATGGCGGGCAGCGATGAGTTGCTCCTTTAATAACAATGAAAATATTTACAAAAATTTTTGATACAGATTTGCCAGCGGGTGTAGCCAGCGAGACCATCAGTTTAAGCTTTGATGATCGCAAACGTGGTCGACTTAAAATTACCACTGATTCAGGCAGCGATGCGGGCATTCAAATTGAACGGGGCCAAGTATTGCGGCATGGTACCGTGCTGACCAACGACGAGGGTGACTATTTAATCGTATTGGCTAGTAATGAAACGGTATCGACGGCCACAATAGAAGACGCCACCTTGTTTGCTCGTGGTTGTTACCATCTCGGCAATCGCCATGTGCCCTTGCAAATTGGCGAGGGGTTTTTACGCTATCAAGAAGATTACGTACTCGATGACATGCTCCATGGGTTAGGCATTCATGTACAACACGAAGAGGCCCCATTCGAGCCAGAAAATGGCGCGTACGCACCCGGCGAAGGACACGGCCATCACCATCACCACGACGATGATCATGGCCATCATGGGCACCACCATTAGAGTGCGATGATGAATAATCAAGGATCAGCTCAAAGCTTATTGTCACTGTTGCATCTTTCCAGCCCTGCATTGCCCGTGGGCGCATTTGCTTATTCACAGGGGCTGGAGTTTGCATTGGATGCTGGTTGGTGTCGGAATCGTGATGATGTACAAAATTGGATACAAGACAACTTGGCATTTGGCCTAGGGCAATTGGACTTACCGCTTTATAAGCGTGTGTATTGCGCCTGGTTGGACGGCGATTTTGTTTCGGTAAGAAATTGGAATGAAACCTTGCTGGCGTTTCGTGAAACCAAAGAACTGTATCTCGAGGACGTTCAAGTGGGCACTGCATATGCTCAATGGCACCTAGGGCAAGATGCTGAGCGAGCGTCGCTTTTAGAGCAGTGCCCTAATCCAACGGTCGTGACCATGAGTGCCCTGGCGGCGGTCATTTCGTCGATCCCAATGGAGCAGGCTCTACTGGGGTTTGCATGGAGCTGGGCGGAAAATCAAATCGCTTCAGCCAGTAAAGCCATGCCCATGGGGCAAACCGATGGGCAAATGATTTTACACCAATTAATTCCGCTCATGGCACAGGTGTGTGAGCAGGCGTTAGAAATAGAGGACGAGGATATAGGCACGGGCCTAATGGGCACAGCCATCGCATCTTCATTACATGAACATCAGTACTCGCGATTGTTTAGATCGTAGGATGAATTGGAAAATCGTAGGGGGCGAGCAGGCTCGACTCTTACAAGTATGAATTTAAGGAAACACAATGAGCAAACAAGTACTTCGTGTTGGCATTGGCGGCCCGGTGGGGTCAGGTAAAACCGCATTACTCGAAAAATTATGTCAGGCCATGCGCGATCACTACAATATTGCGGTCGTGACCAATGACATTTATACAAAAGAAGATGCACAGTTTTTGATGCGTAAAGAAGCCCTTTCTGAAGATCGCATCATGGGTGTGGAAACGGGCGGTTGCCCGCATACCGCCATCCGTGAAGATGCTTCCATGAATTTGGCAGCGGTCAAAAGCCTACAAGACAAACACGCAGGACTAGAAGTGGTGTTCGTAGAAAGCGGCGGTGATAACCTTTCAGCCACGTTCAGCCCAGAACTTTCAGACTTAACCATTTACGTTATCGATGTGTGTGCTGGTGACAAGATTCCCCGAAAAGGTGGCCCAGGCATTACCAAGTCTGATTTGTTGATCATCAACAAAGTCGACATTGCTGAACATGTGGGAGCGTCGTTAGAAATAATGGACCGCGATACGAAAAAAATGCGTGGCGACCGACCGTTTGTTTTGGCGAACGTAGAAACGACAAAGGGCATTGGTGACATCATCCGCTTTATCATCGACTTTGGTATGTTAGAGCATAAAGACAGTATTGAGCCGGTTTTGGATAAGATGATACCGGGTCATCAAGTGGATCAAAACGCAGAGATACATTCGACTCGCTCAGTTTGAATGTGATGTCGGAAAGTTAAAAAAGATTTAAAAAAGGAAACCATCATGAAACGCTATCTAACACTATTGCTGTTGAGCTTGCCCGCGGTGGCATTCGCGCACCCCGGTCACGACCAAACCCAGTTTACCTTGGGGATTGGGTCGGGGTTTCTTCATCCTCTTATGGGCCTGGATCATTTGCTCGCGTTACTGGCAGTGGGCGTGATGGCGGCTCGTGTGTCCGGTAAGCAAGGCTTGTTGTTGGCGGGCGGCTTTTTGGCCATGATGCTGGTGGGCTTTTTGGCAGGCCACACAGGCATTCATGGTGTTGCGACCGGCACCATTGAAACCTTGATCGTCACTTCAATTCTAGCGGGTGGTGTATTCGTATTGATGGGCAGTTGGCTGCAGCAAAAGAAAGTCATCAGTGGCATTGGCAGTTTGGTTATGTCTGGTTTTGCCATTTTTCACGGGCTCGCACACGGCATCGAGGTGCCCACACAGGCCGGTGCCGGAGGCTTCGCCATCGGATTTACTCTCGCTTGTGCCTCGGTCATGACCGTATGTGCACTCTCTGCTCAAAAAATGCGCAATAAAAAGGCAGTACAAGCCTAGATGTTTCGATACATCTCCTTAGGCTGTACTAAATCGGGGCGTTTTGCCCCGGTTTTGTTTTTAGAGTGGTCACAAGCCGTCAGATAACCCGCTTTTTCTTCGAAACAACCCCCTCAAACCTTTTTCTGAGCCTGTGGCATTTTGGTGCTATGGTTAAAAAAGCATCAACATCGTGCACTCATAGTGGGCTTGATTGGTGCGCGTGCAACATTATAGAGCTTCTTTAAAACTGTGAATTCTGGCACAAAATCGCTGCAGGCCCCGTGGTTACTGGGTTTTAAAAAGTTGGCATTGCCATTGCTTTATAAGGGTATCGACTCATTAAAGCTAAAAACAAATGCGCTAAAGCTGAGCAAATCCAACGACACTCAGCTGGGAGAGGAGGTCAAAAGCTTCCGCGCAGCGATTACAACCAAAACACAACGAAGGAAACTTTTAATGAAAACTTTAACTAAAGCTGTTGCCATTGCGAGCCTTGTATCTGCTTCTGCTCTAACTGCACAAGTTGCTAACGCTGAAGTGTCTGCTTCTGCCGGTCTTGCGAGCACTTACTTGTGGCGCGGTCAGGATCTAGGTACAGCTGCAATTTCTGGTAGCTTGGATTACGCAGCGGATTCAGGTGTTTACGCTGGTATCTGGACTTCTTCTGGTGACACAGCTGGTGGTACTGAAACTGACCTTTACTTCGGTTTTGCAGGTGAAGCTGGCGCGCTTAGCTATGACGTTGGTTACGCCACTTATCTATATGCGGGCGAAGATGACATCGACGATCTAGCTGAAGTATACGTAAGCGTTGGCATGGATATGTTCTCTGCTTCTGTATACATCCCAACGGATTCAGACGCTGATTACACTTACTTAACTGCTGGTGTAGAGCTAGGTGATTACTCTGTATCTCTAGGTACTAACACAGGAACAGACGCTGATGATTACACTCACGTAGACGTTTCTTACGCGTACAACGACAAAGTATCTTTCACTTACAGCCAAGTTGTAGCTGAAGATACTGACGACAACTACGACATGGGTGGTGTTTTCGTAGTGTCTTACAGCCTTCCAATCGAATAATTGATTGCGAACTAGTTTAAAAACAAAGCCGGATTTTAAATCCGGCTTTATCTCCAACTCACATAGGAGTTTGATATGAAATTGGTTACGGCCGTTATCAAGCCATTCAAATTAGACGACGTGCGCGAAGCACTGTCTGAGATTGGCGTTCAAGGCATCACCGTGACAGAAGTGAAAGGCTTCGGTCGCCAAAAAGGTCATACGGAATTGTACCGTGGTGCTGAATACGTGGTGGATTTTCTACCTAAAGTAAAACTAGAAATTGCAGTTGACGATTCTCTCACTGAGAAAGTCATCGAAGCGGTTTCTAAAGCAGCTAATACAGGCAAGATCGGTGACGGAAAAATCTTCGTGACTTCTCTTGAGCAAATCGTACGTATTCGTACCGGTGAAACAGGTGCTGACGCGGTTTAATGTTAAGTCTGGCTTAACATTAAATTGAATTGGCTTTTAAATTTTTACGTTTTAATTAACGTATTGAAGAATTAATGCGGGGGCATTATGGAAAACAATATTTTCCAACTTCAGTACGCCATGGACACTTTTTACTTCCTTGTTTGTGGCGCACTTGTAATGTGGATGGCGGCTGGTTTCGCCATGCTAGAATCAGGTTTGGTTCGTTCTAAAAACACCACTGAAATTTTAACCAAGAACGTTGCGTTGTTCGCAATCTCTTGCACTATGTACCTAGTATGCGGTTACGCCATCATGTACGGCGGCGGCTACTTCCTAGAAGGCATCGTAGACGTTGATTCTGCTGCTGTTCTTGCTGACTTCGCTGCTCGTGAAGACGGTTTTGAAGGTGGTTCTATCTACTCTGGTGCATCTGACTTCTTCTTCCAAGTGGTATTCGTAGCAACTGCTATGTCTATCGTGTCTGGTGCCGTTGCTGAGCGTATGAAGCTATGGGCTTTCCTTGCTTTCGCGGTAGTGATGACGGGTGTGATCTATCCTTTAGAAGGCGCTTGGACTTGGGGTGGTTCTGACGTATTCGGTATGTACAACCTAGGCGATGACTTCGGTTTCTCTGACTTCGCAGGTTCTGGTATCGTTCACATGGCCGGTGCAGCAGCTGCTCTAGCGGGTGTTCTATTGCTTGGTCCTCGTAAGGGTAAATACGGCGCTAACGGTCAAGTTAACGCGATTCCTGGTGCTAACCTACCTCTAGCGACGCTAGGTACCTTCATCCTTTGGATGGGTTGGTTCGGCTTCAACGGTGGTTCTGTTCTTAAGCTTGGTGATATTGCTAACGCTCACGCGGTTGCGGTTGTGTTCACTAACACTAACGCTGCTGCTGCTGGTGGTTTGATCGGTGCATTGCTTCTAGCTCGCATCCTATTCAAGAAAGCAGACCTAACTATGGCTCTTAACGGTGCTCTAGCGGGTCTAGTAGCCATCACTGCTGAGCCTTCAACACCAACGCCATTCGAAGCGACTATCATTGGTGCAATCGGTGGTCTAATCGTTGTTCTTTCTATCCTTGCTCTAGACAAGTTGAAAATCGACGATCCAGTGGGTGCGATCTCTGTACACGGTGTGGTAGGTCTATTCGGTCTTCTAGTAGTACCGGCTACTAACAGCGGTACCACTATCGGTGGCCAGCTAATGGGCGCTATCACCATCTTCGTTTGGGTATTCGTAGCTTCTCTAATCGTTTGGGGCATCATCAAAGCTGTGATGGGCATCCGCGTAACAGAAGAAGAAGAATACGAAGGCGTTGACCTTGCAGAATGTGGTATGGAAGCTTACCCAGAATTCACTAACAAGTAATTCGGGTTTCCAACCAGCCGGGAGTAAGCTCCCATCTAAAAGCCTGCCTTTGCGCAGGCTTTTTTTATTGTCAGGCTGAATGGCTCATGTTTAAGGAACCTTTACGCTTAGAGGGTATCCAACTCTCAACATTCCCTGATAGGGCAAGACTTGGTATAGTGCGCCCAGAATTTTCATCCTAAGAATAAGTTTTCATGGTTAGATATTTACTGTTGTTGTCTGCATTTACCTTTGCAGCGCCGTCTATGGCGGATTTCACTACCAACATGGGCGTGGGCACCAAGCACGTGTTCCGTGGCATGAAGGAAAGCGGCCAAGACATCGTATTAAGCGCGGGTTTCGATTATGAAGGTCCCTTAGGGCTGTATTTAGGTGGTTGGGGCTATACCGGCAGCATCGAAGACTTTGATACATCTGAAGTGAATGCCTATGGTGGTTTTGGCTTTAGTGTATGGGATGTGGCCCTGGGCTTCGGTGCCATTCGCTACGAGCGTGCGCAAGAGACTGGCCTTACGGAATACACGGCGAGTGTGGCTTGGAGCGATTACCGCTATAGCTACTACCAAGATGAAGACGAGCAATACGACTATCAAGAGGTTGCGGCGAACTGGGATGTCTTTGGCGGTAACGGCTTTGTGCTAACCGCGGGCATGCTCACATTAGAGGGTGAGCAAGACGAAACCTTCGATTACAGCGCTGCGTGGGTCGTCGCGTTAGAAGGGGGTGCCGATTTTCAGTTAAAAGTCACTCGTCATGACGATCGTGGCAACGCCTTTGTCATCGGTTTGAATAAGCAATTCGACTGGTAGACACAGCCCCTCATCTGAGCAATACAAGTAAGCCGACTGAACGTCGGCTTTTTTATGCCTGACGCATTCTAACTCTTATATCCCAGGGTTATTTTTCATCTCATCTGAATGACAACTAGGTATAAGGAAATATCTGACATCCCCTTATCTCTGAACTATAACTTTTTAGCAGTTGTTATTTGCTGTTGGAATGAAGACAAGGAGCGCCCATGCCTAGATCCAAAAAGAAAGTTGAAGAGACGGATGTGGATAATTCAGTGAATGAAGACCAGCCGGATATGGAGTTCATCGGAAGCAGTGAAGAAGGGGTTTTGCGATCGATCGCATCCCGTAAGAAACTGAGAAACAAGATGGACAGTGACGTAGAGGCGTTTTTAAAGGCTGGCGGTAAAATCAATGAAGTTGAGCCTAATGTCATGGCGGATCCTCCACGCAAGCCAACCTCAAATTACGGTTCGCGCCCTATTTAATAGAGCTTAAGATGATATCGATCCCTAACCCAGCTAAGGCTGGGTTTTTTGTGGCTTGCGTCTAGTCATTATGGGTCAACCTTTTGTGGTCTCGCAGTTGGTCTATTGAACCCATAGCGTAGCGGCGCTAATGTGTGCGGCTCAAATAAAAAGAATAAAAATAAGAGGGCAGGATGCGCACAATTCTTATTATGGGGATGACTTTGATCGTCACCCTATCTCAGGCCGAGCCTCTTTTATTGGAGGGTAACCTAGATGGTTGGCGTCAAGCCAATCTTAAAGGCAAAACGGCATTTGACCCCATTATGGATATTGAGCAAGGGGTGATTCTCAGAGCCGAAAGTGTGGACGCAGCGTCGCTACTCAAGCGCAATCAAACCATCTCTATGAACAAGACGCCGATTCTTCGCTGGCAGTGGACGGTGGAAGAGCTACCGTACACGTTCGCGTTAACGGAAGATGGCCTTGAACAAAAGGTGCGAGATTTTGACGAGCAGTCCGCAAACGCAGATTATGCCGTGCGCTTGATCGTGGGCGTGAACCCCGTATTTGGTGACGAGCGCTCAATTCACTACGTATGGTCGGCCCATTACCCTGCTGGCACTGAGTGGAAAGCAGATGATAATACTCATGTGATGGTTGTGAACGGCTTGGGCGACACCACGATGAAGTGGCATACCATCGCACGTCATGTGCAAAAGGATTGGGCTGAGGCGTTTGGTGAAAGCCTAGACGAACTGGATTACGTGGCAATTATGACGGACAGCGACGAAATCCGTGGCCATGCTATTGGTTATTATGGGGATATTCAGGCGATCGCGGCGAAAGCCATTGCGGCTCAGTGAATTGAGCCAAGAATAAAAAAGGGCATCTAAGATGCCCTTTTTTAATGTGCGCTAATCGAATTCGTATTCGATGATGGTACCGGCATGATGCCCACCCCACAGGCGATCTCGAAGCACTTTAGCCTCAACCACATATTGGCGAAGTTCCGGTGTGCAGATTTGATAATCTAAGCGCCAGCCATCTTGATTGCGGCGGGCACTCTCTTCATCTGGCCAATAAGTATATTGGTTCTCACCAAAATTGGCTTCACGGAACGCGTCAATGAACTCCAGTGGGCCAGTAATTTGATCCATGAACGCCTGCTCTTCTGCAAGAAAGCCTGGCGTATTTTGATTGCCTTTGTAATCGGACAAATCAATGGATTTATGGGCGACGGCGAAGTGACCAGCAAAAATGAACTCTCGGCGTTTGCGCTTGGTCTTTTTCAGGTGATCGATGAACGCCTGCTGAAAGGCCAGTTTCTCTTCCAGCGTGTTGTGATCATCTACATTGGGGAAGAGTATCGAGCCGATGGAAACCTGATCGAAGTCGGCCTGAATGTAACGCCCGAAGCGGTCGCATTGATCGAACGCGAGGCCGGTCATGATGGCCTTAGGTATTTCACGCGTCAGTACCGCGACACCAGAATAGTGGTCAGGTTCGGCGTCAAAAAAGTAGGCATTGTAGCCTTCAGGGTAAACGGCATTGTCGCTGAGTTGGTACTCTTTGGCGTTTAAACCCTGCACGCACACCACGTCTGCATCGTGTTCTACGATCCAGTCATAAAAGCCTTCTTTTACGGCGGCCTCTAACCCGTCAACATGTACGTTTATTACCTTCATAGAGGGTCCCTATTTTCTGAGGCGGCTATGATACTCAGTTTTGCTGTTGGACTCATCTGTAAAACGCAGAAATTTCACAGGACGGTGTGTTGATCAAAGCCGAAATACAGGTTTTTTTCATTATTTTACAATGTTCGATGGGAATTATAGACGCAGTCGTTAAAATACCCCGCCCAGTAGCCCAGAGTTTGGCAGATTGGACTGAATATGTCCGATCTTTGGCGAAAAAACTCTAGAGGGTTTACTCTATTCCTACTGTACTAGTTTAGACAACGGGTGGCGTTATGCAGGATTATCAAAAGGCATTTATTGAATTTGCCATCAAGAAAGGCGTTCTTAAATTTGGCGAATTTGAGCTAAAGTCTGGTCGTATAAGCCCTTACTTCTTTAACGCAGGCCTATTTAACGACGGCAAGTCTATGGCCACCTTGGCTAGCAGCTATGCTTCTGCGATCGTGAATTCAGGCGTGAGTATGGACGTGTTGTTTGGCCCTGCCTACAAAGGTATCCCTTTGGCGGCTACGACGGCCATGGCGCTGTCTCAGCAATTTAATCAAGACACCCCATATACCTTTAACCGCAAAGAAAAGAAGGATCACGGCGAGGGCGGAACATTAGTCGGTGCGCCCTTGGTGGGGAATATCGTAATCATTGATGACGTGATCACCGCAGGCACGGCCATTCGTGAGGTGATGGACTTGTTAGCCGAGCACCCAGAAGCGAAGCCTGCGGGTGTGGTCATTGCACTTGACCGTCAAGAGCGTGGTAAGGGTGAGCTGTCAGCGATACAAGAAGTGGAGCGTGATTTTGGTATCCCCGTGATCAGCATCGTAAAGTTGGAGCAGGTATTGGAGTACGTGGCGAACGAGCCTTCAGTGCAGCAATATTTGCCGGCGATACAAGCCTATCGCGACGAATACGGAATCTAAAAAAATGGCGCCTTAAGGCGCCATTTTTTTTAACGTTTCAGATCAAAACGATCTGCTTGCATGACTTTGGTCCATGCCTTGATAAAGTCTTGAATCAGTTTTTCTTTTCCATCGTCTGCCGCGTAAACTTCGGCAACGGCGCGCAGTTCTGAGTTCGAACCAAACAGTAGATCAACAGTGGTGGCTGTCCACTTGGCTTTTCCGGTCGCGCGATCCACTCCTTGGTAGACACCGGCTTCACGTTCTGACTTTTTCCACCGGGTGGACATGTCCAATAGATTTACGAAGAAGTCATTGGTCAATGCTCCTGGGCGTTCCGTGAGCACGCCATGCTGTGAACCGAATGCGTTGGCATCCAGTACTCGCAAACCACCGATTAACACCGTCATTTCAGGCACACTCAGGTTTAACAGGTTGGCTCTATCCACCATGGCCTCGGCCGGTGCGTAAAAACTGTCTTGATGAAAGTAGTTACGGAAGGCATCCGCTTTGGGTTCGAGTACAGCAAAAGATTCAATGTTGGTTTGGGCTTGGGTGGCATCTCCTCGGCCAGGTACGAATGGCACGGACATTGGGTAACCAGCTTTTTTTGCGGCTTGTTCAACGGCTGCCGCACCGGCCAATACGATGGCGTCGGCCATGGACAGTTGCTTATTGTTTTTTAAACTGCGATTGAATCTTTCGCGAGTCGCGTCGATAGCGGCTAATGTTTTTTCCAATTGTTTTGGATTGTTGACGGCCCATTGGTTTTGCGGCGCTAATCGAATTCGAGCTCCGTTCGCACCGCCTCTCATATCGGTTGCTCGGTATGAGGCGGCTGAGGCCCAAGCAGTTTTGATTAATTCGGTGCTATTAATATCGGCTTTTAGAATACGCTTCTTAAATTGCTTAGCTTCCGCTTGCGAAATAAGCGCATGGTTGGGTGTTGTAATGGGGTCTTGCCATAACAAGATCTCTTCAGGAATGTCGTTGCCCACATACCGTGCTCTTGGGCCCATGTCTCTGTGGGTTAGTTTGAACCAAGCTTTCGCGAAGGCGCGCTCGTATTCCTTAGGGTCTTTCAAGAATCGCTCGGCAATCGCACGAAACTTTGGGTCCTCTTTTAAGGCTAAGTCTGTGGTGAACATGATGGGGGCGTGGCGCTTGGTTTTATCGTGGGCGTCCGGTACGAGTAATTTTGCCGACTCATCTGTGGGTATCCATTGAACGGCGCCGGCTGGGCTTTTCGCCATTTTCCAATCAAAACGGAACAGGTTATGGAGATACAGTATGGACCAGCGGGTGGGAGTGGAGGTCCAAGCGCCTTCTAAACCACTCGTGAAGGTATCGGCCCCTTTGCCTGAGCCGCATTTGTTTTTCCAACCAAAGCCTTGTTCTTCAACGGCAGCAGCGGCGGGCTCTTTGCCTAGGCACTCTGCGGGTCTCTTGGCACCGTGGGCTTTACCGAACGTGTGCCCACCTGCAACCAGTGCGACAATTTCTTCATCGTTCATGGCCATACGACCAAACGAAAGGCGCATGTCTTCAGCGGCATCTAAGGCATTGTGATTGCCGTTAGGGCCTTCTGGATTCACATAGATTAACCCCATCTGAACGGCGGCGAGAGGGCCTTTTAATTTGCCATCTTTGGTGCGGCGTTCATCCCCTAGGAAGGCTTTTTCAGGCCCCTAGTAAACATAGTCTGGCTCCCAATCGTCGGTACGGCCACCGGCAAAGCCAAAGGTTTTAAAGCCCATGTCTTCAAGGGAGACGTTCCCGGCCAGTACCATGAGGTCTGCCAATGACAGGTTACGGCCGTATTTTTGTTTAATGGGCCATAATAGGCGACGGGCCTTATCGAGGTTGACGTTATCTGGCCAACTATTAAGAGGATCGAAGCGCTGTTGGCCACCCCCTGCGCCGCCTCGGCCATCACCGACTCGATAAGTACCTGCGCTGTGCCATGCCATGCGAATAAAAAACGGACCATAGTGACCGTAGTCGGCGGGCCACCAAGGTTGCGATGTGGTGAGAACGTCTTTGATGTCTCTTTTAACTTGGTTTAAGTCCAGCGTTAAAAACGCTTCGGCATAATCGAAGTCTTCGCCGTAAGGATTTGAACGCACGTCATGGGCTCTTAGTGGTGCTAGGTCTAGTTGCTCTGGCCACCAAAACTGATTGCTTTTGGCACCGGGAGATGCCATCACAGAACAGGCAGTCAAGGTGGCGAGTGATAGCGCCATGCCTTTTAGCCATTTTTTGGGTTGGGTTTGCACGGGTGTTTCTCCTGTTGTAGTTAGGTAGGGCAGGAGATTTATACCCAAGATATTCAGGTAGCTGAATTCGGTAATACCTTTCGCTGCGATCAGGAAAACCAATGATGAAACTGGGCGATTGTTTTAGCCAATCGTTGGGCATAAAAAAACCAGAGACAGGCTCTGGTTTTTTGGGTTTTCTAAGGGCTAAACAAGTTCTGTTTCGACCAGAATATTGCCTGCAAGAAACGCCCATTGATCTTGCCAATGTGTGAGGGGTTTAGCTTTAAATTCACTGCGTACATATTGGCGAATGCGACCTTCGATCAGTGCCAATAGCAAGTTGGCCATAGCGCTTTCATTAATACGTGAGCTTTTAACGTCTCGAAGTTCAGCTTCGCGCAGAATTTGTTTGAACTGGGTTTCTAAGCGTTCAAAAAATTGGGCAATACGAGCACGTAATCGTTCCGTTTCACCCGATAGCGCATCGCCCGTTAGGATTCGGCACATACCTGGATTTTTTTCCGCGAATGTAAGAATCAACGTCATCGACTGCTCGATGCGAGCCAAGGTTTCTTCTTGCTCACTACGAATGCGATTAATGCGCGTGAAAATAGTGGCTTCAATGAACTCAATGAGGCCTTCAAACATTTTCGCTTTGCTTGGAAAGTGTCGATACAGTGCAGCCTCACTAACTCCAACCTCTTTGGCGAGGCTAGCAGTGGTGATACGCGCACCTGGATTGATTTCCAGCATGTGGGCAAGCGCCTGCAATATTTGCTGCTTGCGAGATGGTTTTTGTTCCCGTTCCGTCATAAACGTCTTACTTGGATCAGAAAGAGCTTTATCCTAATGCCGAGTGTCACTGGCTGCAATGGATAAAGGCTGATTTCGTGACCTGGTTTTATTTACCCGCTTTTATTATTGAATATTCTTCCGAATGAGGGGGGATTCCCGTCATTCGGCTATAAGGTTTGGCGCTAAACGACTATTCGTCGTTGGTGATCAGTGTACCAACACCTTCATCTGTGAAGATTTCCAGCATGGTGCTGTGGCTGACTCGTCCGTCGATGATGTGCGCGCTGGTGACACCGGCCTTGACCGCATCCAATGCACATTGAATCTTGGGCAGCATGCCGCCATAAATGGTGCCATCTTCGATCAGGGCGTCCACTTGTTCGGTGGTGAGTCCGGTTAGGATTTTGCCCTCTTTATCCATCAGACCCGCGATGTTCGTCAGCAGCAATAGTTTCTCTGCCTGAACCGCTTCGGCCACTTTGCCCGCCACAAGGTCGGCATTGATGTTATAGGAGGCACCATCTTCGCCTACGCCAATGGGGGCGATGACAGGAATGATGTCGGATTGCGAGAGCATCTCAAGCACCTTGGTGTTGATGTGGGCTACTTCGCCCACATGACCAATGTCGATGATTTCGGGCTGTTGCATGTCCGGTGACTTTTGCGTCACTTTGAGTTTTTTTGCCTTGATGAGTTGACCGTCTTTTCCCGTTAAACCGATCGCTTGGCCACCGTTTTGGTTGATGAGGTTAACGATGTCTTTATTGACGAGGCCCCCTAATACCATTTCCACCACGTCCATAGTTTGCGATGTGGTGACTCGCATGCCGTTCACGAAGTGGCTTTCGATGCTTAGACGATCAAGTAAATCGCCAATTTGTGGGCCGCCACCATGAACCACGATAGGATTAATACCCACCAACTTTAGCATCACCATATCTCGGGCGAAGCTGTTTTTCAGTACGTCTTCGGTCATGGCATTGCCGCCGTATTTCACGACGATGGTCTTGCCGACAAAACGTTGAATGTATGGGAGCGCTTCGCTCAATACTTTGGCGATATTAAAGGCGTCGTCACGGGATAAAGGCATGGCAATTCGCATAATGGTTTAGAAAGTCGGTTTTGCCGAGCATTATACTCATTACAATGACAATACGTTAGTGCTGTGATGACTTGATAGACGTCAGAGAGTTGGGTATCTGTGGCACGAGGCGGTGCAGTTCCGCCATGACCATCTGCTGAATCGACTGCAGACGGGATACGTTATCGGCCTCAAACCGCAGGGTTAAGCAGGGGGTTGTATTGCTGGCTCTAACGAGCGCCCAGCCATGGGGCCACTGAATGCGTAGGCCGTCCACAAGGATTTTATCCGTATCTTGAAAGCCACGGGCGGCAATGAATTTCATGATGCTGAATTTGTCTTTATCGGCAACGGGTAGTTGAATTTCTTCCGTAGCAACGGGTTGGCGATACTGGGCAAGGCGCTCAGAAAGAGGCCGGGGTGACTGACTCACTAATTCACAGAGCCTCAGTGCTGCGTAAATTCCGTCATCGACTCCTAAGCCGTGTTGATCGTTGAATAGAATGTGCCCACTTAACTCTGTTGCGAACGGTGCCTGAGTTTCTCTCACCACTTTTTTCATGCTGGTATGGCCTGTGGCGATCATTTTTGGCTGGCCACCTAGGTCGGTGATCACGTCTGCTAAAACTGCGGTGCACTTCACATCAAACACACAGGTGGCACCGGGCTGATGTTTTAAAATGTCTTCGACAAATATTAGGCTGACTCGATCTGGTAACACCACATCACCTAGGTTGTCGACCACACCGATCCGATCGGCGTCTCCGTCTAAGGCGATGCCAATGTCGGCCTCCTGTTCCACCACCGCTTCCTGTAACCATTTGAGGTTTTTCGTTTTAGCTGGGTCGGGGTGATGCAGAGGAAATTCACCGTCCACTTTACATGCAATGGGAATGAGCTGGGCACCAATAGACTCAAAGGCCTTGAGTGCGGTAGGGCCACCGACACCGTTGCCGCTATCTAATACAATTTTTAATGGGCGTTGGAGTTGAACGTGTTCAACGAGGGCTGCTTGGTAGGCTTGCAGTATGTGCTCTGCGTGAATGACTTTTCCTTGCCCAGTTTCGAACAAATTAAGCTCGATGCGAGATCGCAGCACTTGGATGTCGTCACCACTTCGTGCGGTACCGGCCACTGCGATTTTGATGCCGTTATCTTGTTTGGGATTATGACTGCCCGTGATGACAGCGCAGCTGAGCTTATTCTGTTTGATCGCCCAAAACGCGGCCGCGGTGGGGGCTTGCCCAATGAGCAAGGCATCGCAACCAGTACTGCAAAGGCCGCTGACGAAGGCATCCTTTAAGGATGGGCTAGAAAGGCGGCCGTCCCAGGCCACATAACAGGAGTGTTGACCTGCCAATAGAATTTCACTGCCCAAGGCTTGGCCAATTAAATGGGCTACCTTTTCATTGAGTTTAAGGGGGTACTGACCACGTATGTCGTACTCACGAAAAATCTCGCTGGCCAATTGAAACATACCCATACACTCTCTATTAAACCCCCATCCTTGGCGCTGTGTCTTAGGCGATGTTGCCATGAACATCGCCGACAGTGTGTTTTGCTTTTGTGGTTATTTTGTTCCTGTGGAACCGAAGCCACCTTCGCCACGCTCAGTCGCAGCAAACTCTTCAACAAAATCAAACTCAGCTTGCACCACAGGTACGATGACCAATTGGGCGATACGCTCACCGACTTCGATGGTGAAAGGTTTATCGCTGCGGTTCCAGCAGCTCACCATCAGCTCACCTTGGTAGTCGCTGTCGATGAGGCCGACGAGGTTACCCAATACGATGCCGTGCTTATGGCCAAGGCCACTGCGCGGTAAAATCATCGCCGCAAGACCGGTGTCTTCAATGTAGACGGCCATGCCGGTTGGGATGAGTTTGGTTTCACCTGGTTCTAGGGTGAGGCTGCCTTCTAAACAGGCTCTAAGGTCTAAACCAGCGCTGCCGTCTGTGCCGTAGTGAGGCATTGGGATGTCATTGCCTAGGCGGCTATCTAAAATTTTAACCTGAAAACGTTTCTTCATGGGATGCTCGGTGGTTCGTTTACGATTTTGAAATCAGTTTGGCAATATGTGACACGATATCACGTGCAAGTTGTTGCTTGCTGGACTCGGCAAACGCTTGTTGGCTTTCGCGATCAATGATGACGATGGCGTTACGGTCGCTATTGAAGCCAATGCCTTCTTGGCTGACGTCATTGGCCACGATCATGTCGAGGTTTTTTCGTTCGAGTTTACCTTTTGCATACGCTACAACGTCTTGTGTTTCGGCAGCAAAACCCACTGTGAAAGGTTTGTCCGTACGGGCGGCGATGGTGGCGATGATGTCAGGATTTTTTACCAGCTCGATGCTCATGGCATCTTGGTGTTTTTTAATTTTTTGCTGCGCAACATTGGCCGGGCGGTAGTCCGCCACTGCGGCAGCACCAATAAAGATGTCGGTTTGTTCAATCAGTGATTCCGACGCTTCGAGCATGTCTTGGGCGCTTTTTACGTGCAGTGTGTGGCAACGTTCTGGAGGCGTAAGACGTACCGGACCACTAATGAGGTTTACCTTAGCGCCGGCCTCAATGGCGGCTTGGGCAAGGGCATACCCCATCTTTCCGCTGGAGTGATTGCTAATGTAGCGCACCGGATCGATGGCTTCTTGCGTCGGCCCTGCGGTGATGGTGACCGTCTTGCCGCTGAGGCTCAGAGTTTCAAATTGATCGGCGAGTTGGCCAGCTAAAACGTCCGGCTCTAGCATGCGCCCCGGGCCTACGTCGCCACAGGCTTGCTCCCCTTGATCTGGCCCCCAAATCTGTATGGACTTGAGCGTATGGGCCGTTTCAATGTTTCGCTGCGTTGCGGCATCGGCCCACATGGCTTGATTCATGGCAGGCGCGATGGCCATGGGGGCGTCACTGGCCAAGCATAGAGTCGTGAGTAGATCATCCCCCATGCCTTGGCTGAGGCGTGCAATGAAGTTGGCGCTGGCCGGGGCGACGAGTATGAAGTCTGCCCATTTGGCCAGTTCAATGTGGCCCATCCCCGCTTCAGCTTCTGGGTCGAGCAAACTGTGATGCACGGGGTTCCCAGACAAAGCCTGCAGCGTTAATGGGGTAATGAATTCTTTTGCCCCAGAGGTCATGACGACCCTCACATCGGCACCGGCTTTTACTAAGGCACGGACCAACTCGGCACTCTTATATGCGGCAATGCCGCCTGTGATGCCCAGTAAAATTCGTTTGTTGGTTAGCCTTCGCATACTCGCTTGCCTACTTGCTCCTTAAATCTTGGCGCAGTATAACAACAAACTCAGTGACGGATAACTGAATACAGACCCCAAGCATAAGGAATGTGAAACATGGCGATAACCGACTGGCCAGCAGATGAGCGGCCAAGGGAAAAACTTCTCCAGCAGGGGGCTGCGGCCCTCAGTGATGCTGAACTCCTCGCAATATTTTTGAGAACTGGGGTGCCAGGGAAAACCGCCGTGGACATGTCGAGAGAGTTGCTCACTCACTTCGATGGTCTGAGACCGATCCTGGAGGCCGATCAAATGGAGTTTTGTGCCCATAATGGACTGGGCCCTGCGAAATATGCGCAGCTACAGGCGGTGTTGGAGATGGCTAAGCGTCATTTGCAGCAGACACTGGATCGCGGCCAAGCCTTTTCTCACCCCGATGCGGTTCGCGATTATCTGACTCATGAGCTGCGGCACTTGCCCCATGAGGTGTTTGCCTGTCTTTACCTTGATAACCAAAACCGCCTTATCCACTATGAGCCCCTGTTTAATGGCACCATCGATGCTGCATCGGTCTACCCAAGGGAGGTGGTAAAGCGGGTGCTCAAGCATAACGCGGCGGCGGTAATGTTTGCCCATAATCACCCTTCAGGGGTCGCGGAGCCCAGCGATGCGGATATCAGAATCACTCAAAAATTGGTGCAGGCACTCGCGCTGATGGATGTGAGGGTCCTCGATCACTTCATCGTTGGTGATGGTGAGGTTGTCTCCCTTGCTGAGCGAGGTTTGATGCCCTATTCCTTGTAGTGGTAAAGGGTCGATTCGAGGTATGGGAAAGGGCTGTGAATACCTCAGTTCACGCTACACTGAAAAGATGATCATGCGAATAGGCGTCTTTATTGGCGCGCTTTTTTGGTCCTCTTTCGGAGTGGCTTACGTTATCAATGCCCAGGGCGTCGAGTATCGGCTGGCCTATCAATTCGCTGCGCTGGATACGACTTGGCAGCAGGCTCAATCTTGGCCTGAGGCCAGCTGGAATTCGGCGGTCTCACTGGGGAATTTCGGCTTTAGAAGGGATGAGGCTTGGATCCGGCTGAGTGTGACCAATACGCTGGACTCTGAGCAATATCGAATTGCGCGATTTGCTTATCATGCCCACGACTTTGTTGATGTTCATGGCTTCAGCGAAGGTGCTGATCGCCCTGATCAGATCTGGTATCTAGGGGACCATGTTCTAGGAGTAACCCGCCCCGTAGAAGAGAAAAATGCAGCGTTCCCTATTCGCTTGTTGCCTGGCGAGTCTCGACAGTATTTCATCCGCGTGGCCTCTCACAATGCCCTGTTACTCGACCTTGAGCTGGTGGATGAAT
>Ga0255776_10002268_pt1 | contig 21636 bp, 18 predicted proteins | sample 071ome_19_FD_179974 | JGI IMG/M metagenome (GOLD analysis project Ga0255776, IMG submission 179974) | Coastal salt marsh microbial communities from the Groves Creek Marsh, Skidaway Island, Georgia - 071413AT metaG (version 2) | ecosystem: Environmental > Aquatic > Marine > Intertidal zone >... | reverse complement strand
CAAAAAAACCGGCCAACTGGCCGGTTTTTTATCGCTTAGCGTTTCTTAATGTCGCTTAACGCCTCTTAGCGTTGCTCCGTTTGTTCGACCCCAAAGAAGCGTAAGCTGCCACTGATGCCCGCGTTGCTGTCGGTCACGGACAGCAGGTAATCGCCAGCAGCGGCACTGTCAACACGCCCTTGCAGCAGGTAGTCGTCACCACTGCGACCGGCTACTGTCAGACCGACGTTCTGGCCGTTCGTACCTGTCAGGCTGACCGACAAGTCGCTGGCTCGCGCATGACGAATAACGATGCTGACCGTCGCGTCTGATCCTTGGTTGATATCGCTCAGTGAAATACGTGTCGTGCTTGAGCGCGTAAAGAAGAACGAGCGACGAGCATCACTGATGGCGATGTTGGTTGCGCCACCATAATTCACTGTCTCGGGTTCTGGCTGCGGCTCAGGCTGTGGTTCTGGTTCAGGCTGAGGTTCTGGCTGGGGTTGAGGTTCGGGTTGGGGATCAGTGCGATCTCCAGTGTCCACTGCGCGTACCGCCGCCGTGGCGTCCACAATACCGGCGCCACATCCCGCACACGTTCCTGGGAAAGAGCGTGCGGTGGCTTGCAGAGTCTGTTCAATGTCTGCTGGGGTCAGATCTTTATTCACTGAGCGCATCAGTGCAATCACACCCGCGACCACAGGCGTCGCCATCGACGTGCCCTGATATTCAGCGTAGGTACCGCCTTCGCGCCCCTGACGACCACGGTCAATGGTGGAGAGAATGCCACCCCCATTACCGCCACCTGGCGCAGCTATGTCGACGACGCTGCCGAAGTTCGAGTAACTCGCTTTGGCACCGTCACGCCCGGTTGAGGCCACGGTAATAACATTCTGACAGTTCGCCGGGGTCGCACCGCGAGCATCCACGCTGCTGTTACCTGCCGCCACAACGACGGTCGTGCCCGCCGCGACCGCTTGGTTAATGGCCGCCTGCATATAGGCCGTACAACTGCCTGTACCGCCGAGACTCAAGTTCACCACGTCGGCAGGGTTTTGGTTGAGAGGCAAGCCTGCCACGGGCAAACCGGCGGACCAGACTACACCGTCAGCAATATCAGACAACGAACCACCACAGCGACCGAGCGCTCTGATAGGGACAAATTTAGAATCTGGTGCGATACCGGCAATGCCGGTGCCGTTGTCGGTCACTGCCGATGAAATACCCGCCACATGAGCGCCGTGCCATGACGAATCGGAACTCCCACATCCCGAAAACAGCCCGGTATAATCGCCTTCATCAATGGCGTTACTGTCACGACCATCGCCATCACCCGCGGTTGAGCTATTGGAGATCATGTCGTAACCCGGCAGCCGATTCGCATCCAGATCCACATGAGGGACATAGCCGGTATCAATGACCGCAACCACAGCACCTGCACCACGCGTAATGTCGTGAGCCTCCTGGGCTCGGGCGCCGCCGGCGTCTTCAAAGTGGTACCACTGGCGGCTGTACAATGAATCGTTAGGTACCGCCTGAGTCGTTACCCAAATGTCTTCTTCGACACCCTTCACAAAGTTTTGTGCTTTAAGTGCCGCCATGGCCGAACGATGCAAAATGCCCTGCCCCGGGATGTCGACCACGACAAACTGGCCATCCATCATGCTGCGCTTTAATGCACCTTCAGGAAGAATTTTTTCTAATTTATCTGTGACTTTCGCCACGGCAGGATTTACTTCAATGACGTATTGTTTGGCCCATGCCTGTTGCGTCATGGTGATAGCAGCAAGCGCCAAAGGCACTGTTTTTAATGCAGTTTTGAACACGGTTTAGCCTCATTGATCGGGATGTTGTTATCGTTATTCCCCTCCAACATACCGGGGTTACTGCTAGGCCGCGAAAACTAAACTGTGTCGAATTTAATCTTAAATGTAACGAGTAAGTAACCGGATTTTCACTTAATAAAATTAGCCATACCTTAGAATGATTCACGATGGCGCTACTGAATAAAAGCAGCGCCATTAATGCACTTTTATCTCGGTTATGATGGCTTTTCGTAGCGCGCTCAGTGCAAATACGCACCGGCAACGTGTTGTGTTTGCCATATGCGATGCGCGTACTCGGCGTCACCAAACGCAAATTCACGCAGCAAAGACAGACTTTCCTGACGACATTGCAGATGTCCCTCCTGCTCTAGTCGGTTGAGCACCGATGAAAAAACAAACCGACAATGCTCCGATTGTGCCCCTTCACGTAGGGCAGACATCATGTCGCCCGCCGTATCCAGATAACGCTGTTGTGCCTGTTTTCCCGGCGCCTGAGTTAACAGTAATTCGGCCATTTCCCACGCATTACCGAAAAATACCGCTGCACGCTGCCATTGGGCATGCGACATGGCTTCGCGACCCAGGCGGCAGGTGCGCTGCCAACCCGGCAGCAATTCTTCGGGATGTTGTACCAGCCAGCGTTTGTGCTTATCACAAAGAAATTTCATACAGACTCCTCAGGCGGCTTCCTGCGCCTCGAATTCTTCAATAATCTGAGCAACCCAAGTGGCAACGCGTGCGTCGGTTTGCTCGAACTGTTGGTCTTCATCAACCGCGAGGCCACAGAACAACGTTTTGTCTTCATTCACTGCGCGTGAGGCCTCAAACTCATAGCCCTCCGTTGGCCAATAGCCAATCAATTGCGCCCCGGCAGCAACGACGTAGTCTTTCAGCCAGCCCATGGCATCCACAAAGAAATCGCCGTAACCAAACTGATCACCCAGGCCATAGAGAGCGCAGGTTTTGCCCTGCAAGTTCAGTTGCGACAGCAGATCTGCTGTATCTTCCCAGTCCGCCTGAATGCCACCGAAATCCCAGGTCGGAATCCCCATGATCGCCAGATCAAACCCTTCGATCTCCTCAACGCTGGCATCCGTGATATTGAGCATCTCGGCGACAATGCCCGCTTCGTTAAGCGCTTCTGAGATTTTCTCCGCAACGTCTTCTGTATTACCGGTATCAGTGCCGAAGATGATGCCTACGCGAGCTTGTGTCAGTGCGCTCATAAGTCTGTCCTGCTGCTTGAGTGGTGGTGTCGTTAAATTCATATAATGCGAATCATTATCATTATATATTCAAGAAATGCAACAGCCAGCAGAGAGGGAGGAAAAAGTTGTCTCGACAGAGGGTACGGAGCAAAAAGGTCAGGCAGCGCAGACGAGATAACGCCGGCTAAAAGACATCAGCCCTCACGTGCGAAATGAGACGTGCGAGATGAGAAAAGCGATAAGAGAGGAGTGAAGCGTATCGCGCTCACCACTCCGATCAGCCCCCATAGCGGGGGCCCTCAAACCCTCACATGAGGAGAGCCCTTAACGGCGGGAACGCAATGCCGAGGTGATGCCCAAAGGAATTGTCAGCACCAGCCAGATCACCAGCGAAGTAATGAAATAGGCTATCTGCAATTCAGGGAACAGGTTCGACTGCAGCACAATCTGGAACACGCCATACAGCGCCATGCCACCAAAATAGAACAGACCAAATACCAGCCAGCCCGGCAGACCGCTGTTGCCAGAATGCACAATACGGGCGGCGATTTTCACCGACATATCCATAAAGAAGTACAAGCCCATGACCGTCAGGGTGATGGCAATGGCATGACGCAGTGGTCCATCCCAGTAAGTTTCAACCTCTGCGGGCGACGTGACATCACCACCGGCATAAAGCGAATAAGCGCCACTGAGGATCGTAAACAGACCCGTCAGAATGGTCAGGTAATCGGCCAGTGCAGAACGTGTTGGGGGGGCGGTAGAAACAGGCGGTGTGTTCATGAGGGGAACTCCAACGCTGGCGACAATCTGCTTCCTTCAAATAGAAAACAAGCAGTGCCGCCAGCGCAGACGAGGATCAGTGACCCAGTGCCAACTGGAAGTGCTCGCACGCGAGGGTTTCATCCCCTTCGGCCAGCATGACTTTACCCATCTCAGCGTGCAGCTCAGGCAAGCCTTTGATGGTCAGTCCGGTTTGCAAGTAGTCACGGGCTTTTTCCAGATCGTTGAGGCGCAGTGCCAGACGGCCCAGAGTCAGCAGCAGGTACGGGTCGTTAGTGCGTTCTTTCAACTGTTGCTCAGCGAACAGCAGTTGCTTGCTGACGTCCTGACCTTTCAGGCGACCGTACTGTTCAACCAGAGACTCGTGCCAGACCTGCTTCAGGCCCTCGCGCAGTGCCTCTTCGGCTTTTTCTTCCTGCTCGGTTTCCAGCAGACGGTCGACATACGCTTGCAGAACTTCCTGATTACCACGCACTTCACGTGACAGGCCGTCAAAGGCAGCACTCAAACCGCTGCCGCCATTGTTGTGACGAGCACGCTCCAGCAATTGCAGCGCGACATTTTTCTCGAGCTTACGCAGTTCTTCGTCCGGGATCTTGGTCGCTTTACGCAGGGTTGGCAGTAGATCGTTCAGTGCTACCCAGTCTTCCAGATCCTGTAAGGTTTTCACCAGCAGCTTCAGCAGGTAAGCATGACGTGGGTGCTTTTCGCGCAGGTTGAGCAACACGGCCAGCGCTTGCTCGTTTTGGTTACGAGATTGCAGCAGCTGTACCTGAGTGATGCCAACCGCCAGGTCAGAGCCTTTGGTACTCAGGCTGGCTTGCTTCAGCCACTCGTCGGTCGCTTCGCTTTTGTCCTGCTCGTACGCTGCACGGGCAGCCGCCAGATAGTTGATCAGTGGCTGATCAGAATCTTTTGCGCTGCTGGTCAGGTTGCGCTCGGCACGACGCCATTGGCCCTGAGCCAGCGCCAGCAGACCACGGGTCGTCTGACGACGGGCACGCACGCTGCGACGACGCTGGCGCCATTCGTTAAAGCGACGGTCGCTGCCAAACAGCAGTAACAGCGCACGCAACGAAATGTAGATAGCAAACAAGGCGATGGCCGCCAACACCAGGAACATCCACAGGCTGCTTTCAACCGTGTACACATCCCAGCTGAGCATGACGTACCCCGCATCGATGTAGACGAATGCGCCTGCAAGGATAGCAACGCCAGCCGTCAGCAACAGCAGTAATACAATCAGTCTCATGCTTCTTCCTCCGCGCTGGCGGTGTCAGCAGCAGGGCTGGCGGCAGGTGCAACCGTGCCGCCACGACGCTGTTCTTCAACAATCTTTTGCAGCATCAGCAATGAACCTGTTACGTCCGGACGCTCAGGCGCCACTTCCCATGCCTGCAGTTCTGCCAGTGCAGCACGCGCCGCACGAGTGCGCTCATCAGCAATGATCAGGTAGCTGTCCAGCCACTCAGAAACACGAGTCAGGCTATGGGTGTACAGTTCAGTCTGTTCGCGCAGCAGCGCCACCTGCGCCTGCTCCAGCATCAGGTGCATGTTTTGTTGCAGGTAGTACTGCTGGTCTGGCGTCAGCGGTGCCGCAATCGGCTCATCACGCTCACGGATACGCACCATACGAGTCACGTTGTCGCGGATGCCGTACCACAGGTTCCAGTACCAGGTTTGTTCTTCGAGCGTACGAGGCTCTTCTTCACCGGCCGCTTCTGCGATCAGTTTTTCTGGCATCCAAGGCAGTGCGGTCACTTGCTCTTGCAGAGCTTGCAGACGGAAGATCGCACCCACACGGTCAACCGCAGGCACCGCGCGCAGAGCCATCAGTTCACGAGCAATCTGGCCACGCACTTTTTCCATGCGAGGATTGCGGGTTTCAATCAGGACGTTATCCGCTGCTGTCAGCATGCTGATCGCACCTTCCCAATCGCGCTCCAGTTCAAGACGCTGACTGGCCAGACGCAGCAGGTATTCGGCTTCTGCCAGCAACCAGTCCTGACGCTCAGCACCCGGCAATTTACCCAGACGATCACTGTTGTGAGCTACCTGCTCAGCCAGTGTCTGAGATACCTGGTTCAGCTTCTCAGCACGCTGCATCAACTTGGCTTCACGGGCGCTGTTGGCTTCGATTTTCTGCAACGCCGTGTTCAGACGATCGTTCAGAACCGCAGCATCGGCGGTCGCTGTCTGTTGTTGTTGCCAGACCACCCAGCCCGCGTAACCCGCCAGCAGGAACAGGATGATAATCAGCAGCAGGTTCAGCCAGGAGAGTGCATTAGAACTGCCTTTCTCCTTTTTTACCTGCTCTGCTGGGGCGGTATTCTGTTGCTCGTTGCTCACTGTGGATTTCCTTCTGTCATTCAGCCTTTCGGCGTAATCAATTCAGCTTGCGGCCAACCACGCGCGCAAACTGTGCAAAGTATCTTCATTACGTGCACTGGCCGCAACCATCACGTCACTGAAACCAAGCCCTCTGGCGTAAGTAGCTACTCGCTCACTAGGAACGATGACGCCTCGGATTCGCTGTGCCAGATCAGCCACCTGACTCAGCGCGATATCCAACGCCTGACCACTGCTCAGAATCAACAGCGGCGACCCGGCCAGTGTGTCAGCCCATTGTGCTGGGCTCCAGTCAATCTGGCGGCGCTCATATAACTCGGCGTAATCAACACGGGCCCCTCGGGCTCGCAAGCCGGCCGCTAAGGTTTCACGACCACCGACACCACGCCAGATCAGTATTTTCTCATCACTGATGTCCTGTAGCGATGGCAGCGCGAGTACCCCCTCACTGTCGAATCGGTCAACCGGTGTCTGACAATCCAGGCCAGCCAAACGCAGCACTTCTGCCGTCGTCGGGCCAACACCGTACCAGCGAATTCCGACCGGCGGCTGCGGCCAGTAATCTTCCATCCAGTGCACGCCACACTCGGCGGCATTCTGACTGATGGCGATCACGGCCTGATATTCGTCCAACGCCAGCGTACGCTGACGCGCCGCCAATGCCTGCGCGGAATCGTCGTCGACAAAGCGCACCAGATCAATCAACGGATGATGGCGAACCTGCGCCTGTCCCCCCGGCCAGATCTCGGCAATGGCTTGTAGCAAAGGCCCGGCATGTTCATGCGGGCGGGTCACTACCACGGCCAAGGTCACGGTTTACTTAACCTCGTGGCCGTACACAGCGGCCAGAATGTCTCCGGCCCCCTGTGCTAGCAGCGCTTCAGCGGCTTCAATGCCCAGCGCTTCGGCGTCTTGCGCGGCGCCACGTATTTCCGTGGTCAGCACCTGGCTGCCATCAACGGCACCCACCAGACCACGCAACCAAAGTGCTTCATCAGTGCGTTCGGCGTAACACGCGATCGGCACCTGACAGCCACCTTGCAGGCGACGGTTCAGGGCACGTTCTGCCAGCACGCAACTGGCGGTAATCTCATCGTGCAGCGGCTGAATCAGCGCCTGTACGTCGGCATCGTCCGAGCGCCATTCAATCCCCAAAGCGCCCTGGCCACCGGCCGGCAGACTCACGTCTGCGGGAATAAAATCACGGATACGATCGTGCATTTCCATACGCAGCAGCCCAGCAGCCGCGAGGATAATGGCATCAAATTCGCCAGCATCCAGCTTGCCTAAGCGCGTCTGTACGTTGCCGCGCAGGCTCTTAATCACTAAGTCCGGACGACGTTGCTGCAACTGACACTGGCGACGCAGACTGGATGTGCCTACCACAGCGCCCTGCGGCAAGGCATCAATGCTGTCGTAAGTATTTGATACAAAAGCATCTAACGGGTTTTCGCGGGCGCAGATAACGCCCAGCTCTAATCCTTCCGGAAACTCCATCGGCACGTCTTTCATCGAGTGCACAGCAATGTCTGCTCGCCCATCCAGCATGGCCACTTCCAGCTCTTTCACGAACAGGCCTTTACCACCGATTTTAGCCAGCGGGACATCAAGAATTTTGTCGCCCTGCGTGGTAAAGGTCACCAGCTCTACACTGAGGCCCGGGTGCATGGCTTCAAGGCGTGCCTGAATATGTTCGGCCTGCCACATAGCCAAAGGGCTTTTGCGCGTGGCAATGCGCAATACAGATGGAGTCGGCATAGTCGTTCCCAGAATCAAACTGGCGCCGATATTAACAGGAATCGGGGGGCTTTTCTTGCCTGCTGAACAGGCCAGAAGGCGGACGTACTCTGGCGTGCGGCGAAGTTGCCAATAAAGGGCAATGCAGAAGAGGCGCTCAAGGTAAGATTTCCTCAAGCAAAGACTAATTGAGCGTCATCAGACGCCCTTCAGAAAACGCTTCACGCCCGCCACATGACGACGACTGACTGGCAGTGGTTTATCCAACCCGGTCAGGTGCAGGACCACACCCAGGTCAGTGGTTTCGAGCGCACGAATCCGAGCCACGGCTACCAGCGTGGAGCGGTGAATACGAAGAAACTGCTGGTCGAATTCTTCTTCCAGTTGTTTTAACGACTCGTCGATGAGAAGTTCACCGCCATCGTGATGCAGGCTGACGTACTTCTGGTCAGCACTGAAATACAGGATGTCGCTGACGGGCGTCAGCACCAGACCTTGTGTGGTACGTGCACTGATGTGCGTACGTGCAGACTGACGACTGGCCGGGGCAACCTGCTCAAGGCGGGTACGCGCACGAGCCAATGCCCGGGATAAGTCGTCTTTGCGAATCGGCTTAAGCAGATAATCCGCGGCATTCACATCAAACGCCGCCAGCGCGTGGTCGTCGTAAGCGGTACAGAACACCACCACCGGCGCCTTCTCCATGCTTTGCAAACGCGCCGCCGTCGCCAGACCATCGACTCCGGGCATCTGGATATCCAGCAACACGAGATCGGCCGAAAACTGCGCCAGCCAGTCGATGGCCGCCTGACCATCGCCTGCTTCCGCGACGCACTCAAACTCTTTGTGCTCGTCAAGCAAACGGCGCAGACGCTGACGGGCCAGTGGCTCATCATCGACAATCAATGTGCGAAAACTCATGCGCGTGACTCCTGTCCTGACGAACGGGATGGCAGCAACAAGCGCGCGATGTAGCGTTCGCCCTGATCGTCGATCTCAAGGGCACTGCCTTCGCCAAAATGTGCCTCCAATCGGGCGCGGATATTCTGATGCGCCATGCGATTCCCTCTGGTGTCGATGCTGGTCTCAGCGTCCGTCATAGGTTTGCTGTTACTGATACTGAGCACCCAACCGGTCGCGCCCTGAGTCAGAGTGATACGAATATCACCGGGCGCCACCACCGGCTGAATGCCGTGATACACCGCGTTTTCTAACAACGGCTGCAAAATTAATTGTGGCACTGCGATGTCAGGGAGGCTGTGAGGTAAGTCCCAGTCCACCGACATACGCTCACCGAGGCGCGTCTGCTCAATATCCAGATACCCTTTACCCAACTGCACCTCCGCCTCCAGACTGGTGATGGCGTCGCCACCTTTCAGGACCGCACGGAATAACTGCGCCAGCTCCAGCAGCATGTCTTCTGCCTTATCTGGATCAATGGCGATCAGTGACGCCACGGTATTGAGGGTATTGAAGAAGAAATGCGGTCGAATGTTGGCTTGCAACGCCGCCAGACGCGAACGCAACTCGGCCTGCGTTTGCAGTCGCCACTGGCTCTGCACATAAAAGTAACGCAAGGCCATGGCCGAGAAGATGGCACTGACCAACTGATTGCGCGCTACCCACGCCCAATCCGTGCCCCACAGCGTAAAGTAACCACCGCCATCATTCAGCGGAAACGCCAGCTCACCGAGCAAACTGATCACCAGCGTCACCACCTGAATCAGCAGCATCGCCAAGCCCGCCGCCACCATCACCGACACGCGCGCCAGCCACACGCGGGAACGGCACAGCAAGGCCACCGAGACCAACGCGACCCACTGCACAAACAAAGACACAATCGCGAAGCGTGTCCACGAGAAACCCGGCAAGCCACTTTCGATCAGCGTCAGCGCCAATACCAGCCCTTCACTAACCGCCAGCAACACCAGTACCGCCCGCGAGTTGCATAAATCGGGCAGAAAGAAGCCGTCCAACAGCTGGGTGGCACTGGAGGCTGCGGGGCTTGACGTATGAGCTGAACGTGGGTCCGTCACTGGCGTCTTATCTCTTCAATTACAGACAGGGCGTGGCGTATAAACCAGGCATTTCTATGCAGTCTGGCGGCGACCGGGGCCATCTGTAAAGCCCCGGTGGGAACACGCCCCGGCAAACGGTATAATCGCGCCTCTTTTTTCATCAACGACCGTCCGATCTGATGGTTTAACAGAGGTGTCTCATGACCGATCAATCCACTAATGCTTCCTGGGGTGGCCGTTTCAGCGAAGCGACCGACGCATTCGTAGCCCGTTACACCGCATCAGTTGAGTTTGATCAGCGCATGTACCGGCAGGACATTCAGGGCTCCATCGCCCACGCCACTATGTTGTGCAAAGTCGACGTCCTGACCGAGCAGGAGCGCGATGACATCATCCAGGGTCTGACTGAAATTCAGGCCGACATCGAAGCCGGCAACTTTAACTGGTCAGTCGAGCTGGAAGATGTGCACATGAACATCGAAGCCGCATTGACGGCCAAGATCGGCATCACCGGTAAAAAACTGCACACTGGTCGCTCCCGTAATGACCAGGTAGCCACCGACATCCGCCTTTATATGCGCGATGAGATCGATGTCATTTCCGCCGAGCTGACTCGCCTGCAACAAGGCTTGGTCGATCTGGCCGAGCGTGAAGCCGACACCATCATGCCGGGGTTCACTCACCTGCAAACCGCACAGCCAGTGACGTTTGGTCATCACCTGCTGGCCTGGAACGAAATGCTCGAACGCGATTTTGCCCGTCTACAAGACTGCCGCAAGCGCGTCAATCAGATGCCTCTGGGCGCAGCAGCATTGGCTGGCACCACCTATCCGATTGATCGCCACATGACTGCCGAACTGCTGGGCTTCGACGCCCCGACCGAAAACAGCCTGGATTCGGTATCGGATCGTGACTTCGCCATCGAATTCACCGCCGCGGCGTCCCTGATCATGATGCACATGTCACGCTTCTCCGAAGAGCTGGTCCTGTGGGCCTCAGCGCAGTTCCAGTTTGTGGATCTGCCTGACCGCTTCTGCACCGGCTCCAGCATCATGCCGCAGAAGAAAAACCCTGATGTACCAGAGCTGGTGCGCGGTAAAACCGGTCGCGTCTATGGCCACATGATTTCCCTGCTGACCCTGATGAAGTCACAGCCGCTGGCCTACAACAAAGACAATCAGGAAGACAAAGAACCGCTGTTTGACACGGCCGACACCCTGCGTGACTCACTGCGTGCCTTCGCTGACATGGTGCCGCATCTGCAGGCCAAGAAAGAATTTATGCGCGAAGCCGCCATGCGTGGTTTCTCGACCGCGACTGACCTCGCTGACTACGTCGTTCGCAAAGGCATCCCGTTCCGCGATGCACACGAGATCGTCGGTAAAGCCGTGGCCTATGGCCTTGAGACCGGCAAAGACCTGAGCGAAATGACGCTGGAAGAACTGCAGCAGTTCTCCAACGAAATTACCGCCGACGTCTTTGACGTACTGACATTGGAAGGTTCAGTCGCTGCACGTGACCACATTGGTGGCACGGCACCAAATCAGGTACGCGCCGCCGCTGGCCGTGCCCGTCAGAAACTGAGCAATCGCTAAGCCTGACGTTACCCTTCAAACGTCGGGTTAACAAAACACGCATGGGGCTGACGTGCTTCGTTCCATGCGGTACGCTCATCCACATTCCATCAGCACACACCATCAGGGACATCTGCACCGCGCAGAGACACAGGAGTATTCGATGCCAACTATCCCAATGAGTAATCTTAATCGTGCCATGCTAGCGACTATTGCCGGCACACTGATGGCCGTTGCTATGCCTTCGCAAGCCCGCGACATGGCGGCCGGCACGACCGAAGTTGGCGGTTCCAGCCAGCTTGGCGTTAATGCCAACATCGTCAAAGTCAACGGCCTTGAGTCAACCAAGACACGCACCACCGCGTTTCAGATCAATGCACGTCATTACCTGAAAGACGACATCGCCCTGGGCCTGAACTTCAGCCGCAACAACAGCGTGATTGAAGGGGATGACGGCAGCTTGTCGAACACCACATACACCATTGCACCGGGACTGGCGATCAACACCTCGCTGAACGAACAGGTGAGCCTGATCATGCACGCGGGGTTATCCATTAACGGCTTGCGTCAGGCCTTTGATGGCGACGCCATCAGCCTGAGCGGGAAAGGGGTCTTGGTTGGCCTTGAGCTGCAAAGCTTTGTCAGTGAATCGGCGGCCTTAACCGTCGGTGCCAGCCTTAACCGTTACCGCCTTGAGAACGAGGAGCTGGGTCTCTCCAGCCGTCTGACTGATCGCAACTTTAACCTTGGTGTGTCGTTGTTCTTTTAATAACGACGCTCACCTGCCAAAGAAACCGGTACATCTCTGATGTGCCGGTCAGCTGGTTCTGGACAAGTCGGTCATAGGCAAGCTGATGCCTTGCACATGACATTCATGCGGAATAATAAACTCAGGGGGCTTTTGATCGGCGAAACCAGCTCGGCACGTTATTCACCGACACGAAGCGGAACACCAGCACCGCGTGGACAATCGCAATGATCAGTCCTGTGCCTGTCTGGCCCGTCTCCATCAACTCCCAAACCAACATAGGCAAGGTGAGAATCGGGAACCAAGCAATGTAACGGAAGAAAACCCGCTCAAATCGAGTAGTCGGCATGTCCTGTTGTTTGGTTGTCATAAGCAATCTCCGCGCAGGCCTTCAGCCTGACCGATCGCGAGTGGTCTGCCCATTAGCCGAACGTCGAATAGTCATCCTTTACCCGGCCAAGTGTCGCCAGAAGACAGGCGATGCTCCGTTGAGCTGTGGCACAATAACCGCCTGAGTCATGTCACCCACTGACGTCAGCCAATACATTCTCACAGGAACCAGGCAGCGCCTGTTATAGGGAACTTTCATGCAAGGCTTTACCCGTACCTCCGCTACATTCGCCATGACCGCCGCCACGGCGATCCTCACCGCGTCATTGTCGCTACAGACCCAAGCTCGCGAAATTACCGAAGGCACCCTCGTTCTGACCGGTGGCACTACGGGAGATTTGTCGCTGACGACCACCAACGTTGACGCACTTGGCCTCCAGTACGACACCACCTCCCTGAATCTGGACGCTGGTGTACGCTATTTTTTCCAGGATAACCTCGCCGTTGGCCTGCGCTACTCTTACGAGTACTCCAACAGTGAATACGAAAATGGCTATGAACAAGAAAGTACGCTGACCAGTCTGCGCCCGGGTATCTTTCTGAATCACTCCATCAATGACGACAACTCGTTGGTTTTTGGGGGAGAGTTCATGCTGGGCTCACAGGAATATCAGGAGACCGGTGAAGCTCCACTTCAACTGGACGTCAGTGGCTTTGCGGTACGCGCGGAATACACTCATTTTGTGAATGAGTTGCTGGCCGTGAATGCTGGCGCGATGTACGTGTTCAGTTCCGTGGAAGAAGACATGACCAGTGTTGAGGCCGAGAGCTCTGGCCTGATCATGGGCTTTAGTCTGTCGGTTTATTTGAGTCGCTAAGTGTTGCGGTGTCAGCCGGTCACACCCGGCTGACATCCACCGACACGGTCATCTCAGGCGCCGAGCCGCCACCGAAGATCACACCTTTGAGCGGCGTCACGTCGTTAAAATCACGCCCCCAAGCGGTAATAATATGCTGCTCACTGGGCAAGCAATTATTGGTGGGATCGAATTCCACCCAGCCTTCACCCGGTGAAAAGACCGACAGCCAGGCGTGCGTTGCATCGGCACCCACCAGTTTTTCCTGTCCCGGCGGTGGCAGCGTTTCCAGATAACCCGACACGTACTTAGCGGCAAAGCCCATGGAGCGCAGACAAGCAATCTGCAGGTGTGCAAAGTCCTGACACACACCCTTGCGGGTCGCCATCACTTCAGACAGCGGCGTGGCAATGGTGGTCGCCAGCGGCGAATACGTGAACTCGTTAAAAATACGTTCGGTTAACGCCGCGCAGGCGGACAGCAGCGAGCGATCCGGGGTAAACAGATCGGCGGCAAAATCGCGAAACTCCGGCGCCGCCGCGATCATGGACGAGTTCAGCTGGTACTCTCGCGCCAGCAACACGTCTTCCGATTTTGACTGACGCATTTTGGAGAGGACCTCGGCACAGGTAATGCCCAGATCAAGATTGGTGTCGGCGATCTGCGGCCGGGTTTCTACCTGAGTCGTCGCGGTAATCGTCAGCGCTTTGTGCGGCTTCTGGATTTCAAACTGAAATACCTGATTGCCAAAGTAGTCTTCCCGGCGCGACTCCATGGCCAGATCCGGACTGACTTCGATGCGGCTGTTAATGCAGGTCTGACGCTGCGTGGTACGAGGCGACATCTGCGCTAAGTTGTAACAGTGCGACACCCGGCTGGCGTATTTGTATGCCGTGATGTGCTTGATCAGGTATTTCATTACAGGCCCTCCCAGCGAGCCGCCACCAACTGCTGTGACGATTCCCGGTGGTCGAAGTAACGATCACCAATCATGTCGCTGATTTCCATCAAGGCGGCATCCAGCGCTTTCATTTCCGCCACCAGCGTTTTACGCGAGCCGTTATCGACATCAGCTAACTCAGACAGGGTCGACAGGCGCACGCGCGTGCTGCATTCGATCAAGGCTTTTTCCGCCGGTGGTAATTCGTGCAGATAGCCTGCGTTGCTTGGCAGCTTACGCAACTGACGCAAAATCGTGCCCATCTGATACATCACCGAACGAGGGTTGTCGGTATCCAGCAACACCAGATCCAGCTCGCTGCGTAGATCCGGGCGTGCACCATAACGGCGGCGATAAGTAATCAGCCCTTCCAGCGTCAGCAACAGAGCTTCGGCAATGCGCGACTGATCTGGTTCTGGCAGTCCGGGGCCCAACATGGCACCCACCAGCTTAGCGGTCTGCATACTGCGCTCTACACGACGCCCCAGTTCCATAAAGCGCCAGCCGTAACCGCGGGTCATGCTTTCGTGGGTCAGTCCTGCCAGCGCCATCAGTGCCGTAACTAACGGATCGAGGACTTCGTCTGGGGTCATTCCGCCCTGCAGATTGCCAGCTTCCAGCAAAGGAATCGCATCGCGGATATCGTTAATCACCCGATAGGTATCTGACGACAGCAGCTCTTTCGCTTCGTCCGCGCAGAACAGCATGCTGTTGAGTACACCGGCAATAGCGCGCGGCGCATCGCCCTGACGCAGCGAGTCGATCATCGCCTCATCGGTGGCCGGCGGCGTGGTAAAGGCCACCGTCGCCAACTGCGATACCGAGGTCATCAGCACCTGACGTAATTCGCCCGACAGCGGTTCTTCGCCATTGAGCATGGTGTAGGAGGTACGCAGCAAGCGCAGGCAAGATTCTGCACGTTCGGCGTAACGTCCCATCCAGTAGAGGTTTTCCAGCACCCGGCTTGGCAGATTCGTAAATTCGGAATCGCGCACCGGCGAGTTATCTTCCGGCAGGTTGGTGGTAATGCGCTCTGGTTCAGAGGCCACTACCCAAGTGTCTTTACTAGTGGCGCCCGTCTGACCTGAAATCAGGAAGGCGCCTTCTTCCAGCCCAACCCGGGTAAGACCACCTGGCATCAGGCTGTAAGAGCCGGTACCTGCCACGGCAAAGGTGCGCAGAATGCCCGGGCGCGGTTCCAGCGCGAGGCCATTCAGGGTCGGTAAATAACTGGATTCCAGCAGCGGCTGCGCGACATAGCGCATCGGATCGGCCTGAATCATGGCGCGCATCTGGGTGATCTGTTCTTTGCTGGCCTGTGGTCCGCAGAAGCTCAGTTCACCCAGTTTGCGGTAGGTCGGCTTAATCACCAACTGCTCAATATTGGCCAGAACGTATTGTGCGTCGTTGGCGTCACCGCACCACCAGGTCTGTACGCTTGGCATGCGCGGTTCGCGCCCTAACAACGCGCGGCCAATCTCATTCACGTATTTCAGCAGCGCTGGGCTTTCGAGAATGCCCGAGCCCAGCGGGTTGGCAACCACCAGATTGCCAGCACGAACGACTTCAAGCAGGCCCGCGACACCCAGTCGCGAGTCGCCACGTAACTCCACCGGATCGCAGAACCAGTCATCGACGCGCCGCATCAGCACATCCACCCGGCTCAGACCATCCAGTGATTTCATCCACAGGAAGCCACCGCGTACGACCAGATCATCGCTCTGGACGAGATAAAAGCCGAGGTAGTTCGCCATGTAGGCGTGCTCAAAGTAGGTCTCATTGCGCGGACCGGGGGTCAGTACCGCGACCCGTGGATTCGGGCGGTGCGGACACAGACTCAGCATCTTATTGCGCAGTTGGCGGAAATATCCTGCCAGACGATGCACATGGCTATCGCGGAACATGCTCGGCATGACCCGCGACATGACCGTCCGGTTTTCTAACGCATAGCCCGCCCCACTGGGTGACTGAGTGCGGTCGGCCAACACCATCATGCGGCCGTCTGGCCCGCGTACGACATCGGCGGCGTGCATGGTCAGGTCATGATCCCCCGGCAGGCGAATGCCCTGACAGGCGCGCAGAAAGCCACGATTGGCAAAGATTACTTCTGGCGGAATAACGCCGGTACGGATCAGGTTGCGAGGGCCATAAATGTCGCGCAACAGCAGATTCAACAGCTCTGCGCGTTCCAGTAAGCCCGCTTCAATGTCCGCCCAGTCCTCACTGCCGATGACATTGGGGATGAGGTCGAGCCCCCAGATACGGGAGTCGCTGGCGTCTTCGCTGTAGATATTATACGTCGCCCCATCGTCACGCAGCAGGCGCTGGGCTTTGCCCTGGCGCTCGCCTAATACCGTACCGGACAGCGAGGTCACGGTATTCATGACGTATTGCCAATGAGGCAACATGGTGCCGTCGGGACCATAGACCTCGTCGCCGCTGCGTTGCAGCGGCGGATAGCCCAGGTGTGCGGACACAGGGGTCATTGGGATGTCAGACATGACGCGTCCTCAGAATCGTTGGCGCAAATTATGGCAGATTCTCAGCGTTTCGGCTGAGTTCTGAGATCCAGCGTCAACGGATACTCATCATAGGACTCTTCCGGCGGCGGTGTCATTGGACGCACATCCGCGTGCGGTAAGAACTGACGAATCGCATCTACGTCTGGGCGTGGCGTATAGGCCCCTTGGGTATGCTCGGTCGTGGTGAAACGATTGCCCCGACGCGATTCCGCCTCGGCCGCATTCACCGGGAAGACGTCGTAGGAGCGCCCGCCCGGATGCGCAACGTGGTAGGTCGCGCCACCAACGGAGCGTCCGTTCCAGGTATCGATCAGATCAAACTGCAGCGGCACATGCACATCAATGGTGGGATGCAACGCCGACGGTGGTGCCCAGGCTTTATAGCGCACCCCGGCCACAAACTCGCCGTGACGCCCGGTAGCACGCAGCGGCACACGACGATCGTTACAGACCAGCACATAGCGACTGCCCGTCATACCAGTGACACGAACCTGCAAACGCTCGACCGAGGAGTCGACGTAGCGGGCAGTGCCAAAACTCGAAACCTCTTCACCCAACACGTGCCACGGCTCGATCGCCCAGCACAGCTCCAGCTCCATGTCGCCAAGGTTCACCGTGCCGTAATGCGGGAAGCGGAATTCACGGAACGGCAGCAGCCACTCGGCTTTAAAGTCGAGGCCATGAGCCTGAAGGTCTTCGGCGACGTCTTTCACGTCCTGCCAGATGTAATGCGGCAGCATAAACTGATCGTGAAGGCGCGTGCCCCAACGCTCCAGCTTCTGCTTATAAGGCGCCTTCCAGAAACGAACAACCAAGGCCCGCAACAGCAACGCCTGCACCAGCGCCATGCGGCTGTGCGGCGGCATTTCAAAGCCACGGAATTCGAGCAAGCCGAGTCGCCCGGCTGGGCTGCCCGGAGCAAACAGTTTGTCGATGCAGAATTCCGCCCGGTGCGTATTGCCCGTCATATCAATCAACAAGTTACGCAGCAGACGGTCCACCAGCCAGGGTTGAGCGACTTCGCCTTCGGGCATCTGCTGGAAGGCAATTTCCAACTCATACAGAGCTTCATCGCGGCCTTCATCGACACGCGGTGCCTGACTGGTCGGGCCGATGAAGGCCCCCGAAAACAGATACGATAACGACGGATGGTTCTGCCAGTAAGTGACAAAACTGCGCAGCAGATCTGGGCGACGCAGGAAAGGACTGTCCGAGGGCGTCGCACCACCGAGCGTGATGTGATTGCCGCCACCGGTGCCGGTATGACGGCCATCAAGCATGAATTTTTCGGCACTCAGGCGCGATTCTTTCGCCGCCTGATACAGCTCTGTCATGTTACTGACCATGTCCACCCAGCTCGTTGCCGGGTGAATGTTCACCTCGATCACGCCTGGGTCCGGTGTCACCAGCAGTTTTTGCAAGCGACTGTCTTTGGGCGGCTCGTACCCTTCAATGATTAACGGCATCTGCAGCTCTTTGGCGGTCTGCTCGATCAGCGCCAGCAGATTAACGTAGCTTTCCAGGTACGGCAGTGGCGGCAGGAACAGATGTAATTTGCCGTCGCGCGCTTCGATACAGAGCGCCGTGCGCACCAGATTTTTCCAGCGATAGTTGTCTTTGCCAGCGCCGTCCTCAGCGCTCGGCTGTGCCACTTGCGTTTGTTTCTTCGCCGTCGCCCTAGCCGCCTTCGAAGACGTCTGACTGCGCGCCAGTGCCTCCTGTACCGCATGGGCGGCCGTTTCTAATGGCGCCGTGTCACGATGCGGGTCGGCTTCCTGTGGCAGCGGATCTTCTTCGGCCTCAGGCAGGCTGCCCAACGGCAGACGCAGGCCCATCGGCGAGTCGCCCGGGATCAGCGTCATGCGTTCACGGCGGAAACGCCATTCGCTCGACTGCCAACCGTGGGCGTAGTAATTCCATTCCAGTGGTAAAACGTATCCGGTCGGCGTATCCAGACCTTGCTCCAGCACCCGCGCCAAACGGCGACGCTCAAGGCTGTCGCTGGCACTGGCGATGTGGCTATCCACGCCCTCGGGCAGGTTTTGCTCCTGCAGCAAATAGTGCAGACCATCCTCGTAGGCCGGCTGCGCACAGCGCTCTGGCACGTTCACTAAGGCCGCCAGACGCTTGGCAAACCGCTGTGCATCGGCTTCGGTATGGCCATAGTCTTTGTCGACCCGTGCCAATAAGGCCGGGTTCTGCCATAACGGCTCGCCATCCGTACGCCAGAACAAACCCAACGCCCAACGCGGAATCTCTTCACCGGGATACCACTTACCCTGACCGTAATGCAGAAGACCCTTCGGTGCGAAATGGTCCCGCAATTTCAGCAACAGCGTCTTAGCCAACGCCAGTTTGTCTTTGCCCAGCGCTTCGGTGTTCCATTGCGCTGACTCCATATCATCGATCGACACAAAGGTCGGCTCGCCGCCCATGGTCAGACGCACGTCGTTGTCCTTTAAGGCGCCATCCACCTGCTGCCCCAAGGCCAGCACATCGGCCCATTGATCATCACTGTAGGGTTTGGTGACTCGCGGATCTTCGTGGAAACGACTGACGTCGTTAGCAAAGCTGAATTCCACCTCACACTCATCGGTGAAACCTGAAATCGGCGCCGCAGAACTCGGCTCTGGGGTACAGGCCAGCGGAATATGGCCTTCTGACGCAAATAAGCCTGAGGTTGGGTCGAGGCCTACCCAACCTGCGCCCGGCAAATACACTTCACACCAGGCATGGAGATCGGTGAAATCGGCTTCTGGGCCAGACGGGCCGTCCAGTGACTTTTCATCGGATGCCAACTGCACCAGATACCCAGAGGCAAAGCGTGCCGCCAGCCCCAGATGACGCAGCACCTGCACCATTAACCACGCCGAATCACGGCAGGAACCCTTGGCTTTCTCAAGGGTTTCTTCCGGGGTCTGAACGCCCGGTTCCATGCGCACCAGATAGCTGATGTCCTGTTGCAGACGTTGGTTAATCTCGACCAGCACATCAATGGTGCGGCGTTTTTTGCGGGAAATGCTTTCCAGTAACTTGGTAAAACGCTCACCTTCCTGACTGCAGTGCAGGTAGGGCTCCAGCTCTTTGTGCAGGCTGTCTTCGTAACGGAATGGGAAGTCTTCGGCGTATTCTTCGACAAAGAAATCAAACGGGTTAATCACCGTCATGTCGGCGATGACTTCCACCTCTACCGACAGGCAGCGGGTTTTCTCAGGAAACACCAGACGTGCCTGAAAGTTGCCGTAAGGGTCCTGTTGCCAGTTAATAAAGTGCTCTTCGGGTTCGATTTTCAAACTGTAAGAACGAATCGGCGTGCGGCAATGCGGCGCAGGACGCAAGCGTACTACGTGCGGCGACAAAGAGACCGGGCGGTCGAAGTCATAACGGGTCTTGTGATTCAGGGCGACTGTAATGGTCATTGTGCTACCGCCTGCTGGGCGTCCTGTTCGTTCAGGAACCAAGTGCTGCTAATGGTGAAATGCAGGTATTGCAGGGCAATCTGCAGATCGTTAAGAACATCGCGTAATTCTGGGCCGGGCTCGGTATCCTCCGCCCGCGCCATGACAGTCTTATGAAGGCGCTGAATATCGCCAATCACGGTTTCCGAGCGCGGCAATGCCTGCGACGCTGCCACCATATCGTCCAGACAAAAACGTAACGAGCGCGGGAATTGCGCGTCCTGCATCAGGAAGCGACTCACCAACGGCCCTTTTACTGACGCACGCATGGCGCGACGGTAAGGCTGGTCGGCCGACAACGAACGCAGCAGATTGCCCCAGATGGTCTGGTGAGCATTCACGGCAAAATCGTCATCTTCTACCTGTGCAATGGTGGCCACCGCGGCATCGAGGTTACGGGTGGTCATATCCGCCCGTTCGATGTTCTGCCCCAAGCGCAGAATCTCCCACGCTTTGTCCCGCGGCATGGACACTTGCCACAGACCCATGATCTGCTGACAGGCGCGGATGATGCTGTCGAGAAATTCATGACGATGACGACGATTAATGCCCTGATTCAGGTTTTCCTGAACGTATTGGGTCAGCTCATTCACCAGCTCCCAGGTATCGCCGGGGATCACGTCGCGGGTGGTACGGATGTTTTCGCGGATGGCTGTCAGCGAGCTGACGATGGAACCCGGATTGGTGTCGTCCCCGAGCAGAAACTTCACAACGTTACGCTCATCCTGCACGGAATACCGCTCGTGAAAGCTCTCTTCCAGACTGTTGATCACAATCAGGTTGTACCAACCCAGATTGATCTGGCGCGGCAAATCAAACAACAGCGTGTCGTAAATACTGACCATGCGAGCCGTGCTCTCAACCCGCTCAAGATAACGGGCCGCCCAATAAACGCGTTCTGCAACTTTCGATAACATGCGTGCTACCTATTCCTAATTCTGTGCTTACGAAGATCGGGTTAACCGACAATCCAGGTGTCTTTACTGCCGCCGCCCTGTGATGAGTTCACCACCAGCGAGCCTTTTTTCATCGCTACCCGAGTCAGACCGCCAGTGGTGACGTAGCTGCTCTCGCCTTGCAGGATGAAGGGGCGTAAGTCCAGATGACGTGGCTCCACCTTACTGCGGCCCACCAGAGTCGGTGCCGTCGACAACGCCAGCGTTGGCTGGGCAATGTAGTTACGCGGATTGGCCTTAATCAGCTCCGCAAAGTGCTCACGCTCTTTCTTGGTACTGTGCGGTCCGACCAACATGCCGTAACCGCCGGACTCATTCGCCGGCTTAACCACCAGCTTATCGAGGTTAGCA
>Ga0255776_10002265_pt1 | contig 21641 bp, 17 predicted proteins | sample 071ome_19_FD_179974 | JGI IMG/M metagenome (GOLD analysis project Ga0255776, IMG submission 179974) | Coastal salt marsh microbial communities from the Groves Creek Marsh, Skidaway Island, Georgia - 071413AT metaG (version 2) | ecosystem: Environmental > Aquatic > Marine > Intertidal zone >... | reverse complement strand
GTTCGAGTCCCATCTTCTCCACTAGCGAAACCGCTACACTACACATTAACTTAAGCCCAGCATTGCTGGGTTTTTTCTTTGGACTCTCCCACTCTATCCAACTGCATTTTCCTATAAAAGCTTAAGGAAATTTTACTCTTAAATATACGAAAATCATCACTTTTTGGCACGTATTTGGCACGCTTTTTTAGTCAAATTTCATTCGAGACTAAGTCTCTCATAGCTCTATTTTATTGGACTCTGACAAGTATTAATTTGATCAAATTAATTATACTAGTGTCTGATTTTGGCATTTTTTCCAACTGACATCAAAGACATAATAGTTGAGGAAGAACAAGGGAATAATGTAAATTAGTAGAAACTACCATTATCTAATGAAAAAACTAATTATAAAATATTCTATAGAATTCTTTGTAATTGTATTTAGTATATCTGTTTCGTTCTTTGTAGAAAACATAAGGGAAGAAATAGAAAAAGACAAAAAAAGAACCCTAATTAAAACAAGTTTACTTCAAGAAATAAAAAGTTTTGAAAAGGGATTAAAAGGAAGAATAGCTGCAATTGAAGGCGATTATAATGCTTTATTGTATGTGCTGGATGATAATCGGAATATTGATTCAATTTTTAATAATATTTCAAATGCTGGGTTTGCAAATCCATTTTTTATAGCAAGGGGATTTAACCCCCCTAACTCAATTTACAATTCACTTGTCAGTGATGGTGATATAAACTTGTTAAAGTCAACTCAAATTAAATCCTTGATGGAAACGACCTATGTTCAGATTCCAGAATTTATGGATAACTGGGGGGAAAGTGAAGGTGATATTGCAAAGGAAATAGAATCTTATGTTATTAAAAACTACCCTAAGTTTTATAACAAGGACATTTATACTTCAGAAGATAAAAATATTATGGAAGAATTTATATTGATGGTTGATTCTGACGAACAGCTAAAGGCATTAATTAAATCAAAAACATCATCTATGATGAATCGAAGTCTGACTTTAAAAAATATATACGTTAAATACAGGGACTCACTAATTATTGAACTCGAAAAAGAATTAAAAGATAACTAACCCTTAAAAAACCTAAAGGTATCTGGGTTGTACTGTTCTTTTCAAAAGTATTAGTTATGGAAATGAATAGGGGCAATTAGTATCTTTATGGAAACCATAAATTGATTCTTATAAAAAAGTTCCAATCACAAGACCTTCCAATGGCCTTTACTTCGCTTGGAATATTACTTACTGCATTTTCCCATAAAATTGAAGAATGGACTTCTATCCCGTTTAATGTATTAATTGTCATTATATTGATTGTTTACCTTATCCCATTATACATATGGATTAGCGGTTGGCTAAAACACAGGAAAAACAAATAATCTGAATTATTAAATTAGGATTATGGATAGAAACAAACTTTTAAAATACTCAATTGCATTTGGAATAGTCAAAAAAATTGCCTTTTTGGTGTTTTTGGAAGGTGGGTTTTATCAAATAAATTTTTTATCCCCAGTTTTTATTGTTTGACAACTGCTTTGACCGAGGTATTACCACTCGACGGCGGTGGGCTATACCCGCTCCCTCCATCCTGGACTAATGTTCGTTGGGGGGCGCTAACCCGAGGAAGGGCATAATTACCCGCGGCATTGAGCGGATAAGTATTTGCCGTAAAATCTTTGCGAGGGGCCATGGGTATGGCTGACGAACGAAAGGAGGCGGCCGCAGCACCCGAATTTGTAATTTCACGTTGGGGAGCGCGTTGCTTCACACGTTCATCGACCACGCCTGAAACACGCAATTGCTGCAACACGTTTTTTAGTGACTTAACCCCTGGTTTGGAGCGAGGGTAGGTTTTTCGTTTGGATGATTTTCCCTCTCGGTTATGGGTGCGTTCTACACGAGCGCTACTTTGGGTATTGAAAAGTAAATTATCCTCAAAAAACGAATCACCCTGCTGCTGTTGAGCTAAAAATCGTTGGGTATTCGCAACATAAATATTTTCGGATTGGCGCCAAAAGTCAAACAACGCCAGTGCAGAGACATTACGTGCATTGAGCAATGAAAAGCGGTTGGATACCGCAAAAGGAATATTCCACGTAAAGGAAGCCACACGCAAAAAAAGCGAATTACTCCATTCCATCCAGGTCAAAAAACGGTTGTCATACAACTCCCAATGCGAGGACCAGCCCTTGCGACCTAGCGTATTGAGGTTAAAATAGCGCAGGTACCAGGCCGGGTTTTGTTGGGTGACATAATGAAAATAATCTTCGACCAGTGCCCGTTGGGCAAAAAAGGTCTTCCGGGCAGAAATGGGATCTTCTGAAATGGTCAGCGTATAAGGAAGACGCATTTGCGTTTGCAATGAATCGGCAAAAGAATCTCTGTTTTGTGCAGTAAGCAAACAGGAAAATAAGATCAGTAAAAATGGATAAGGCTTCATAGGTTTGTTTTTAAAGTTAAATTTTTTTGTGCACATAAAACCATTACATTTTTAGAAATCTTTATTTTGGTGCAACTTCAATGTTAATCCCCCATACATATGGATTATATGAAGACCCTAGTTAAATTACCAATTAATTTAAGTGAATTTTGGGCAATAACACTTCTTTATTTACTTCCGTTTTCAAGGTTAACATTGCCTTTACTGTTAAATTACTTGAACAGGAAGCCCTAACAAATCGTATGATAACCATAAACCAAAAACCCAGCAAATGCTGGGTTTTTTCTTTTAACAGGTTCTAATGACTTGATTTTTGGAACTACCCTAATATGAGGCCATGCCTGTTAGTCTAAACAGTAAATGCTCTATATTTTTTAAGATTTTTTAAACCTTCACCTATATTTGCAGTCCTTCTAACTAAAGTATGTATATGATACGTCAATGGTTGTTTTATATCGGTGGAATTGCACTTAGCATGACGCCCTTTTTTGGTCAAGCCCAACAAACGGTAAACAAAGAATTTTTAGCTAAAAAAATCTCCACCGCACCAACAATAGACGGTGTATTGGATGAGGAGGTTTGGAAAGAAGCGCAGGTGCTCACGGATTTTTCACAATATTTTCCTTCAGATTCGCAACCGGCAGAACACCAAACCTACATTCAGGCGGCCTATACGGACACGCATCTCTATATCGCTATCAAGGCAGATAATCCGGACAATAATTTTATTGCATCTTCTTTAAAACGCGATTTTTTTGGTACACAAAACGACAATGTGAGCTTTTTGATCGACACCTTCAATGATGGAACCAATGCCTTCCAATTTAGTATTTCTCCTTATGGGGTTCGGCGAGAAGCCCTCATTTTTAATGGTGGAAATGGCAGAGAAAGTTTCAACAGAACCTGGGACACCAAATGGAAAGGAGAGAGTAAAATTTATGATACCTATTTTACTGCAGAAATGGAAATCCCTTTCAGTTCTATAAAGTTTAAAGAAAACAGTACCTACTGGCGTTTTAGAGCCTATCGTTTTAACATTGCTACAAACGAGCAAAGCGTCTCCAACCGCATCCCCCAAAACTTGATACAAGCAGATTTGGGAATCATGGGTAAGTTAAATTTTGAAACCCCTCTTGGAAAATCAAAAACCCCAATAAATTTGATTCCTTATATCAATACCTTGGCCGAAAAAGATTTTATTGAAGACACTCAAAACAGCTCTTTTAAATATGGGGGTGATGCCAAAATTGCCATTGGTTCTGGGCTTAATCTAGATTTGACGCTCAACCCCGATTTTTCTAATGTTGAAGTCGATCGGGTATTTACCAACCTCTCCCGCTTTGAATTTCGATTGCCCGAAAGGAGACAGTTTTTTATTGATAACGGCGACTTATTTGGCAATTTAGGAAGCGGTAGGGATGATACCCCGTTTTTTTCTAGACGCATCGGCTTGGCCTATGACAAAGACGATAATGTTATCGAAAACAGAATTATTACAGGAGCGCGACTTAGCGGAAAAATCAACGAAGACTGGCGTTTAGGGTTTTTAAGCATTCAAACCGCAGAAGATCCCGAAAACGAGATTGCCTCGTTTAATAACACCATGTTGGTGTTGCAAAAAAAAGTTTTTGCCCGCTCCAACATCAACCTCTTTGCACTCAACCGGCAAACGCTAAAAGACTACGATTATCTCGATCGCAGCCAACAATATAACCGGGTTTTTGGAATGGACTATCAGTTGTCATCTGCCGACACCAAATGGCAGGGCAATTTTTACCTTCACAAGTCCCTACAGCCTGATGATTATCAGGGTAACTTTTCGACCCGTGCACAACTGTCGTACAACACTCGTGAATGGCGGATTTCTAATGATTTTGTATACGTAGATAAAGAATACCGCTCCGATCTGGGCTTTGTGCCTCGAACCGGGATCTTTAAAAATGGAAATTACATAACTCGAAGCTTTTATCCAAAAACCGGATCCATCCAAAAATATCAATTGCAAACCTTTCACTCTAGGTATTGGCAACCCGATTTGGACAATCTCTTGACCGATCGTTTTTTGAGAAGCTCCTTTGAAACCACATTTCGATCATCGTCTCGTATCGAAATCGGTTGGGAGTATAATTATACCTACCTCACCTCCGCTTTTGACCCAACAAGAACTACCGACGGTACCCCGCTACCCGCAGATGTGGGCTACCACTACAATAAAGCCCGTCTAGAATACGAGTCCAACCAGGGCAAAACCCTATTCGGTCAATTTGAACTCGAAGCAGGGTCGTTTTATACAGGGGATTCGTACAGCTTACAAGGGCGTTTAGGGTTCCGTTTTCAGCCTTGGGTCGAATTGAATTTTGGCGTCAACTACGACGCCATACGCTTGCCGGAGCCCTATGAATCTGCAGACATCTGGTTGTTGAGCCCGCGAACAGATGTAACCTTTACAAAGTCCCTGTTTTGGACTACCATTTTTCAATACAGCAACCAACGAGATAATTTAGGAATTAACTCCCGAATTCAATGGCGTTTTGCCCCACTTTCTGATCTCTATCTGGTGTATAACGACAACTATTATGTCAATGCCTTTGCTCCAAAATACCGGTCGATCAACCTAAAAATTACCTACCGGTTTGGTATATAAACGCAATTAGACATCTCCTTATTTGTGATCACACAACAAACCAATTTGTTATCTTTAGGTATGTTTGTAAAACAATTAACCGCTTTATGGATTATTTGTTCTTCCACCTTGCTCATGGCACAAAACTATGAAACCCAAAAATTTGAGCTAATTAAAACACTAGATGAGGTTGAAATTCGCCATTATCCCCCTGTGATTAAAATCGCTTCTGTGCAGGAAAATGGTTTTAAAAACCTCTTCGGATTTATTTCTGGAAACAATTCAGATCAGCAAAAAATTGCCATGACCACACCCGTTTACATGGCAGATAATAAAGGAAAAAAGGTTATGGAGTTTGTACTTCCCAGCAGCTTTGACCTCGAAAACACCCCACTTCCCAATTCAAAAGAAGTAGAAGTATATCAGGCACAATCAGCCTATGTTATTGCCTATGGGTATGGAGGTTATTCCAATGCCAATAAAACTGCAAAAGCAATCGACAAGCTCCGACAAACAGCACAAAAAAACGGCCTCAAAATCATTGGTGCACCACAGCTTTTGGTGTATAACGCCCCCTACCAATTTTGGAGCCGAAAAAACGAGGTGCTTTTGGAAATAGCCTATTAGCGGATTGTTTTTGATTTCCTAAATTAAGAACTTAAAATTTCCATTTGATGATCTTCAAACACTACCTCAAAGACCCCCAAGCAACAATTGCCGTAAACACCACCATTTTTATTGCCGGCTGTCTGTTTTTTGGAATGTTAGCCACCTTCGGCATTGTATCTGAACTAATCCGAGATAGCAAGCACCCCCCACAAGATATGCGGATTCAACACCTGCAACAGCATGCAGACGAACAGGTCAAATACGACAAAATGATCGAATTGCTGGAAGCAATCAATGCGCAATTAGAAAGTTGAGCCCAAAAATTAGATTGTTTTCATAGAAACAATTCTAAAATGATCTTCGACTGTCTTGTAGATATCCGCTTTCTATTTAAGTATAACAAAAATCAATGGTAACTATTGGTACAGCACAAATATTATTGTAATTTTTGATTAAAATTGAGAAATTATGGAAACTGGTAAATGCCCCTTTCACGGGTCAACAACAACACCCAACCTAGGTACACAAAATAAAGATTGGTGGCCCAATCAACTTAACTTAGACATATTGCGTCAACACGACAGTAAAAGCAACCCAATTTCGGATATTGACTATGCTGAAGAGGTGAAAAAACTCCCTTTAAACGAGGTTAAAGAAGACCTCAAAAAAGTCATGAAAGACAGCAAAGAATGGTGGCCCGCAGATTATGGGCATTATGGACCATTCTTCATCCGTATGACCTGGCATGCTGCAGGCACCTATCGTACAGGCGATGGTCGTGGCGGTGCAGGTACTGGAGCACAACGCTTTGCGCCTCTTAACTCATGGCCAGACAACGGCAACTTGGACAAAGCCCGTCGTTTGCTATGGCCCATCAAAGAAAAATACGGCAACAAACTTTCTTGGGCAGACCTGCTGGTTCTTGCTGGCAACGTGGCCATCGAGGATATGGGCGGACCAACCCACGGGGTCGTTCTTGGCCGAGAAGATATTTGGCATCCTGAAAAAGACATCTACTGGGGTGCAGAAGACGAGTGGCTTGGTGATAACCGCTATGGTGATACCCGCCAGTCTTTAGAAAACCCCCTTGCTGCTGTACAAATGGGGCTAATCTATGTTAACCCAGAAGGGCCCAACGGAAACCCCGACCCAGCCCTATCGGCTCAAGACGTTCGTGAAACGTTCAAAAGAATGGCCATGAACGACGAAGAAACGGTTGCATTGACTGCAGGAGGACATACTTTTGGAAAAGCACATGGTGCAGGAGATGCCGGACTTGTAGGTACTGAACCCGAAGGAGCTCCTATGGAAGCCGTCGGTTTTGGATGGCAGAGTACTTTTAAAAGTGGTAAAGGTGTTCATGCCATTACCAGTGGTATTGAGGGCCCTTGGACCACCAATCCCGTTCAATGGGATATGGGCTATCTAGAATTGCTGTTCAAATACGAATGGGAGTGCAAAAAAAGCCCTGCAGGAGCCTGGCAATGGCACCCAATCAATTGCGCTGAAGAAGACATGGTTCCTCAAGTTGACGGAAGCGATCAGAAGGTGTTGCCGATGATGACTACTGCAGATATGTCGCTCAAAACAGACCCCGAATACCGAAAAATTTGTGAACGCTTCTTAAATAATCCCGACGAATTTGGTCAAACCTTTGCGCGTGCTTGGTTCAAACTTTTACACCGTGACATGGGACCCAAAACCAATTATAAAGTTGGAGATTTTAAAGACGTCGAATACCTGTGGCACGATCCTTCTCCAATCGGTAAAATACTTACCGAACAAGAAGAAAAGCAAGTTAGAGAGGCCCTCAAAAATTCGGGGCTTTCGGTTGCAGAAATGGTAGAAACTGCCTGGGCGAGTGCCAGCAGCTTCCGCGCATCTGACAAACGTGGTGGTGCCAATGGTGCGCGTATCCGTCTAGAGCCTCAGAAAAACTGGGAAGCCAACAAACCCCAACAACTCAGCAAAGTGTTGGCCGTGTATACAGACATTGCCCATAATCATAATACCAGCATTGCTGATGTTATCGTCATTGGAGGTGCTGTTGGTGTTGAACTGGCCAGTGGTGCACGTGTTGCCGTAACTACCGGACGTGGAGATGCCACACAAGAAAACACGGACATCGAGTCGTTTGAGCTACTCAAGCCCAAAGCCTGTGGATTTAGAAACTATTGCGAAAAAGAGTTTGCAGTTAGTCCAGAAGAAATGCTTCTAGACAAAGCCCAGCTTTTGGATCTATCGCCAAAAGAACTCACCGTACTGGTTGGTGGACTTCGCGCTATGGGAATTTCTCACAGCGGTGACGGTGTTTGGACCGAAGGCAAACTCAACAACCAATGGTTTAAAACCTTGTTGTCAATGGATGTAAGTTGGACGCCTACAGGCTATAATAGCTATCAAGCTACGGATAAATTAAGCGGTCAAAAAGTGCGAACCGCCAGCCGTACTGATCTTGTTTTTGGATCAAACTCCGAACTCAGAGCTCTGGCCGAGGTCTATGCGCAAAACGACAACAACGATAAGTTTGTTTCTGATTTTATTCACGCTTGGAATAAAATCATGAATGCCGATCGTTTTGATTTAAAATAAAACAACCCGTTTTAATCAACAAAAAACCCAGTAAATGCTGGGTTTTTTGTTTTGCAATGAAAAAATAAAATCGTTTTGTTTCTAAATGTTCTTATAGTAACTTTAATCATGCGTTACTATAAAAAAACAGCTGCACTGATTGGTCTTGTCTTATTAATCGGCTGCAAAGAAAAAAAGGAAGAAGAAGCCCCGTGTGTTTGCTATCTGCTTTATGCGCCGGTATGTGCTGGTGGTAAGGTTTTTGACAATGACTGCATGGCCCGTTGTGAAGGCTATACAGACGATGAAATCACCTCCATCAAATGGGAAGGTCAAGATCCCGAAAATTTAAACTGCGACAGTACCGATTAATACCATAAAAATCAGTCAATGAAACTGAACCCAAATACCAAAACAGGAAAAATATACTTGTATATTTTTGAACTACTTGAAACACATCCTCAAGGGATCCAATGGACGCAACTCAACCGCAAAATAGAAGAAAAATATCCTGACTTGCATCCCAAAACCATCAACGGGTGTGTGTGGAAGCTTATTGAAAAATTTCCTGATAAGGTACACAAACCTGCAAAGGGGCTTTTTCAACTAAAAAACATTTAAAGCGATTTAATCAGACCTATTAACCACAAAAATTATAGCAAATGACCAAACAATACAAAAATTTCGGCCGCATCCACTTAGTGTTAAGCCTATGTTTGCTCACCATAATCGGGTGTTCTCAAAATCAAAAACAAACGTCAAAAAAACAACAACTCATCGCCTATTATGCAGGTGATGGGGATCAAATTAGTCAATTTGATTTGAGTGGTGTCGATCAACTTATTTATAGCTTTTTGCATCTCAAAGGCAACTCACTTGCAATTGATAACGCTGAGGACAGTATAAGCCTTCGCAAAATAATTGGGCAAAAAAAACACTATCCAAACCTCAAGGTGCTTCTGTCTTTAGGAGGATGGGGTGGTTGTGAAACCTGCTCTGAAGTTTTTGACACAACAGAAGGCCGTGAACAATTTGCGCAATCCACCGTAGCACTAATCAAAACATATCAAGCGGATGGAATCGATCTCGACTGGGAATATCCTGCCATATCAGGCTATCCTGGTCATTCCTTTAAAGCTGCCGATCGAGATAACTTTACCGAGGTCATTCGCCTATTACGAAAATATATACCCAAAGATGCCATTTTAAGCTTTGCTGCAGGCGCCTCTAACCGTTTTATAGAAAATTCGGTCGATTGGCAGGCCGTTACCCCATTGGTGGACAACATCAATATCATGAGCTATGATTTTGTTGGTGCTGGGTCTGAGCGCACGGGACATCATACCGCTTTGATGGCGGCTACCGAACAATCCAATGCGGCAGACACCACCATACAAACCCTTATAGGGCTTGGTGTGCCCGCTCAAAAAATTATTATTGGGGCTGCTTTTTATGTCAAAACGTTTAAAGACGTAAGTCCTACGAACAACGGTTTGTTTCAACCCGCAGTATTTAACAGAAGTTATAATCAGGTTGATTTTGAAAACGTAAAATCACAATATGCATTTTTTTGGGACGAAACTGCACAAGCTCCCTTTGCCTATGATTCGATCAACAAACTTTTTGCAACATTTGACAATCCAAAGTCCATCGCATTAAAAGTCCAATATGCGAAAGATCACAATCTGGGTGGTATAATGTTTTGGCAATTGATGAACGATAAAAAAGAAGACGGTCTCCTAAAAGCCATGGTACATGCCTTGAAGAACTCCGAATAATCGGACGTCGACCGCTTTGAAGGTCTAAAACTGCATCGCTGCCTTATGCTCGTCCACAGCTTTCATTAGCCCCATGGCTGCATGATAGTCATGTTTTTCAACATAAATACTTGCTTTTTCAGTAATATCGTCTATTGTTTTGCCATTCTTAAGTGCTTGAACAGCCTGTGTATAGAAATCGTCTATACGAGCATCATCTTTCATCATCATCGATACAATTATGCTTAAAATTACAATTATTTTATAAAATCAAAAATGATATTCCTCTGAACTCCATTTTAGGTGCCAAAAAGGGTAGATCATAAATTATAAACACTTCGGAAGGTAATAAATCGTGGTTGGATAAATGTTTGCGCATTAAAAACCGATATGTTATTGGCGCTGTTTCGTACTTGGGTGTTGATGTTTAAAATGTTTGATGCTTTGATGTCAAATTCCCATTTAGAATCTTTATTTTTTCTGTACGACATACGGGCTTCCCAATTTTGAAAAGATTGCGGATCTGCATTTATAACTTGGCGCGTTTGACTGTAAGTGGTGACAAAGGTTAACTTTTTGAGAATGTAAGCATCAAATTCTATAGATGGGGTGTGTACTTTAAAGGTGGTTTCTCTATTGCCTTGATTGTTGTTTACAATAGTGTACCTATATCGCATCGTGATATTGGGAGCAACACTAAAGTTTGTCCGAATTTCTGGGGTGTAGGTTTGTGTAAAACCAAGGTTTCGCGAAAGGTTTCCTTGAATAAATTGATTTAACACACTATAATTAAAGGCTGTGTTGATACTGGTCCGGACTTTTCCAAAAGTTCGTTGCACCCGCCCAAAGGCACTAAAATTTTCGTCTGCAAAATTGGAGTTAAAGAAGGTGCTGGTTCGGATGATGTTTTCAAAATTTGTAAAACTTCGTATTTGATCGATATTGGTTGTATACGCCATTCGGGCAAATACATTGGTATAATTAAATAAGTTAAAACTACTGTAAAGCAAACTCACCGAGTGCGAAAGTGCATTTTGCAGTTCGGGCGCTCCATATTGTAAACTGTTATAGTCGTTGAGTACCAAGCCTTGTGCCAGACGTGTTACGTCTGTAAATTGGTTTTGCATTCTATAATTAAGGGTAAGGGATTCGCTTTTTTTCAGTTGAATCCTTGTTTCAAAATCAGGCAAAACCCGTATAAATTTATCTTGAACTAAAAGCCCATTTTGACTGTTGGTGTTTCCATATCCATGAATAGAAAACCCAGGGGTAAACGTAAATTTACCGGTTCTAAACCGTAGATGAACACCCAAATAAAGGTCGCTAAAATCGTATTCTGTGTCATTGGTGGCACGTCCATCATTGATGATCGGATTGATCGGATCGATACGTTTCGTGTCTGAGAATTGTTGAAATATCGAAGAGTCAAAGGATTGGTGGCTTAATATCGTACCTAAGGTAAGATTGAGGTTTGATTTGTTGCTGATGATATAATAGTAGTCCAGTTTGGCATCCAATTGATTAGAGAAGATGCGTCTTTCTTGAGCAATATTGTATTCTAAAAAAGAAGGATCTAGCCCAAGAGCTAAAGCCGTGCGGTCAAATACATCGTTTTCATCAAGGTTGTTATCGATGATTGCGTTATAGAAAGGGTTTTCATTTTTGAGTAGGTGTTGTGCCTCAAAAGCAAAAATATTTTTATCGTTTAGGGTCAAATAATAATTTAGATTTTGGTTGAGTGTATAGGGTGTTACCTCCTCAAACTGATTGGTGCTGCCAATTACTGAAGAAAATAAATTTTGTTGCTGACGATCTTGCGCCCCTCTAAAATAAAAATCATAATCAACTTGCACATTATAATTGGGCTTATACGAAGCGCTTAACTTCAAAAGCGCTTGATTGGAGCGCTCGTCACTTACTCGGTCCGTTGATTCGTCAGGAATATTCAGTTCGGGGTTGGTGTATCTGATAAAACTGTTTTCTCTAGAATCTATTAGGCTGGTATTGAAGATTAAAAACCCCGTAAGGTCCAAATTTTCGTTAGGCGAATAACTAAAGTTTGCAGTGGCCAATTTGCTTTCAATTCGCAAAGCATCTCTTTGATTGGTTAAAAAATTTAGGCCGTTGTCACCAAGATTGATAAGGGTTCCACTTTGTCTGCTGGGCACGCTGAACCCCCCCGTAAAACTTCTAATATCTCTTCTTGTTAGAGACACTTCTCCTATGTTGTTAAGATCACCGATAAAATTGATGGTGTACTTGGGAGTATAATAAAACAATTTGGGTTGGGCAAGGTAGAGCCCCTCATTTGGCGAACTACCACCACCTGCGGTTATGTTGCCAAACCAAAACCGTTCTTTACCAGTTTTAAGCTTGATATTGATGGCCACATTATCTTGATTATTTCGAACTCCGCTTAGCTGACCGACGTCACCATAGTTTTTTAAAACTTGAATTTTGTCAACGGTGCTCGAAGGGATGTTTTTGGTAGCGATTTTGGTATCGCCCTCAAAAAAATCTTTGCCATTTACCATCAACTTATTGACCACTTTGCCCTCCACTTCTATTTGACCGTTTTCATTGATTTCGACACCAGGCAATTTGTCAATGATGTCCTCAAGCTTCCGTTCTGATCCATTTGTAAAAGAGTCTGCATTGTATATCAACGTATCCCCACGAACCAAAACAGGTAGTTTTACAACGACTTCATCCAAAAGAATATCTGCTCGTAACACAAAGTCTTTGATGATGTCATTTGCAAGGGTCGAAAGGCTGTCCTTTAGGGTTTGTAAACCCAAGGCGCTCACCTGGATTTTGTAGGACGTGTTCTTTTTTAGGGGCAAACTAAATTGTCCATCGGCACCCGTTATCGTATATGCGTCTAAAGCTTCACTCGCTTTGTTGATGACCACCAAACTGGCTCCTTCAAGCGGCTTTTGAAGCGAGTCAAAGACCTGACCTTTAAAATTTATGGTTTGTGAAAACCCCTGAATCGAAACGAAGAGTAAGCCCCAAAATATATAATTTTTCATTTTCTAAACCCTTATAGATGCATTATTATCTCGATCTACGTCTGCCTCGGTTGTCCCGCATTTCTGACATTTTTTTGATCATGGTAGCGCGGTAGTCTATCTTGTTGATTTCTTTTCCACCTTTGGGCGCTTCAATAGCGATTTTATCTTTTGGATTAATGACAATTTCTGAACACAACATCGTATTGTTACCCGCACTTACTTCTAAGATCAGTCCAGGAAGCCCCCAAAATTCTGCCGGGCCGTGTTTTACAGGTATTTGGAGTGTGTACCATGCTTCAATTTGAGTAAGAACAATGTCCTTGTTGGCATCACTCGCCTGTAAATCGTTCCAAGAAAAGTCAAACCACGCCAGCTCCGTACTGGGTAAAACTGCCGTTGCTTTAAAACAAGTGTATCCACCAATTTGCTTTGTTTCAGAACCCATTTTCCACTCAATTGCTTGCAACTGGTCTTTTACTAAAAAACGTTTGCCATAGAACTCTTGCTCCTGCACCAATTGGTTGTCTTTGACATTTTTATATTGCTTGCCTCTCGAAAAGTTAGATCCCCAAGAATCTGTTGCACCAGAAATAGCATCAAGTTTTTCCTCTTCGATAAAAAGAGACGCATTGGTGTCAAAGGTCAAAACATATGTTTTTTCTAAACGGTTTTTGAGTCGGTCTTTGATTTCCTTTTTTTGAGCCTCGCTCATTCGGGCACCCCAACTTCCCAGTTCCATTTTAGATTTGGAAAAATAATAGGCTTTGCCCTGAAAATCTTGTAATTCATTATCAGAATAGGATAGCAATAGGGGCGCAGCAATGCAAATTATAGCAATAAAAACATTTTTCATTTTTAAATAAATGTTTAGTTTTTTAATAATTATATTAAACAAATATAGGCTAATTATTGACCTCTTCTGTTGGTTTGGTCAAAATATCGGATTTTTTATGTCCTGCACCTAAATTGCTGGTCTTTGAAACCAAAGTCAAACAGCGCTTATTTTGCGCGCTCTATATGTTGCAAAACATCGGGCATTCTTGAAAGTTTGCCGTCAAATTGTATTGCAAAACGGGTGATTTGTGCTACAATGTCTGGGTGCTGTTCTGCAATATTAAACCGTTCTCCAGGATCTTGATCGACGTTGAAAAGTAAGGGGTTTTTATGATAAACTTTTTCTCCATTTCCATAACCCCCTTTGGTGATAAAATGTGCTTTAAAGGCGCCTATACGCACAGCATATAATTCTTGTTCGCGATAGTATAGCACTTCGTTTCTAGGTCCTTTTTTTCTCTTAAATAAAACCTCTGATAAGTCGTATCCGTCCAGTTCACGGTCGTTGGGAAGTGCTATTCCGGCAATTTTGCTGAAAGTTGTAAACAAATCCATGGTGGTGCCTAATTGTGTTATAACGGCAGGCTTAATATGTCCTGGAGCCCAGAAAATGGTCGGCTCACGCATTCCCCCCTCCCATGTTGTTCCTTTGCCGTCTTTGAGGGGGCCAGCGGTACCTCCAGAAATTTCGGTTTGCAACCACGGGCCGTTGTCCGAAGTAAAAACAACCACAGTGTTTTGGTCCAGATTTTCGGCTTTGAGGGTGTCGATTATTCTTCCGATTTGGAAATCCAATTCTTCCACGACATCGCCATATAACCCGCCTTTTGAGCGGTCTTTAAAACGGTCGTTGGTAAATAGTGGAACATGAGGAAAATTGTGGGCTATGTATAGGAAAAACGGGCGGTCTTTGTTCTCTTTAATAAAACGTATGGATGTGTCGGTGTACCGCTCTGAGATTGTATGCTGGTTGGCCGGCTGCTCGATGATTTTTGTGTCCTTCATAAGCGGCACATGAAATTCTTCGGTTTGGAGTTCTCTATAATATTTGGTCCACAGTTCCCAATAGCCATAGTGGTGATCAGAATTTAGCACCATGTTCATATCGTTAGAATACGGGATGCCATAATAGGTGTCAAAACCATTTGAAGTTGGTAAGTATTGCTCTTTGTGTCCCAAGTGCCACTTTCCTACCATTCCGGTTGTATATCCTGCTTTTTTGAGTTGTTCCGCGATGGTAATTTCGGATTCTGGTAGCCCCATGGTTGAGTAAGGATAAAGGACCCTATTGATCGCACTCATCATCCCATTGCGTACGGGCAATCTACCAGTCATAAGTGCTGCTCTTGAAGGGGTGCATACCGCAGCTCCTACATAGAAGTTGGTCCATTTTTGTCCTTCGGCAGCCATCTGGTCCAAGTTTGGGGTGACAATAGAGGGGTTGCCAAAACAGCTCAGATCACCATAACCAAGATCATCTGCAAAAATGACAATAAAGTTCATTCGCTCTTGTTGCGAATAGACATTAACGTGAACAAGGGCAACAATTAAAAGGAGGTGTTTTAGGTGGAGTCGCATAGCGTCAGTAGTTGTAGCTGCATTATCATCGTGTTTTGCGTCTATACATCATTTATTAAAGATCTTTAGACGACCTTATCCTTTTGGCTTTTGAGGCAACGGGTTTAAGGTTGTCTGCTTGTTTTTGACGTGCTTTTCGAGCCATTGATTTTGCTCCCAAATGAGGTGTAAAATGGTTTCTTTGGCCTGATATCCGTGGCTTTCCTTCGGAAACATGACCAGCCGGGTCGTGGCACCAAGCCCTTTAAGCGCATTATAATAGCGTTCACTTTGTAGCGGATAGGTCCCGGAGTTGTTGTCTGCTTCGCCGTGTATCAATAACAGTGGGGTTTTCATTTTTTCTGCATGCATAAAAGGGGACATCGCATAATATACATCTGGTGCTTCCCAATAAGATCGCGATTCACTTTGAAATCCAAAGGGCGTAAGGGTGCGATTATAGGCCCCACTGCGGGCAATTCCTGCAGCAAATAAGTTGGAATGACTCAGAAGATTGGCCACCATAAATGCTCCATAACTATGCCCTCCAACCGCTACGCGGTCTGGATCTGCATACCCTTTTTGAACAACGGCATCGATGGCTGCTTCTGCATTGGCAACAAGTTGGCTTCTAAAACTATCATTGGGCTCGCGATCCCCTTCTCCGATTATCGGAAATGCTGCGCGATCTAGGACAACATAACCCTGTGTAACCCAATATATGGGGGACCCCCAATTGGGGAAAATAAACCGATTGGGGTTATCCGTTTTTTGAGCGGCACTTGATTTGTCTTTATATTCTCTAGGGTAGGCCCATAGAATCATTGGGAGTGGGGTTGGATTTTCTTTATCATATCCTTCTGGGGTATATAGAATGCCGCTCAATTCTACGTTATCTTTTCGTTTGTAGCTGATAAGTTCTTTGCCTACTTTTTCGAGCTTTTTAAACGGGTTTTTGAAGTAGGTAAGCTGTTCTAAACGGTTTTTTTCTTTAAGCTTCCTTGTGTAGTAGTTGGGATATTCATTTTTGGACTCAATCCGTACACGAAGTGTTTTTTGCTTAATATCATAGTCCATCAGCTGTTCATATTTTGCGGTAAAATTGGATTGATACATGCGGTTTTTACGAAGTGATGCCAGATTCATTTCATCCAAAAACGGAAATTGTCCTTTGTCCGAAAAACCACTCCCGATAAGGTAGGTGTTGTTACCACTAATGGCAAGTACATTTTCTCCGTAGGGGCCTTTTTGAGTTACAAAATTTCCCGGGTCACTATAAAGGTCTTGATAGTTGCGATCTGAAATGATTCGGGCTGGATTTTTTGGTGTCGAGGGATTAAAGATATAGGTTTTGGTATTGCGAGTATCCCACCAACGATCGTATACAATTGCGGTGGTGTCATTGCCCCAAATAATCCCCGAAAACCGGTTGACTACTTGCGTAAGGTGTTCTGGCGCTTGATCAAAAGGGGCGTGCCATTGAAAAATTTGGTCTCTGTAGGGGGCCGCTACTTCTGGATCTCCTTCATCCAGGGCTTCTACAAAATAAACCGTAGCAGGTTTGTCCTTGCGCCAGCCAATGGATCTTTTGTATTTTGTCACAGCCATAAATCCCTTTGGAAGCACTTCTTGCAAGGGCGTATCGGCAATTATTTTAATACGATTTGCGTTGAGGTCATACACGTGGGTCTCGGTTGGAAAACGATAATAGGGAACCAAATAAGAAAATGGTGGTTTTACAAATGAAACCATAACATAATTGCCGTCTGGTGACAATTCGATATTGCGATACATTCGTGTTTCTAGGAAGCGATTGTGATTGCCTTTAAGATCCACCAAGTATAGTTCTGAACGGCTTAACTGGGTGAAATTCTTTGCATCTGTGGGGTTTTTGATCAAGTCTTGATACGTTCTGTTTTGCGCCTTTTGTCCGTTGTTTTCAGTTACTTTGGGGCCTTGAGGTACAATTTCACGTTGATCTATAATGGCCTCTCGATCTTTTGGAAGGCTTTTTATTAGGAGGCTTTCGCTGTCTTTAAACCAGTTAATACTGCTTCCCATTGTCGCGTTGATTGGCAGCGAAACTATTTTTTTTGCTGAACGCGTTTCAACATCCAACACCCACAATTCTACTCCACTTTCGGATGTGTGGGTCATGGCTATTTTTTTTTCATCGGGAGACCAATTAAAATTTGTCAGTTGGGGGTTAGAGGGCAACCCCGATACCTGCAAAGGGGTTTTGCCTTCCTTTAAGTCGATCAATTCTACGTTTTTAAAATAGGTTGTTCTACTGCCAATATACCGTTGGGGGTCCACTCGTAATCCTGCAATACGAAGCTCCTTGCGCGAGAGCTCGGCGATGCTTTTGTAGGTCGATCGGTACAAAAGGGTATATAATGTATTATCGCTATTGCTCAAAACCGTAGGAGCGACATCGATATCGATCAATTCTAGAAGGGTGTCATTGGGTATTTGATAGCCCAAATCTTCTTGTGCGCTGGTCTTGGCCAAAGCAGTCAAGGCCATTATAAAAGCAAAAATTCTTGATCTCATGGTATATTGTTTTAAGATTATATCTACCGCATTTTAAAAGCGTAGGATGAACTTTAAATATACGCTTTTGATTTTTAAAATGGCTTGTTTTGATTAGGATCAAATACGCTCAAAGCACAAAAGGATTAAGTTCTTTTTTCAATAGCACCTCATGAGGTACAACCAACTGTTTTGATTTGAAAAAGAGGGATCGGCCAGATCAACTCCTATCCTCTACAAAGGTGTATGTGAGACGATTATCTGTCCTAAATTCCATCCTGGAATAAAATATTTGTAGGGCGTAAAACTTAATATTTCATCAAATATACGCTGTTGCAATACCGTAGAATTTCCGGTAATAATGGTCAGCGAAAAGGCGCCCTGCTGATCCAAGTTTTGTAATGTTTCTTGAACCAATTCCATAGCCTCCTTGTGTCGAAAACCATGTAAATCGATCGTATCAGGATAGGACATTGTAGGCACGTAAAAGCAATTTTTATAGTCGATCAAAAATAATCAATTGTTTTGGAGTGCTTTAGAATTGATATTAAAGAATAGTTATAAATTGTTTCCCAAAACGCAGTTGTTACGAAATCTGATGACGTACTATTTAAGAATTCTACTCTTTGTCCCACTTCTTATGATGGCACAAGAACGGTTTGAGCCCATTCAAAAACCTCAAGAAAATTTTATTATCGATGGTGTTTTGGACCCCAAAGAATGGCAAGAAGCTACGCATGTACCTTTGGACATCGAATTTGAACCGGCCAACAACCAACCCGCTAAAACGGTTTCATTTGGATACATCAGTTATTCGAAAACCCACCTCTACATAGGTTTTAGGGCTGAGATTAGCCCGTCAAAAATCCGTGCTGCAGTGCGCCCCCGTGATGATGAAAAGATGTGGAATGATGATGTGGTTTTGCTCCGTTTGGACCCCTATGCCGATGGGCGCAACAACTACATCTTTGCGTGTAACCCGCTGGGCAGTCAATACGATGTACGGGGTATCAATGCAATGGAAGAAGAAAAAATGTATGATGCTACATTCAATGCAAATTTTAAATCGGCAGGGCGCATCACTGATACAGGCTATGAAGTAGAAATCGAAATCCCGTTTTCAGAAATTCCTTTCCCAAATGGAAACAATCAGACCTGGCATTTTAATTTTTATCGCAAATATTATGATTCTGGAAATGAAATTGAGGTTAGCAGTCAGGCCAGAGATCGTGATAACTCTTGTGTGGTCTGCCAAACAACAGATGTGTTAGTCCTCAAAGATTTAGAGATCAAAAAACGTCTCGAATTATTGCCCTATGTCTCGGCAGCGCAACAAGGCAACAGAAACCGTGCGTCTGACAAAATACAATACGATGACCTAACCGGAACGGTGGGCTTGGGGCTCAATATGGACCTCAACAAAAATACTTCGTTAGAACTAACCCTGAACCCAGATTTTTCGCAAGTAGAAGCTGATGTAACACAAATCGATGTCAATTCGGCTTTCTCGTTGCAGTATCCCGAGCGCAGGCCCTTTTTTAATCGCGGAACGGATTTGGTTCGTTTCAGCTCCGAAGCATTCTATTCACGTGCGATCAACGCCCCAATAATGGCAACAAAACTCTTGAGTCAAGGACGAAAAAGTCGCATCTATCAGTTGGCAACAATCGATCAGCAATCTCCCTATCTCATTGCTGGTGAAGACCAGTCTTACATCGCCGAAGGTGGCACTAGTTATGTCAATGTTTTGCGGTATCAACGGGTTTTGGACAAAAATAGCCGTATGGGATTTATGACCACCAATCGTTTTTTTGAGGGTGGAGGTTCTGGAAATCTCTTTGGTTTGGATGGCCTATTTCTTATTGGTAAAAAATGGCGCCTGACCTTTGAGCTGTTTAAAAGTTATAATGTCGAACCCATTCAGGATTGGTTTGATACCGACAAGGAGCGTTTTGGTCATACCATTCGATTGGATGGCGAAAAATACCAAGGACATGCCTTTTTTGCACAGGCATTTAGAAATACCGAACATTGGAAAAGTTATCTGCTCTACCGCGAACTTTCGCCAAAATACCAAGCCGATGTCGGCTTTGTTGTAAAAAACAACAGAAAACACACCACCCTATATCACGAATATCAAAACATCATCAACAAACCGCTGGTGCAATCCTTTGGTTTTGGATTCAAAGGAGATCTGGTAGCCACCTTCCAAAAACGTTGGGAAGCTGCTTCTACCGATTTGTTTTTTACGGCCAAAATGTTGGGAAACACCTCTTTTGCAATCATCTATGACTTTGATTGGTTTAAAGAATTTAATGGGACAGAATATCGCAACTTGGGCACCACAGAGATTGAGCTTAATGGCGCTCCTTCAGAAAAAATAAATTATAGAATCAATCTCATGTCGGGCAAAGATGTGGCCTTTAATGCGGCGGTTCCACGGGTAGGTAAACTGCGGACCTATTATTTTGGAAGTACAATTCAATTTAGCGATAGTTTCAACATCAATCCATCCATTCGGTATTCAAGATTAGAAAATATAGAAAATGGAGGAAATTATTTTGAGGGTCAAATCAGTAGACTGAGTTTACGCTACCAGTTTACGAATTTTTTAAACCTCAGAATTATCTCAGAACACAATACCTTTAACAATCGGTTTTTTGTACAACCACTCATCCAATGGAATCCCAACCCTGCTACTATTGTCTATCTTGGAGGCAATCAAAACACCAGTGATATTAGCGACTGGTCTTCAGATCTGTTACAGTTCAATCGTTCACAGTTCTTTTTTAAATTCCAATATCTAATCGGGTTAAATTAGACAACGTGTAAATAATTGTATTTTGATCCAAAATAAAACACTATTGGAAAGATGAATGGGTTAAAGAAGTATAGATTTCGTGCCGGGGCTGCTTTGTGGTTTGCACTCAATATGTATTTAAGTTTTGCGGATCTAAATAAAACGATTGGCGCCCCAATGATTCCATTCCAGGACAAAGTTGGGCATTTTGTTATCTATGCCATTTTTACCTATTTACTAGGTTTTGCTTTTCTAAAAGAACTGCACTTGCAGCGTTATCTCGTTTGGGCAACGGGTATCAGTATTTTGGTTGGCTTGGGGGTAGAAATCGGACAACATTATGGGCCATCCTATCGCGAGGGCAGTATTGGGGACCTGATTTTTAACATTCTCGGCGCTGTCACTTGTGTGATTTATATATCGTGTTTTCGCGCTAAAAAAGTGTCATTTTAAAGTGTATATTATTAATATATAGCTATTTAAATATACTTTTGATAAGTAAACTACTTTTATGTATAAAGCAAAATTAAAAATTAGAAAAGCACATCGTTATCTTGGGCTACTCATAGGAGTTCAATTTTTGGCGTGGACCATTTCTGGATTATATTTTAGTTGGACCGACATCGATCAGATCCACGGGGATCCGTTTTTGCAATTAGAAAAACCTCCTCAGTCCTTTACTAATTTGGTAGGTTTGGATCAGCTCGACATCCCGATTCATCAAATTGAATTAGTGGCTATTGGTTCAGCCCCTCATTATTGGATTAATGATGCGCTCTTGGTAGATGCCAAAACGGGCAGACTCAGATCAGGTATTTCTGAAGAAGAAGCTATCGCCATTGCCAAAGAACATTTGATTCCAGAACTAAAGATGACCTCCATCTCTACCATTAACAGCTCAG
>Ga0255776_10002253_pt1 | contig 21708 bp, 22 predicted proteins | sample 071ome_19_FD_179974 | JGI IMG/M metagenome (GOLD analysis project Ga0255776, IMG submission 179974) | Coastal salt marsh microbial communities from the Groves Creek Marsh, Skidaway Island, Georgia - 071413AT metaG (version 2) | ecosystem: Environmental > Aquatic > Marine > Intertidal zone >... | reverse complement strand
AGCATCTTGGACGGGATGCACCCGACGTTCAGGCATGTACCACCGAAGAGACCGCGTTCGACGATTGCGACGTCCATGTCATCGTGTTCGGGGCCGATGATGGAATTGCCGCTGCCGGAACCGATGATGATGAGGTCATGGGAACGCATGGGCGCAGGCTACTGGTGAGGGCGAGTTGCTGAGGCCGAGACGCCGGTGGCCGTTGCCGGCCTCGCTGCTAGGCATCGCACTCGTCGGGCTCGTCGTCGTTGGCTGCGGCCGCTCCATCGGTGCTGATCAGACGACCCGTTCGCCGGCCGGAGCGATTCTCGAGGCGGGCGAACTCGGTACCGTCCATCTCCGCGTCGGAGACTGTGTGCGGGGCCCGATTCCCGACACGGTCGAGGCGCTGTACGGCGTGCCCTGTCAACGCGCCCATCTTGCCCAGGTGTTCGCCATCGGTGACGAATCCGACACGTGCGTTCAGGCGTTCGGTCGGGCACTGGCTTCGCTCGCCGAGCGAACCGATCTGCCCCGTGTCGATCTCAGCGCGCTGGTGGTGTCCGACGGGCAGGAACGAGCCGTGTGTCTGCTCGAGTTCTCCGAGCCGATCACCGAAGATCTGGTGCGGCCCCGCGCGTAGACGACGCGCCCAGGCGACGAACTACGGGATTCGTCGAAGCTCGACCAGCACGTCGTAGTGGGCGTAGTTTTCGGTCGTCGGACTGTGATGGTCGTGGGTGAGTCCGTAGGGGTCACCCTCGATGAAGTCATCGATCCAGTGGCCCTCTCGGATGAGCACGCATCCGTCTCGGATCGTTTCGTCGATGGCGCACCGGATCGCAACGCGACCGCGGTCGTTGACGACCTCGACGACCTCCCCATCGCGGATCTTGCGGGCCTGAGCGTCCCTCGGGCTGACTCGGACGACCGGTTCCGGCTCACTTCGCTTCGTCATCTCGAGATTCGCGAACGTCGAATGGATCCGGTGGCGGCTGTGTGAGGACAACAGCACGAGCGGGAATCGCTCGAAGAGGGGATGTTCCGGTGATGCTTCGATCGGTTCACGGAAGTACGGCAGTTCGGCGCCGTACGCACGAAGATGCTCGGTGAAGAACTCGATTCGACCTGATGGTGTGGGGAACACGAGGTCGCGGAACCCGACGTACGGATCGTTGGTGGGCCACGGAAACACGATCTTCTCGCGGCGGAGGCGCTCCATGGTCACCTCGGCGAGCAGCGGCGAGTCACCATCGAGGATCTCGTCGAGGTACACGTCCGGAGGTTCGGAGAAGTGTTCACCGATGCCGTATTCCTCGGCGAGCAGTCGGAAGATCTCGAAGTCGGATTTCGCTTCGCCGACCGGTTCGACGATGCGTTGTTGCAACTGGACGAAGCGGTCCACCACGACGTCGTCCTTTTCGAAGATCGAGCAGGATGGCAACACGAGATCGGCCCATTGTGCGGTGTCGGTCATGAACTGGTCGATCACGCAGATGAACTCGAGTCCGGCGATGTGCTCGGTGAGGACCCGGTTGCGATTGGGCTTCACTTGGTTGAAAGGATTGCCGAGTGAGATGCAGGTCATCTTCACCGGATAGGGCGTGCCGTCGATCACGGCGGAGTCGGCGTCCATCATGCTCAGAAGGGCCGGACGCCGTTGCCCTGGCATCGCGAACCGGGCTGTCTTGATCGGAAGGCTCTGGTTCCCGCCTTCGAGGCTCACCCCTCCGCCGGGGATACCGATGTAGCCGCCGAGGCACGCCAGCATGGCGATCGCACGCGCACTCAGATCTGCGCTGTACCAACGGTCCACGCCATACCCGATCCGAATCGCAGCAGGGTTGGCCTCGATGTAGCGGGTCGCGAGCGACGTGATGACCTCGACGGGTACACCGGTGAGTTGCTCGGCCCTGTCGGCGGGATAGGTGGCGGCCAGCCGTTCGATCTCGCTGAAGACCGAGACGATCGGCCGACCGTCGAGGGAGCGGTCGACTCGCAGTACCGGTTCGCGGGCGGCCGAGACCGGCACTGCCGTGTCACGGGCTGCGCACCAGACGAGTGGCTCTGCATCTCGGCACATCACGGTGGCAGACTCGGCATCGAGGAGGAAGGGCAGGTTCGTGTGGGTTGACACGAACTCGAGGTCGAAGCGGTTGGTGCTGATCAGTTGGTGAACGAGTGACCAGGCGAGCGCACCATCGCTACCCGGACGAAGCGAGATCCACTCGTCGGACATTTTCGCCGTCTCGCTTTGGACCGGGTCGATACAGATCAGCGTCGTCCCGGCTTTGCGAGCTCGACGGAGGGCCACCTGATCGACACGTTTGGTGACTGCGGGGTTCCCGCCCCAGATGATCGTGAGTTCGGAATTGATGGCGTCGTCATGGGAATGGCCGCCGGGGGAGAAGTACGTGTTGGCTGGTATCCCGAACATCGCCTCGAGTCCTTTGGCAACACCGAAGTCGATGCCGCTGGGCCGGATCACCGTGGCGCCGGTGAGCGACGCGTAGCGGACCGGCGAATTGCGGGTCAGCAGGCCATAGGCACCGGAGATCTGCTGGAACGAGACCGATCGTTCGCCGTGGTCGGCTGCGATCCGCTTGTGGGTTGTGACGAACAAGCGAGCAGCTTCGGCCCAAGTGATCTCCTCCCACTCGCCGGCGCCCCGCGCCCCGACGCGTTTGAGTGGTTTCGTCAACCGTCCCGGATGCTCGTGCTGTTCGAGTCTGGCTCGGCCGAGTAGGCAGATCCGGTTCTCGAAGCCCTCGATCGGGTAGTCGGCGGGACCGATCTCGACGATGCGACCGTTCTCGACCGTTGCGTGGAGGCCACACTTCGGGTTGGCGTGACAGTTCGGGTCACAGACGGTGCGTTCGACGGTGCGCATGGACGGCATCACCGTAGTGCCCGCCTTTGGACCGGGGAGTAGTCTCCGCACCGTGACCGATCGTCCGGTGTCAGGCAAGTGGTTGGAGGAGCTCGACGAGGGTGTGGTGATCCAGCACGTCATTCGTCGGACGATCACCGAGGCCGACAACATCGGGTTCACGACGATGACCATGAACCCTGCCTGGTTGCACCTCGATGCCGACTACTGCGAGCGTGAAACCGAATTCGGCCGCCCACTGGTGAATTCGTTGCTCACCCTCAGTCTCGTGGTGGGGATCTCGGTGCACGAGACGACGCTGGGGACGACGGTCGCCAATCTCGGTTTCGAGGAGACGGTGTTTCCTGCCCCGTTGTTTCACGGCGACACGATTCGGGTCGAATCAGAGGTGCTCCGGCGTCGTGCATCGTCGTCACGCCCCGGTCAGGGCATCGTGACGTTCGAGCACCGGGCGTTCAACCAACATGAGCAGCTCGTGTGTCGTTCGGTGCGCAACGCCTTGATGTTGGCTCGGCCGACTGAGGGCTAGCCCTCGGCCTGCGCAATCACCGTTCGGGCCTGGGCAGCCACCGGCTCGTCGACCATCTGCCCTTCGAAGGCGATGGAGGCGATGCCCGTCGCTTTTGCGTCGTCGTAGGCGGCAAGCAGTCGACGTGCCCGCTCGACTTCCTCGATCGACGGCATGAATGCTTCGTTGGCGATCGCAACCTGTGCAGGGTGGATACAGAGCTTTCCGGCGTAGCCGATCTCGCGAGCCTCCTCGCACTCGCGCCGACAGCGAGCATCGTCGGTGAAGTCGGCGGTGATCATGTCGATCACCGAGATTCGCGCCAGGCGGCCGGCGAGTGCGACCTGCAACCGGGCCGAGGCGACCTCGTGGTTCGAGTGGGTCCGCACGCCACCCATGTCGGCGATGAAGTCCTCCGCTCCGAAGTACCCGGCCGCGATGACCCGGTGGGACAGGAGTGCTCTGGCGTCCGCCACGCCGAGCGCAGTTTCGATCCCGCCGACGACGGGCACGTCGAGTCCTCGGGCCTCGAGGGCGCGTTCGAGCGCATCGAGGCCGTGCACGGTCTCGACTTTCGGCACGACGATCGCATCGAGTCCTTCGGGTAGCGCGTCGAGATCGTCGTGATGCCAGGGTGTCGATGGGTCGTTGATGCGAGCGAAAATCGGAGTCGTGCCCGCCAAGTCGGCAACGGCCGAGCGAAGTTCCTCACGAGCGGTCTCTTTTGCGTCACTGGGCGTGGCGTCCTCGAGATCGATCACCATCGCGTCGGCGCCGGTCGCAGGCATCTTGCGCAGCAGGTCGGGGCGAACGGCGGGCGCAAACAGCAATGAGCGAATCCGTCGAGGCAGCACGTTGGCACCCTACGCGGCGGTCTGGCAGCGTGTCGTCATGCGAGCATTCCCGAGGGACCGATGAGAGAACGAGGCGTCAATCGGGTGGTCATGGCGGTCCGTGATCTGGAGGCGGGACGGGTGTACTTCGAGTCGCTGCTCGGCTGTACCTTCCAGCATGCCGACGACGACGAGGCTGCACGGTTCGGTGTGCAGATCCTCATGTCATGGGACGGCGGGATCGAGCTCGTGGCGCCCATCGAAGGCAGGGACAGTCATGTTCAGAAGATCCTCGATGAACGGGGAGAGGGGTTGATCGGTGTCGTCTGGGCCGTTGCCGACGCCGATGCGAGCAGGAACGCGGCTGCTGCGCTCGGCCATCCGAGTATCTTCACCATCGACTACGACCAGGCCAAGATCGACGCTGCGCTGCAGGGGCGCTTCAGTCGCTACTACGAACACGTGCTTGCGCCGGGGGGACCGCTCGGCGACATGCAAGTACTGATCGGCGAGTTCGACGCTCCTGCCGACTGAGCGACGACGCTCAGACGCTGATCGGGAATGCGGGTGGCACCGCCTGCGTGACGACCGGGTCGACCTCACCGTTGAACACGGGGAATTGTGGAACGGCGGACTCGCGCATACGCGTGGTGCGATGAACCGGGTCTCTGTCGAACTCCGGAATCACGCCGTTGCCGAAACACTCGATCATCTCGATGACCTGATCGTGGTTGTAGCCCTCGTCGGGAGTGCCGAACACGAGTTGGTCGCAGCCGACGTCTTGGTAGGCCTGCACCTGCTCGCACACTTCTTCGGGGTTGCCACAGAGCATGTAGCCACCCTCGATTGCGAAGTCGAGCATGGCGTCGTCGAGTTCGAAGCGATCGCGCGGATGCGGCCACACGATTGCATCGGGACTCTGGGGCATCGAGTCGTGGTAGAGGTTGACCATCGTCACGCGGTAGCCGCGCAGGTTGCGCTTGGCCATGGCCCGAGCCTCGTCACGATCTTCGAGACAGATGACTGCGTTGGTCATCATCACGTTGTTGTTCTGGTACTGCCCGATCTGGTCGGTGACGTTCTCGGCTGCTTCTTTGTATGCCTCGACTCGGCCCTTGAGGTTGTGGATCGGCTCGAAGTTGAAGGCGATGGCGCCGATGCCGTGAGAGCCGGCTTTTGCGAAGGTGGCCGGGTTCCCGCAGGCCACCCAGATCGGTGGGTGTCCCTTGCCGTAGGGCTTCGGGAGGATGTTGTGGGGCGTCGGGACCGAGAAGTGCGTTCCGTCGTGCTGGTAGTCCTTCTGTTCCCACATGCGGGGGATCTCGTGCACAACCTCTTCCCACATGGCCTTGGTCTCGGACAGCTCGGTGCCGTTGAAGGTGCGGACCTCGTGGCTTCCCGCTCCACGTCCGGTGCCGAACTCGAACCGGCCCTCCGTGAGGTGGTCCATCATCGCGGCGCGCTCGGCGATGCGGACCGGATGCTCTTTGGTCGTTGGAAATGATGTGATGGCCGAGCCGATATGGATGCGTTCGGTTTGACCGGCCACGAAACCCATGAACGGGTACGGGGCAGACATATGGCTGTACTCGGTGAGGGCGTGGTGTTCGCCGAACCAGGTGTACTTCCAGTTGAAGCGGTCGGCGTGAATTGCGTACTGCGCTTCGCGCATGAGCATGAGATGTTCCGACGCAGGGTCATGGGCCGCAGGGCCGGGCAGGTAGCCGTTGAAAAAGAGTCCGAATTCCATGAACGACCGCTCCTACAAACTAGAACCTGTTCTGGTTCAGCGTATCCTCACTCGGCGAGATGAGCCAGCGTGTCGAGAGGCGGGCAACTGCACACGAGGTTGCGATCGCCGGCCGCACCGTCGATACGGCTGACGGGCGGCCAGTACTTGTTCGCTCGATCGAACGCTCGAGGATGCGCAGCGATCTCGCGTGAATAGGCATGCGACCAGTCGTCGGCGATCACGTCGTCTGCCGGGTGTGGCGCGTTGACCAGCGGGTTGTCATCGGCGGGCCACTCGCCAGCCTTGACGCGCATTGCCTCATCGTGAATGGCGATCATGGCGTCGCAGAACCGGTCGATCTCGGCAAGGGACTCGCTTTCGGTCGGCTCCACCATCAACGTGCCGGCCACCGGGAACGACATCGTCGGGGCATGGAAGCCGTAGTCGATCAGTCGTTTCGCAATGTCGTCGACCGTGATTCCGGTGTCGTCTTTGAGCACACGCGTGTCGAGGATGCATTCATGGGCGACGAAACCGTTGGCGCCTCGGTAGAGCACGGGGAAGAACGGGTCGAGGCGAGCGGCAACGTAATTGGCGTTGAGGATCGCCATCTCGGTCGCTCGACGCAGTCCGTCGCCGCCCATCATACGGATGTACATCCACGGGATCGGCAAAATGCCGGCCGACCCCCAAGGGGCAGCCGCAATCGGCCCAGTGCCGGTGGGTGGTCCGGCGACCGGGTTGAGCGGATGGTTGGGCAGAAACGGCGCCAAGTGCGCTCGCACCCCGATGGGCCCGACACCGGGACCACCACCACCGTGCGGAATGCAGAACGTCTTGTGCAGGTTGAGGTGGCTGACATCGGCGCCGAACCTTCCGGGCTGTGCGAGCCCCACCATGGCATTGAGATTGGCACCGTCGAGATAGACCTGGCCGCCTGCGTCGTGGACCAGCTCACAGATCGTGCGGATCGCGGTCTCGAAGACCCCGTGGGTCGACGGGTACGTGATCATCAGTGCCGCCAACTCGTCACGGTGCTGGTCCACCATCTCGGTGAGGTGGGCGACATCGACGTTGCCCCGATCGTCACACTCGACGACGGCAACCCGTAGGCCGGCCATGACCGCAGAGGCGGCATTGGTTCCGTGGGCGGAGGAGGGAATCAGACAGAGGTCGCGATCGTGGTCGTTGCGGCTTCGGTGGTACGCCCGAATGGCGAGCAAGCCTGCGAGTTCACCCTGCGCACCACTGTTGGGTTGCAGCGAGACAGCGTCGTATCCGGTGATCTCGACCAGCCATCGCTCGAGTTGATCGATCATGCGCTGATACCCAACCGTCTGATCCACTGGAGCGAAGGGATGGATCGCAGCGAACTCGGGCCAGCTGACGGGCTCCATCTCGGTTGCTGCGTTGAGCTTCATCGTGCACGAACCCAGCGGGATCATGGACCGGTCGAGTGCGATGTCGCGGTTGACCAGCATGCGCATATAGCGAACGAGCTCGGTCTCGGAGTGGTACGCCTCGAACACCGGGTGCACGAGTGGGGGAGAGTTCCGCACCAGGGGGCGTGGCCGTGGGTCATGATGCTCGGCTTCCAACCCGTCGAGATCGGCTTCCACCCCGAATGCGCGCCAGACCCGTTCGACGATCTGTCGATCGGTGGTCTGATCGAGACTGGCAGCGACCGTGTCGCCGTCGAGTCGACGCAGGTTGATGCCATCGGCAAGCGCCATCGCCACCACCTTGTCGGCCCGGCCCGGTATGCGGACACAGACCGTGTCGAAGAAGTGGTCGTGTACGAGTTCGATGCCGGCGCGTTGGAGTCCGAGGGCGAGAATGCCGGCCAGGCGGTTGGTGCGCCCGGCGATCTCGCGCAGGCCACCCGGACCGTGGTACAGAGCAAAAAATGACGCCATCACAGCGAGAAGCACCTGCGATGTGCAGATGTTCGAGGTCGCCTTCTCACGCCGAATGTGCTGTTCTCGCGTTTGCAGGGCAAGGCGAAGCGCAGCACGCCCCCTGCTGTCGACGGACACACCGACGACGCGGCCCGGCAAGCTGCGTTGAAACGCTTCTCGAGTTGCGAAGTAGGCAGCGTGCGGCCCGCCGAACCCCAACGGAATCCCGAAGCGCTGGGTCGACCCGATGACGACGTCGGCTCCGAGTTCACCGGGTGGGGTGAGCACCACGAGCGCCAACGGATCGGCCGCAACCGCCACAAGCGCACCCGCCTCGTGGGCGCGATCGATGATCGCAGCAAGATCCGGAAGACCGCCCGTGGACCCCGGATACTGAACGAGCACGCCGAACACACCGTCGAGATCGGCGTCGAGCGGGTCGGCGACGACGGTCTCGAGACCGATGGGTTCAGCCCGGGTCTCGACGACGGCAATGGTCTGGGGATGGGCAGCTTGGTCGATCACGAACCGGTCACCGGGTTTCGCCCTGTTGACACGGTGCAACATCGTCATCGCCTCTGCTGCCGCCGTCGGTTCGTCGAGGAGGGAGGCGTTGGCGACCTCCATTGCGGTGAGCTCGATGACCATCGTCTGAAAGTTCAACAACGCCTCGAGTCGACCCTGTGAAATTTCTGGTTGGTACGGGGTGTAGGCCGTGTACCAGCCTGGATTCTCGAGGACGTTTCGCCGGATGACCGGTGGAGTGACTGTGGCGTGGTAGCCCAAGCCGATCAGCGATACGTAGTCGCGATTGCCCTTGGCGATGTCCCGCAGTGCCTCTTGGGCTCCGAGTTGGCCGAGTGGTCCGGGCAGATCGAGTGGGTGGTCGAGTCGAATGTCGCTCGGCACGGTGCGATCGATCAGGTCGGCCACCGAGGCCACGCCGACGGTGGCGAGCATGTGGTCGCGATCGGCCGCGGTTGGACCGATATGCCTGGATTCGAACGGGTCCCGGCCCTCATGGTCGGCGAGTGAATGACTCGGATGTGCGGCGTGCGAGATATCGGACATGAGAACTCCGGGGTGGCGAGGTACTGGTTCCCGCTCGGTCCGGATGCCTGAGAGCTTCACCGTCGCCGGCTTTCCCCTTCGGCGGATGCACGGAGCACCACTCTCCCGAGACGCCCACGTCGCGGCGGTTGGGATGCCTGAGAGGTTCCGGGATGGTTGCTCCTTCGGCGTCTCACACGAGGTGAGCACTCTCCCGCCGTGACAGACGACGTGACGCTGACGTTAGCAGCGGATCGATGATCGATGCGCGACTAGGACGAGGCGAGCGTCGACAGGAGCGCAACAAACGCAATCCCGTTGATCAGGCCATGGGCGATGACGCTCGCTCCAATTCGGTTGGTGAGCGTGCGGCCCCATCCGAGGACCAATCCGAGCACGAAGATGATGGGCGTCCGTGCCGGCTCGAGATGCACGATTGCGAAGACGAACGACGACGCAACGACGGCCCACCACTCGGGGTGTCCCCGTTTGGCGAGTGCGCTGTACCAGAGGCCGCGGTACCCGAGCTCCTCGATGACCGGAACTGCGGTGGCGGCGAGGACTGCCACGAAGACGACCCAGAGGGTGATGCCCGAGCCGTCATCGGTCTCGGCTGCGTTGCCGCCGTCGACTGCGTCCTCGGTCAATTCGGCGACAGTCGATGTCGGGAGTTCGAGCCCCACGACATCCATCGCAGCCACGACGGCGCCTGCACCAACCATGGCGACGACGAACAACATGGCGCCGATCCCGATGTCCTTGCGTTGGAACGCGAACCCGAAATCGATGCCAAGGCCGCTGCCTCGTTGGCGGGCCGTCCAGATCACGAACAGGAGCTGCAACAGCTGCGGGACGATCAGGGTGATGGGGAACCAGGGCCCAGCGAGTGGATCGGTGTCGAGGACGAACACCACCAGCAGCGTGAGCCCGACCGAAGCGAGGAAGAAGATCAGCGTGGCGATCGCGGCGTCACCGAGTCCCCAACGCGATGCGTCGGGGTACGGCACCGAAGGAGGGCGAGATCCATCTTTCCACCTCGACGGAGCCGGTCGGGTGTGCGTCGCCGGAGGCGGGGGAAGCGACGACGGAGGTCGCGGTGGCGGTGGGGGAAGCGCCGAAAACGTCATCGTTTCTCGATGGTAGGGGTCGATCAGGGGTGAAGGTCGCCGCGCTCGTGCAGTTGCATCAGGGGAAACGGGCCGAAGAAACCGTGTTCGTAGAGGCCGTAGCCGACGTTGTCGCCGTAGCGAAACTCAGCCACCGAGTCCACGATGCCGTACTGGGCCAGGTCCCTGATCTCGTCGACGCCATAGACGAGCGCCTGCACGACCTCGTCTTCGCCCTGCCACATGCCATGACGCCAGTCGTCGTCGATGCCGTACCCGGTCCCGATCGAGATGAAGTTGGTGATGAGCGGTTTGACGTCGATGGTGATCGGGCCGTCCGGCGCATCGGGAAGGTGCAACCGACTCCCGCGCAACAGCCGACTTCCACTGATCATGTCGTGTTCCCACTCGGGTCGGCCGAGCCACTCGGCCGGGCGAGAGGGATCGCTCCAGACCCGAATCGCCTCCTCGAGGGGGCGCGTCCCGTCGGGTTTCTCGTGGCACATGTAGACGATCGAGTGGTCGCCGTAGTCGTGCGGCATGTAGTTCCACATGCCGGGCATGACCGAGATCGACTGCCGAATGCCATCCGGTTGCTTCTCGCCGACCGGTCGGATGCCCCATGATCGGTCGCGGTTGCCGCCACACCGTTCGGGCGTGATCGCGATCTGCTCGCCAGCAACGGTCAGCGTTCCCTCCCAGCGGCCGAGCTGCGCAAATCGCTGGGTGTCGAAGACCACTGTTCCGCGGCTGCGAAGGTACTGGCGGGGCTCTTCGATCGCAGGGATCGAGCCGGTCCAGGTGACATCCATCGAGATGTCGGCATCGTTCGGTTCGACGATCACCCGCAGCGTGTGGAGCGGCTCGATGACTTCGATGCGAAGTGGTCCGACCGAGACGTCCCTACGGTCCTGGAGCGGCTTGCTGGCCCGCATGATGCGCTGCGTCTCGTCCTTGGTGACAGCGAGAAACGCGTCGGTGGTTCCGAGGTTCGGGTACTGACCGAGGCTGAAGATGGCGAAGAACTCGTCGGAGGACGAGTGCATGTTGAAGTAGTAGCGGTCGTAGAAGTTGCGGTCCGATGTTGCAACGTGCCGGATGAACTCGGGGGTCTGGTGGACGGGGAAGTCGTCCCAGGAGGAAATCGAGCGCTCGCTGGTCATGGGGCCGACGGTACTTCGTGGGTTCACCGTCGACCGCATGGCGCGGTACCGTTCCTCTCCGTGACGAAGACCCGTGTCCCCGCCGTCGATGGCCTCTTCACCGAGGTCGACGGTGTTGCCCACCTGATCGGCGCAAAGGTGCCTGATCGGGACTCGTATTTTTTTCCGGCCCATCTGTCCGGCATGGCCGGCGGTGATCCCGGCGCCGTCGGGGCTGAACTCGAGGAGTGCTTGCTGTCGAACACGGGCAGGGTGTGGAGCTACACGACGAGTTCCTACGCCCCTCCACCGCCGTTCGTGTCGAACACCGATCCGTACGAACCGATCACCATTGCCGCCGTCAAGCTCGAAAAGGAGCAGATGGTGGTCCTCGGTCAGTGCACCCAAGGGGTCACACCCGACGATCTCGAGATCGGTATGGAGATGGAACTCTGCATCGATGTACTCCATGAGGACGATGCGCACGAGTACACCGTGTGGAAGTGGCGCCCGGTCGGCGACGGGCAGGGGAGTTGACGATGGACGAACTGGCAATCATCGGTGTCGGAATGCATCCCTGGGGCAAATGGGGCCGCAACTTCGTCGAGTACGGCACGTTTGCCGCTCGTGAAGCCATCGCCGAAGCCGGCATCGAGTGGAAGGACGTCGGTTACATCTCTGGGGCCATCACCGTTCGGAACGGTTATCCCGGATATGTCGCCGGCTCGACCTTCGCACGAGCGCTCGGGTTCAACGGCGCCCAGGTGTCGTCGAGTTATTCGGCGTGCGCGTCGGGGGTGACAGCACTTCAGATTGCTCGTGGTCAGATCCTGTCGGGGGCCACGGACGTGGCGCTCGTCGTCGGCGCCGACACCACACCAAAGGGGTTCCTGAAGCCCAACGAAGGCGATCGGCCCGACGATCTCGATTGGCTGCGCTTCAAGCTCGTCGGGGCCACCAATCCGGTGTATTTCGGTCTGAACGCCCGGCGCCGCATGGATCTCTATGGCGCAACCAGCGAGGACTTTGCCCGGGTGAAGGTGAAGAACTCGCGCCATGCGGTCCACAACGAACGGGCCCGTTTCACGAAGGAGTACGACGTCGACGACGTGTTGCAGTCTCCCGTCGTTTCCGATCCGCTTCGACTCCTCGACATCTGTGCCACCTCCGATGGTGGAGCTGCGCTCGTCGTGTGCTCACTCGAGTATGCGGCGTCGCTCGGCCACCGAGATCCTGTTCGGATCGGCGGTCTGTCGACGGTGACACCGACGTACCCCGACACGATGATCGATCTGCCCTACATGGCCACCGATTCGGCGGGTGCGACTCCCGAGCCGCTCCGCGGTTTCAAGCAGTCGATCGGTGACAAAGTGTACGCCGAAGCCGGTCTCGGCCCTGACGACGTCGATGTCGCCGAGGTCTACGACCTGTCGAGTTCGCTCGAACTCGACTGGTACGAGCAGCTCGGTTTCTGCGCCGAGGGCGAGGCCGAACAACTGCTTCGCGACGGTGTGACCGAGATCGGTGGCCGGCTCCCCGTCAATCCGTCGGGGGGTCTGGGTGCGTTCGGCGAGGCGGTGCCAGCCCAGGCGATTGCACAGGTGTGCGAGCTGGTCTGGCAGCTCCGTGGTCAGGCCGGGGCCCGCCAGGTCGAGGGAGCTCGGGTTGGCATCACTGCGAATCAAGGGTTGTTCGGTCACGGATCGTCGGTCTTGGTGCGTCGATGACGATCCACCGGTCTGTCTCCGATGCCGGCGTTCTCGAGCTGGTGATGGACAACCCGAAGGTCAACGCGCTTCCGATCGACGACACGTACACGATCGCCGAAGTCCTCGACGAGGTGAAGCAACAGCCTGAGGTTCGTGCCGTGATCATCACGGCAACCGGACGAGGCTTCTGCGCAGGTGTGGACATCAAGGAGATGCAGACGATGCCCGGCCACGAGGGGATCCTTGCGGTGAACCGGGCGTGTGCCGAGGCCTTTCGAGCGGTCTACGAATGCGCAGTCCCCGTCGTGTGTGCGGTCAACGACTTCTGCCTCGGAACTGGCATCGGCCTCGCCGGATCTGCCGATGTCGTGGTGGCCGCCGAGGGTGCACGCTTCGGCCTTCCGGAGGTCGACAACGGTGCGCTGGGGGCCGCCACGCACCTTCGCCGCCTTGTCCCCGAAAAGCATGTTCGCTGGATGCTGTACAGCTGTGAGCCGGTTGCAGCGGAGCAACTGCTCGACTGGGGCACCGTGTTGCGGGTCGTTCCGCTCGACGAGCTTTTCGACACCGCTCGCAACGTCGCCGGGACCATCGCGTCGAAGAGCGCCCCAGTGATTCGCGCCGCCAAGGCGTCGCTGAATGGCATCGATCACCAACCGATGGACTCGTACCGCTACGAGCAGGGGTTCACCTATGAGCTGAACCTGCAGGGCCATGGTGACGAGGCCCGCAACGCCTTCCTACGGGGCGAACGCGATTCCAACGCGGCGGCAGACTGACGCTTCTGCTGCAGCGAGGGCATCGCCGATCTGGTCGATGTCACTGCCGGGGCGGGCCAGTGCGACGATCGAACCTCCGCTGCCGCAGAGCTTGGCTGCACCGCCCAGCGACCGAGCGATGTCGACGAGGTGAACATCGTGCTCGTCGACGTTGAACATCGAGCACCGGAGGTCGAAGTTCGCATCGACAGCATCAGCGAAGGTTGTGTGATCCCCGGCTTCGAGGGCGGCAGTGCCTCCCTCGGCGATCGTTGCGAACTCCTGCAATCGTCGGCGCAAGGTGTGATCCCCGGCTTGCACCTGCTCCCACACGGCGCGATGGGTCTCATTCGATGGCTGACCGGGTTGATTCGACCAGGCGATGAGCAGCGGGGGAACGAGCGTGGGGTCGATGGGGCGATGACGGCCGATGGGGTCAGGCCCGCTGAAGTCCATCAGGTGCAGGCCCCCGAGCGCTTGGATCACCCGGTCCTGGGGCCCGGCGACCATTCCGAGATCGTCCCGTTCGACTGCCCACGCCACCCGTGCGATGTCGAGTGGTTCGAGTGCGAGGCCGTAGTACGAGTCGAGGGCCCGCAAGGTCGCCACAAGGATCGCACTCGAGCCGCTGAGGCCCGACTGGAGTGGGACGTCCGTGCGCAGCGTCAGTGCACAGCCGGCTCGTCCGGCCGCAACTCGTTCGAATGCGTGACGCTGCAGCTCGGCTGCGTCGGAGAGGAAGGCAGGGGGTGCGTAGAAGGTGGTCGGGCTGATGTCGACGACCGTCTCGAACGTGTCGATGGTGGCGGCGAGGACCGTGCCACCGTAAAGATCACCGGGGTTGCCGAGCAGCCCAATACGTGGTCGAGCGCGTCCGGTTGTGGCGTGCTTCATGGACACGCGAGTACGACAACGCCATGTCGAAACGTGGTGCGCAGCATCGGATTGGTGATCGGCTCCGCCATGCGCGCAACCTAGCAATCCGCAGCGCGCCGGTGACAACAGCCGCCGCAGGGTGCGCCTGGAGCAGTCGTGAGTGGCGCTACGGTGCCGGCCGTGGGCGAAGACATCACGGTCTACGAAGCGGCGGGTGGGACCACGTTCTTTGCTGGGCTCGTGGAACGGTTCTACGAACGTGTTGCAGTCGACGAGCTCCTACGGCCGATGTATCCCAACGATCTCGCCGGGGCGAAGGAACGCCTCACGCTCTTTCTCGTCCAGTACTGGGGCGGACCCACCACCTATAGCGACCAGCGCGGGCATCCGCGCTTGCGGATGCGGCACAATCCCTTCGCTGTCGACACTGCCGCCCGGGATGCGTGGCTACGGGCGATGCTCGACGCCCTGGAGGAAGCACCGCCACCCGAGCCGGTCCGATCTGCACTGATCGAGTATTTCGTGCGATCTGCGGACTTCATGCGGAACACCCCCGATGCCCCCGCAGAGGTCGAGCCCCGGTTGTAGTTTGCGTCTCGTGCGTGCCGAGCACACCAGCTGCCGTGTCATTCCGCAGCAGCGAAGGCATTGAATCTGCTGGAAATGCTTGACTTCGGGCGCGAAATCGGGTCGCGTGTGATTTATCCACTCCGCGAACGCCGTGGAATAGCCAAGGAGACGAATAATGAACAAGGGTGAACTTGTTGCAGCAATGGCCGAAGCGGCTGATGTGTCCCAGAAGGATGCAGGAGCCTGCCTCGACGCAATGTTCGAGATCATCGCCGGTCAGGTGTCGGCCGGAAACGAGGTTTCCATCACCGGTTGGATGAAGGTCGAGAAGGCCCCCACCAGCGCTCGAGAGGGCCGCAACCCCCAGACTGGCGAGCCGGTCCACATCCCGGCTGGCACCCGTACCAAGGTGAGCGTCGGTTCGAAGCTCAAGGCCGCAGGCAAGTCCTGAGCCTTCCTCCGAACGGAGTTCGCAACGCGGGGGGTGGCAAGGGCCGCCCCCCTTTGCGATGCGTGGTCGACCCCTCTGGCCGGTGATGCTGCCTCGCCCCGACGACATCCTCCCGCATCGTGCGCCGTTCTTGTTCGTCGACGAGTTGCTCGACCTGGTGCCCGGTGAGCGAGTGACTGCAACCTGGCACCTCACCGGTGACGAGTCGTTCTTCGCCGGGCACTTCCCAGGACGTCCCACATTGCCCGGCGTGCTCATGTGTGAAGCGATCGCACAGGTCGGCGCGATTGCGGTGCTGTCCGATGAGCGGTATCACGGCAGACTGCCCCTCTTTGGAGGTCTCGACGGTGCCCGGTTCCGTCGTCAGGTCGGACCGGGTGACACGCTGGTGCTCGAAGCAGAGATGACGCGCCTGTCGGCGCGCGCCGGCAAAGGAACGGGCCGTGCCCTGCTCGACGGGAACGAAGCTGTCAGTTGCGATCTGATGTTCGTCATCGTCGACGCTGACGCTGCGAGCTGAGCCTTCGCACCGAGAAGAACGGCGTTACGCGCCGGGACCGATCACAATCGTGCCGTTGTGACCGCCGAAGCCGAAACTGTTCGACAGTGCCGGTGCGGGTTCCCATTCGGCGGCGCTGCCGGTGACGAAGTTGAGCGCCGGGAGTTCGGGATCGACGTTCTCGAGTCCCGCAGTGGGTGGCACTTGGCCCTTCTGTATGGCCAACACCACGGCGACTGCTTCGAGCGCACCGGCTGCACCGAGCGCATGGCCGGTGACGCCCTTCGTCGATGTGACGAGCGGCCCTCCGTCGGTGCCGAACACCTTGGCAATCGCGGCAGCTTCAGCCGCGTCGTTCTTGTCGGTGCTGGTGCCGTGCGCATTGATGTGGCTGACCTGATCAGGGGTGATCCCTGCGTCCTCCATGGCGAGCTGCATGCAGTTGACCGCACCAGCGCCGTCGGGTGCCGGTGCGGTGATGTGGTGAGCATCGGCGGTCGAGGCCGAGCCCATGAGTTCTGCAAAAATCGTGGCCCCACGCTCGACAGCCATGTGCCACTCTTCGAGCACCAGAATGCCGCAGCCCTCGGAGATGGCGAACCCGTCGCGATCGATGTCGAACGGGCGCGAGACGCCACTGTTGGACAACGCCGTCATATTGCTGAATCCAGCGATGGCTGTCGGTGTCAACGGAGCTTCTGAACCGCCGGCAATCACCACGTCGGCGCGGCCGTCGGCAACCATGCGGGCTGCATTCCCGATGGCGTGGGTGCCGGCGGCACAGGCAGTGACGGTGTTCTCGCACGGCCCTTGCCACCCGTATCTCATCGAGATGGCCGCCGCAGGAGCATTGGCCATCATCATCGGCACAAGGAAGGGCGACACCCGTCGTTCACCCTTGTTGAGCCGGACCTCGATCTGCTCTTCCAGCGTGCCGATGCCCCCCACGCCGGTGCCGATCAGCGTGGCCCGCCGCGCCGGATCGGCGGTGAGCCCGCCTGCCATCTGGAGTGCCTGGGCAGCCGCAGCGAGGGCGTATTGGGTGCACGGATCGCTCCGGCGAGCATCCTTGGGGTTGTCGAAGTAGGGCGACGGATCCCAATCCACGAGTTGACGCCAGCCCACGGGGGCTTCGCCGAGTAGACCGTCCCAGAAGGCTTCAGCCCCGATGCCGGCGCGGGCGACGACGCCGATGCCGGTGACTGCGACCCGTCGGCCTTGCATCAGAGCTTCGAGGTGACGAGATCGAAGGCGGCTTGGATGGTGTTGACGCCCTCGAGTTCCTCTTCCTCGACGTTCACGTCGAATTCTTCCTCGAGCGCCATGACAAGCTCGACGAGGTCGAGACTGTCGGCGTCGAGGGACTCGAACGTCGCATCGGGAACGACCTGAGCCTCGTCGACGCTCAAGACGTCGACGGCACACTTCTTGAAACGGTCGAAGTTGTCACTCACTGCATTCCTCCATTGGTTCGGAGATCACGCTGCAGAGGCGTGATCGAAAGACCTGTATCGGCGTCCCGAAGGCTACTGATCAACCCATCGAGAGGCCACCATCGATCGGCAAAACCGTGCCGGTGATGTAGCCCGCCGACTCAGAGGCCAGGAACTCGACCGCGGCAGCGATCTCGTCGGGTTGGCCGAGGCGACCGATGGGAACAGCCTGCTCGAAGGCAGCGCGTTGTTCATCGGAAAGTTCCATCAACATGTCGGTCACGATCGGCCCGGGACACACGACGTTGGCGGTGATTCCCCTCGACGAGAACTCCTTGGCGAATGTCCGGGCCATACCGATCAGGCCGGCTTTCGACGCCGCATAATTGGCCTGGCCGGGCTGACCGCCGAGCCCTGAGATCGACGAGATGAAGATCATCCGACCCCACCGCCCGCGCATCATGCCTTTGGAGACCCGTTTCGCAACACGAAAGCTGCCCGTGAGGTTGGCGTCGACGACTGCTGTGAACTCGTCGTCGCTCATCCGCAGGATGAGCCCATCCTTCGTGATGCCGGCGTTCGAGACGAGAACCTCGACGTTTCCGAGCTTTTCCTCGACCTCGCTGACGGCGGCGTCGACAGAGTCTGGATCGGTGACGTCGGCCTTCACCACGAGGAGGCCGTCGGCATCGTCGGCCTCGCCCGAACGCGAGGTGATTGCGACCTGATGTCCGGCGGCCGCAAGTCGAGTGGCGATGGCGTGACCGATCCCTCGGTTGCCTCCGGTGACGAGAACGACGCGATTGCTCACCAGCGCACCACCACACTGCCCCAGGCCATTCCGGCACCAAAGCCTGTCATGACGACGATCTTGCCGGGTTGAAGCGCCCCGGCCTCGTTTGCGGCGGCCATGGCGAGCGGAATGCTCGCAGCCGAGGTGTTGCCGGTGTGTTCGAGCACGTTGTGGGTCTTCTCCATCGGGATGTCGAGGCGGCTGCAGACGGCTTCGATGATACGGACATTCGCCTGGTGAGGAAGGACCACGTCGATATCGGCAGGGGTCAGGCCCGCCTGGTCGAGTGCATTCTTGACCGACTGGGTGACGGCACGAACCGCTCGTTTGAAGACTTCGCGGCCTTCCATGACGATCGTGTCGGCGTGGTCGCAGTAGAGGATCTCGCGGAGATCGCCTGCGACGCCGAAGTCCTGCCCGAGGAGGTCACCTTGCTCATGTCGTTCGAGTACGGCGGCACCGGCACCATCCCCGAACAGAATCGCAGTTCCCCGGTCGGTCCAGTCGACGACCTTCGACATCGCATCGGCTCCGACGACGAGCACGCGATCGGGGCCACCCGGTGCGAGCATCAGGCCGAAGGCGGCTGCGTAGCCGTAGGCGAAACCGGCGCAGGCAGCGTTGATGTCCATGCTTCCGCAGGTGAGACCGAGTCCGCGGGTGATCTGGGTGCTGGTCGCTGGGATGACTTGATCCGGCGTGCAGGTGGCAAGCAGGACGAAGTCGATGTCACTGGCACCGATGCCTGCGTCCTCGATCGCTTTCGTGGCCGCCTCGAGTCCCATCTCGCTGGTGACGCCGCTCACCCGTCGTTCCCCGATCCCGGAACGCTCACGGATCCACGCATCGGAGGTATCCATGCGCTGCTCGAGGTCGTGGTTGGTGACAATCGTCGGGGGAAGCGACGTGCCGATCCCTGCGATGCGGATCGTCATGAGGATGTTCTCAACCAGGCAATGGGTTGACGGGAGGTCACCCGTTCACCGTCGTAGGCCAATACTCCCATGATCTGCCCCTCGAACGAGCTGACGACATCCTGGCCATTGACGGTACCGAGCACTTGACCGATCCCGATGCGTTGTCCCTCTGCGCACCCGTCACCGAGCGAAAAGATCCCAGCCGCAGGGGAGACGACCATGCGTTCCGTGGCGAAGAGATGCTCGCCTTCGAGGAGAGGTGTTGCCGCTGCGTCAGCCGCAGTGTCTGTCTCCTTGGCGCCTGCGAGGGTCTCGAGCAGGCTGTCGATCTCCGCAGGCGTCTGCACACTGCAGCGACCGGCGGTCTTCACCGCTCGCTTGACGAGGCCGGTGAGGACGGTGCCGGGCCCGAGTTCCACAAAGGTCGTGAAGCCATCGGCCTCGAGCGCCCGCAGCGTCTGACGCCAGCGGACCGGCGACGTGAGCTGTGCACCGAGCAAGTCAGGAAAGTCGGCGGAATCGGTGTGCGCCATTGCGTCGACATTGCAATACACCGCCTGCTCGGCAGTGCGGAACTCGACTTGATCGATCGCTTTGCGGAGGCGATCGCGCGCCGGGGCCATGAGGGGTGAATGAAAGGCGCCACCGACCGGAAGACGCATGGCCCGTTTGGCCCCCAGTTGCTTTGCGGTGTCGCAGGCCCGGTCGAGATCGTCGGGTGACCCGGCGATCACGACCTGGCCGGGTGCGTTGTAGTTGGCGATCCACGCATTCCCGGCAGTTTTCTGACATGCGATGTCCACCTGGTCGTCATCGAGACCGAGGATCGCCGCCATCGTGCCGTCCTGCTCATCAGCGGCGGCCTGCATGGCGTCGCCCCGTTCGTTGACGAGCTTGACGGCGTCGGCGAAGTCGAGAACACCAGCGGCGGCCAGTGCTGAATACTCGCCGAGTGAGTGACCGGCGTGCGCGGCTGCTTCGGCACCGGTGCGGCTGACCGCATCGAGGACGACCATGCTCGTGACGAAGGTGGCGAGCTGCGCGTTGCGGGTTTTGGTGAGTTCGTCCTGTTCCGTGTCCAACAGGAGTGTCGAAATGTCCCGACTCGTGGCGTCGGATGCTTCTTCGACGAGTTCCCACGATGGATGGTCGACCCAGGCGGCTCCCATTCCCGGAGCCTGAGAACCCTGCCCGGGGTAGGTGAAAACAATCATGACAGCGGTGCCTTCCAGCAGGGGAGCGGACACGTCGAGTTCCGCCTGGCGTTGAGACCTTCCAGCGTGACCGAACGTTTCATTACCGGCGAGTAGATCGACGTGGAATCTGTCATGGCCTCGGGGCGGTACGCTACCGGTCGTCCCGCTTTCGGCGGACGATCACCTGGCCCGGGTGGTGGAATTGGCAGACACGGCGGACTCAAAATCCGCTGCTCCTAGAGCGTGCGGGTTCAAGTCCCGCCCCGGGTACCACTGGACGTGTCGGCCGTGCTCGCCGTTGCAGAGCATGGACCTGCGCAGGCGGACGCCGAGCGGATCCCTCCGGCCCGGCAGGCGGGTACCGTCCAGTGCTGTGACTGATCCGGTGGACGTCGATCCTGCAGCCCAGGCGCTCCAGCGAGCGAGGGTGTTGCTGCTGGCCGCCCTCCCAGTCGTGTTGCTGTTCGGGGCGTTTCTCTGGCAGGTCGATTCGCGTGGCCTGATGACGTTGCTTCCGACCGTGTGGGCCGTCGTTGCCGGGCTGCCACTCGTTGCGGTCGTCCACACCCAGCACCGACGGGCACGGCGGGTCGAGCCGGCATTCGATCCCGTGGTGCTAGCTCGCTCCGGAAGCTATGCAGCGGGAGCGTTGATGGGGTTCTTTGCCCTCGGTTACCTCGGCCTTTTGCTCGGCGGTCCCCTCGTCGTTGCAGCGGGAGCGACCTTCGCGCTTGCCTGGGTGCGAGCCGAAGGGCCGGAGGCGATGCTTGTTCGTTCGATTGGCGCAACCGTGCCAGTCCTGGTGTTCGTCGGGGGTCTCACGGTCGCTGAGCGACCGGTCGTGGCGTTCGTGCTCTTCACCATGTCGGCGTCGGCGCTGCTTCGGCTTGCGATCATGCGGCGACGCTCCACAACCGGCCCGAGGCCCGGCGCTGGAGCCTGATCGTCGCTGCTCGACGGCTGTCGCAGGCTTCGGGTGCGCCGCTATCGGGCCGTTTGGGCGGTGGTAGCATCGTTCGCATGTCGTCCCGAGTGATCTCAGCATCGCGGGTCATGCCTTTCTCGCCCGAGGAGGTCTGGTCGGTTGTCGCAAGTCCCCAGGGCCACGTCGAGATGGATGGCTCGGGGACGGTGAAGGGTGTTGCGGCCGGGCCTGCCGAACTCGAGCAGGGTTCGACGTTTCGGATGAAGATGCGTCTTGGCATGCCCTACCAGATGCGCTCGACCGTGGTGGAGTACGAGAGGTATCGGCTGATTGCGTGGGCCCACTTCGGAAAGCACCGCTGGCGATACGAGCTCGAACCGGTCGAGGGTGGCACCCGCGTGACCGAGTCGTTCGACTGGTCTCAGGCGATTTCCCCTCGGTTC
>Ga0255776_10002244_pt1 | contig 21773 bp, 16 predicted proteins | sample 071ome_19_FD_179974 | JGI IMG/M metagenome (GOLD analysis project Ga0255776, IMG submission 179974) | Coastal salt marsh microbial communities from the Groves Creek Marsh, Skidaway Island, Georgia - 071413AT metaG (version 2) | ecosystem: Environmental > Aquatic > Marine > Intertidal zone >... | reverse complement strand
TCAGTGCGCGGCTTTTCCTTTTTTGGCGACTCCTACGTATACGTCATTTTTGATGATGACACCGATTTATACTGGGCCAGAAGCCGGGTGCTGGAATATCTCAGCCAAATCAGCGGCCAGTTACCCGACCAGGCCAAACCACAACTGGGGCCGGATGCAACGGGGGTGGGCTGGGTATATTTATACGCCCTGGCCGATACCACCGGGCAACGTGATTTATCCGAATTGCGTCGTTTGCAGGACTGGTTTTTAAAATTTGAACTGCAATCCGTTGCCGGTGTTTCTGAAGTGGCGGCCCTGGGGGGCATGGTGCAGCAATATCAGGTTCAGCTTGATCCTCAGGCACTGCAGGCGCATCGCATTCCGGTGGATAGTGTGATTACTGCCATCCGTCAGTCGAACCAGCAGCGTGGTGCGTCGGTGGTGGAAATGGCGGAAGCCGAATACATGATTAATACCACCGGTTTTATTCGCTCGGCACAGGAGCTGGAAAATGTTCCGCTTTTAATTGCTGGCAAAGCACCGTTATTACTGAAGGATATTGCTCAGGTTCGTTTGGTACCGTCGATGCGGCGCGGCATCGCTGAACTGGACGGCAAGGGCGAAGTGGTGGGGGGCATTATCGTTATGCGCTTTGGTGAAAATGCCCAGGCAGTGATTGAACGGGTAAAAGCCAAACTTCAGGAGTTAGCGGCCAGCTTGCCTGAGGGCGTGGAAATTATTCCGGTCTACGACCGAACAGAACTGATCGATTCTGCGATTGATAATCTGTGGCAAAAGCTGGGCGAAGAATTCCTGGTGGTGGCTTTGGTGTGTGCTGCCTTTTTATTCCACTTACGTTCCTCGCTGGTGATTGTACTGAGTTTACCTCTGGGTATTCTCGCCGCGTTTATTGTTATGAAATGGCAAGGGCTGAATGCCAACATCATGTCATTAGGGGGCATCGCTATTGCAATTGGTGCCATGGTGGACGGTGCCATCGTAATGATCGAAAACCTGCACAAACATCTGGAAAAGGACGACGCGCAACGGCTTGACTCACAGCAGCGCTGGCAATTAATTATCCGCTCCTGCCAGGAAGTGGGTCCGGCGCTGTTCTTCAGTCTGTTAATTATTACCCTGAGTTTTTTACCGGTATTTGTGCTGGAAGCACAAGAGGGGCGCTTGTTCGCGCCACTGGCATTTACCAAAACCTATGCCATGGCGGCAGCCGCCATTCTGGCGGTTACTCTGGTGCCGGTGCTGCTGGGTTATCTGGTTAAGGGCAATATTCGCCCGGAATCCCGCAATCCGATTAATCGCTGGCTGGTGGCTGGCTATTTGCCGCTGCTGCGCCGGGTATTGGCGTATCCAAAACTGACATTGGTGATGGTGCTGTTGTTAGCAAGCAGTGCCTGGTATCCGTGGCAGAAAATTGGTAACGAATTTATGCCGCCATTAGACGAAGGCAGCCTGATGTATATGCCCACTACCTATCCGGGAATCAGCATCGGTGAGGCACGGCAAATACTGCAGCAAACGGATAAATTAATTAAGCAACAGCCGGAGGTCGCCCGGGTGTTCGGCAAAATCGGGCGTGCGGATACCGCTACCGACCCGGCACCGTTAACCATGATCGAGACCTTTATTCAGTTGAAGCCCAGAGCGGAATGGCGTGACGGTATGACGTCAGAAAAAATCCGTCGCGAGCTCGATCAACTGGTGCAATTTCCGGGGTTGAGTAATGCCTGGGTGATGCCGATTAAAACCCGGATTGATATGTTGGCAACCGGCATTAAAACCCCGGTTGGGATTAAAATCGCAGGTAACGACCTGAGCCAGATACAACAACTGGCGCAACAGCTGGAAGCGTTAATCGAAACCCTGCCCGGGACGGCATCGGTTTATGCGGAACGGGTCGCCAGTGGTCGCTATATCACTATTAAACCCGATCGTTTTCGTGCGGCGCAATATGGTTTATCGCAGCAAGCGCTGCAGAATGTGATTGCCACCGCGGTGGGTGGTATGGCAGTTAGTCAATCGGTTCAGGGGCTGGAGCGCTATGATATCAGCGTGCGTTTTCCTCAAGGCTACCGTGATTCCGTCAGCAGCTTGAACGATTTGCCCATCGTGACGCCAGGGGGCGAATTTATTCGCCTGGGCGATGTTGCAGAAATTCAGATTGCGGCTGGCCCAGCGGCCATAAAAAGTGAAAATGCCCGGGTGAATGGCTGGCTGTTTATCGATATCAATAATATTGATTTGGGCCGTTATGTGGAAAATGCCCAGGTCGCGGTGCAGCAAGCGATCGCACGGGGCGATATTCAGGTACCGGCTGGCTACTCCATTAACTGGTCAGGCCAGTATGAATACTTACTGCGTGCACAACAAAAGCTGTCTTATGTGGTACCGCTGACGGTGGCCATTATTGCGGTGTTGCTGTTTCTGAGCTTTGGCAGCCTGACAGAAGTGCTGTTGATATTGCTGACGCTACCACTAGCGGTGGTCGGCAGTTTATGGCTGATGTGGGGGCTGGGCTTTAATTTCTCCGTGGCTGCCGGGGTGGGTTTTATTGCTCTGGCCGGTGTGGCGGTTGAGATTGGGGTGATTTTACTGGTGTACCTCAACCAGGCGTATCGGACAACGCTGGAACAGGTTAAGCACCAAGGCCGAAGTCTGACTCGGGAAGACGTTGCCGAGGCGGTGTTAGCCGGTGCCGGCCAGCGCTTGCGGCCGATTGCCATGACGGTGGCGACGATTGCGATTGGTTTGTTGCCCGTGATGTTTTCTACCGGCACGGGTTCGGAAGTGATGAGTCGTATTGCTGCACCGATGGTGGGGGGCACTGCTACGGCCTTGCTGCTGACGCTGGTGGTATTGCCAGTGCTGTATTATTTATGGCGCTGTATTGGGGTTGAGCACCGTACTACAGAGGCTCAGGAGCCGGTTAAAAATGACTGAAACCGGTATGTTGTAGTTCGAGTCCTTGCACATCCACTACGGCAGGTCCGGGCCGGCACTGGCCGATGGCATGAATGCCCGGGAACTGTTGTTGCAGCTGGTGGATGGCCTGATGATCGGAGCTGCTAAACAGCAGCTGGTAGTCGTCACCACCGGTGAGACACTGGCTGCGTTGTGAGGCATCGGCAACGTTAACACTGAGTGCGTCAATGTTGACCGTCAGGGCGGAGGCTCGGGCAATATGGCCAGCATCCTGAATCAGACCATCGGAAATGTCGAGGCAGGCACTGGCTACGCCGATGAGTGCTTGTCCCAGCGCCAGATGAACTTCCGGGTAATAATAGCGTGCCGCCAGCCCGGAGTCGTCTGCGGGGTGTTGCAACACCTGTTCTAATGCCAGTGCAGCGGCGCCAATCGGACCTGACAGGTATAGCTGGTCGCCTGCCTGTGCCTGATTGCGCGTCAGCGCCCGGCCAGATGCAACCCAGCCCTGTACTGCGAAGCTGATCACCAGTTGTTTGCCACGGGTAGTGTCTCCGCCCAGCAGTGAGATGTTTAACTCACTGGCCGCTTGTTTCAGGCCCTGGCTAAAGTCATCGAGCCAGCTGGCGTTGGCTTGTGGCAACGTCAGTGCCAGATGAAACCCCTGAGGTGTGGCGCCCATGGCCGCCAGATCACTGACCGCACAGCGTAATGCCCGCTGAGCAATAAGCCGGGCTGGCGCTGAGGCCGGAAAGTGCACATCCGCAACCTGAGTGTCGATACTCTGAATCAGCTCATGGTGTGCGGGTGGCTGAACAATCGACGCATCGTCGCCAATACCAATGCGGGTGTGCGTCGATGGCGGAAAGCCGGAACAAAAAAAACGCCGGATCAATTCGAACTCACCGGGAGTTTCGGAATAATGATTCGGCGTTTTTTTATTCATGCTAAAACCCTGTTAATGCAGCGTTTCAGGACTTTTTCGGGCCGCGAATTTCTACCATACGGTCACGCTGTGCCAGCTTATCGAGGATGCCGTTGACGTATTTATGGCCGTCGGTAGCACCGAACGTTTTGGCTAATTCAACGGATTCATTAATCACGACTTTATAGGGTACGTCGAGACGATGAACCATTTCATAAGCGCCAAGACGCAAAATCGCCAGCTCTACCGGAGTTAATTCATCGAGGCGACGATCCAGCAGCTTTTCAATTTTGGCATCCAGTTCGGCTTTCTCGCGAGGCACTCCGTGCAAAATATCGTGGAAGTATTCCAGGTCCACTTTGCTCATATCATTGTCGGTGCGAAATTCAGCTTCGATGGCAGCCAGGTTCGCGCCAGCCAGTTGCCATTGATAAATGGCCTGTACAGCGAAACGTCGCGCTTTACGACGAGCCGCCGGGCTGGATTTTTTACCGGCGTGTTTGCTGCCGGTTCCAGGAGTGCTAGACATCAGGCTTACGCCTCCAGAGCTTTAATCAGGTTGACCATTTCAAAGGCGGACATGGCTGCCTCTTCACCTTTGTTACCAGCCTTGGTACCTGCACGCTCAATGGCTTGCTCAATCGAGTCTACCGTCAGGACGCCAAAGGCGACCGGAATGCCGGATTGCAGAGAGACCTGACCCAGGCCCTTGGTGCATTCAGCCGATACGTATTCGAAGTGTGGCGTACCACCACGGATAACCGCACCCAGGGTAATAATGGCGTCGTATTTACCGCTGTCCGCGACTTTTTTGGTGGCCAGTGGAATTTCCATCGCACCCGGAACACGGATAACGGTGATGTTTTCAATATCAACGCCGTGACGGGTTAAAGAGTCGACGGCACCTTCCAGCAGGCTTTCAACAACAAATGCATTCCAACGACCGACAACAATGGCGTACTTACCGTCGTTTGGAGTTAAATCACCTTCGATAATTTCTAAGCTCATGGGTTTTCTCTTACGTATAAATTAAAAAGGGTTTGCCGTTACTCGCAGTAAGGCAAGTATTCTTCAATTTCCAGGTCAAAACCGGACAGACCTGCGTATCGGGTTTCACTGCTTAACAGACGCATTTTCTTCACGCCTAAGTCACGCAGAATTTGTGAGCCGGTACCAATGGTCAGGAATGCACCTGAGCTATCGGTGTTCGGACTGCGTTGCGGCCGTACCCGATCAAAGTGTTGATCGAGACTGTCGCAGATATTTTCCTGTTGGCCGGCAGACAACAGCACCAGAATGCCGGTACCTTCGGCGGCAATTTTTGCCATCGCTTTGGTGGATGACCAGCTTTCAGAATCCTCTTTGCGGATACCGAGCACATCGCGCAGGGCGCTGCTGGTCTGAACCCGAACCAGTGTGGCATCGTCTTCTTTGATGTCACCTTTGGTCAGCGCCAGGTGGGTTTCATTCTGAATGTTGTCTTTAAACGTGTGCAGCTCAAAGTCGCCGAATTCGGTATGAACGGTTTCTTTGCTGACCAGCTCAACGGTTTTTTCGTTGGCAATGCGGTAGTGGATTAAATCGGCGATGGTGCCGATTTTAATACCGTGCTTTTCGGCGAAGACTTCCAGGTCCGGGCGGCGCGCCATGGTGCCGTCGGCGTTCATGATTTCAACAATCGCTGACGAAGGCGTCAGACCGGCCAGGCGTGCCAGATCACATCCGGCTTCGGTATGGCCGGCACGGCTCAATACACCACCCGGGCGGGCACGCAGCGGGAAGATATGACCCGGCTGAACGATGTCGTTTGGCTGGCTGTTGGGATTGACGGCAACCTGAATAGTGCGGGCACGGTCAGCGGCGGAAATACCGGTGGTGACCCCTTCGGCGGCTTCGATAGAAACGGTGAACGGCGTTGAAAACTTAGCGCCGTTGCCTGCGACCATCGATGGCAGACCCAGGAAGTCGCAGCGCTCGCCACTTAAGGTTAAGCAAATCAGGCCGCGCGCTTCGGTCGCCATGAAGTTGATGATGTCCGGTGTTACTTTCTCCGCGGCAACGATGATATCGCCTTCGTTCTCACGATCTTCGTCATCCATCAGGATAACCATTTTGCCGTCGCGGATGTCTTCAATAATGTCTTCGATCTTATTCAGGGGCATGTTGCTCACCTATTTCCAGAAACCGTTTTTCGCCAGGAAGGCCTGACTGATACCACTGTGTGTCGCTGTTGCTGTGCCGTCTTTACCACCGGCCAGCAGTTGTTCTAAGTAACGCGCGATAATATCAACTTCGAGATGAACTTGCTGGCCTTCTTTTGCGGCGTACAGCGTCGTTTCTTTCGCGGTGTGCGGCACGATATTCAGTTCGAAGCCGGTTGCATTCAGCGCGTTGGCCGTCAGGCTGACACCATCGACTGTGATGGAGCCTTTAGCGGCGATGTATTTTTTCAAATTCGCCGGCGGCTCGATAACAAACTGAATCGAGCGGGCATCGGCGTTGCGTTTTTTAATGGTGCCTGAACCATCAACATGGCCGGTAACGATATGACCGCCCATGCGGGTGGTGGGCATCATGGCTTTTTCCAGGTTGACCGCTGTGCCTTTGCGCCAGTGGCCAATCTGAGTGTGTGCCAGCGACTCGCGTGAGACGTCGGCCACAAAGCCGTCGCCCGGCAGTTCAACCACGGTCAGGCAGACGCCATTGGTGGCGATGCTGTCTCCGAGTCTGACATCGGCCAGGTCCAGGGAGCCGGTGTTGATCGCTAAGCGAAGATCGCCTTGTTTGTTTTCAACGCTGGCGACGGAGCCAACGGCTTCGATAATTCCGGTAAACATTCAGTTCTCGTTTTCTGGCGTCTGATCAGTGTCAGGCGTGAGTGTCAGGCGCAAGTCATTTCCGACCATGCGCACGTCCTGCCAGTGCCAGCGAATTTGCTGGCTCATCTCTCTGAAATCTAAGGATAGCAGTGGTCTGGCGTCGCTCCCCAGCAGAGTTGGGGCGCAATACAACACCAGTTCGTTAATCAGGTTATGCGCCGCAAAAGCGCCAGCCAGCCGGGCACCAGTTTCCAGCAGAATGTCGTTATGACCTTGCTCTGCCAGGTAGCGTAACAGCGCTGTCAGATCGACCTGGGCACTGCTGCTGGCGGGTGCCTGCCAATAGCGTAGTGAGCCACTGTTGGCTGGTCGTTGGGGGGGCTGTTCAGGTTCTTTCAGGGTGGCAATCAGAATATCGCCATGTTGTTGCAACAACTTCGCATCGGCCGGTAAACGATTCTGACCGTCAATCACTACCCTCAGCGGTTGTCGCCACAGTCGCGATGGCTGTTCGATTGCGGTTTCATCCGGGCGCACGGTCATCGATGGGTCATCGATCAGGACCGAGTCAACCCCGGTGATGATGGCGCAGCTGCGGGCGCGCAAACGTTGTACGTCCTGGCGCGCTTGTGGGCCGGTAATCCATTGGCTTTCCCCGCTGGCCATGGCGGTGCGGCCATCCAGGCTATGGGCCAGTTTAGCGCGTACATAAGGCATTCCTGTACGCATTCGCTGCATAAAACCGATGTTCAGCGCTTCGGCTTCCCCGGACAGACAGGATTCAATCACCTCGATACCGGCATCGCGCAGCATCTGATAGCCGCGACCGGCAACGTGCGGATTGGGGTCCGTTGTCGCTCCTACAACCCGGGCAATACCGGCGTCGATCAGGCCCTGAGCACAGGGGGGCGTACGACCAAAATGGGAACAGGGCTCCAGCGTGACATAGGCCGTTGCGCCTTGTGCTCGTTCACCGGCATCACGCAGCGCGTTTACTTCGGCGTGGCCTTCACCGGCTTTCTGGTGCCAGCCTTCACCAACAATCTCACCGCCGTTGACCACTACACAGCCAACCCGCGGGTTGGGGCTGGTGGAGTACATACCTAAGCGCGCCAGCTGTAACGCTCTGGCCATGTAACGGCGGTCGAGTGATGACGCTGAGTGCTGACTCACGATTGGCCCTCGTTGTTGCGGCTGCGTTCCATTCGTTCAATTTCGGCCTGGAATTCGGAGATATCCTGGAAGCTGCGGTACACCGAGGCAAAACGCACGTAAGCCACCTGATCGAGCTGGCGTAATTCATTCATGACACACTCGCCAAGAATGCGGCTGTCGATTTCGCGCTCACCGGTGGTGCGCAGATTGTGTTTGATGCGTGCCAGCGCGGATTCCACGTCTTCGACACTGACCGGGCGTTTTTCCAGCGCGCGCTGAATGCCGGAGCGCAGCTTGTCTTCGTTGAAGGGTTCGCGGGTACCGTCTTGTTTGACGATGCGTGGCATCAGCAACTCGGCGCTTTCGAAGGTGGTAAAACGCTCACCGCAACTGATGCACTCGCGGCGACGACGTGTTTGCTCGCCGTCTGCAATCAGACGTGAATCAATCACTTTGGTATCAGGATGAGAGCAAAACGGACAACGCATAACTGGTAAAGAGCAAATTCACGAAGGGCCGGCCTGCAGCCGGATAAATACGGATGTTGTGCAGTGGCACCAAACATCTGGATAAAAGTTGCGCGATTCTACTGTATCTGAGGCGCAGGCGCCAGCTGCGAGGGTGAATCAGTCTGGCAGTTCTGTGCAATAACAGGATGCAGGCATATCAGGCCGGCTGGGGCAGGAAACTCAGGCCAATCAAGTCTTCCAGGCGCGGGTCATCACGGGTAAAGCGGTCGATATAGCCCCAGTCTTTGAACTGACTCTGGCAAAAGCCGCCACTGATGTCGTTGTAATAAATGCAGGTACGGCCAAACACAGCAACGACCCAGAAGCCGCAGCCTTCATCGGCCCAGGGGTGCTGTTGCCATAACTCCGGCTGCGGTAACCGGATACTCTGCCAGGTGTGGGCAACGTCACTGTCCATCTGCTGCTGTGCTTGCTCCAGCAATGCCAGCAGAGACGATTCACGGATGGGGGTCCATTCAACCGTAGCCATGGGAATTAACCTGTCTGAGCTATAAGTGCCAGCGCAGTCTATGACAGCGCTGTGACAGGCTGATGACAGTGATCAGAATGGCCCTATTTGCAACGCGGAAAGCTGATGACCCTGTGGTTGGGCCACCAGACTCCGCTAAAGGGGCTGTTAGCCGTTGACTTGCTCAAAGGTTTCCAGCACGTCATCGTCCGGAGCCGGAGTGGCCAGGCTCACGGCAATAATGGCGATGGTGGCAAAGATAAAGCCCGGTACGATTTCGTAAACGTCGAACCAGCCACCGCTCAGTTGTTTCCAGACCACCACGGTGATGCCGCCCACCAGAATACCCGCCAGGCAGCCCTGACGATTCATGCGCGACCAGAACAGCGACAGGATCACGGCCGGGCCGAAAGCGGCACCAAAGCCAGCCCAGGCGTACGATACCAGGCCTAATACTGAGCTATCCGGATTCAATGCCAGCACCCAGGCGACAATGGCGATACCCGCTACTGCGAAGCGGCCGATTTTCACTAACAGGGCGTCATCGGCGTCTTTGTTGATCAGCTCTTTGTAGAAATCTTCAGTCAGTGCTGAAGACGATACCAGCAGCTGGGAATCAGCGGTCGACATAATGGCAGCCAGAATCGCAGCCAGCAGAATACCCGCCACCAGTGGATGGAACAGCGCCTGCACCAGATCCATGAATACCGTTTCAGAATCGGCCAGTGGGGTATCGAAATAGCCAATACCGGCAACACCCACCAGAGATGCGCCCATCAGACCGATGAAGGTCCAGGTCACAGCGATACGACGTGCCTGTGGAATATCCGCGCGGCTTTTGATGGCTTTAAAGCGAGCCAGAACGTGAGGCTGACCGAAGTAACCAAGGCCCCAGGCGGCCAGTGAGACAATACCCATTAAGCCCAGAGCGGTGCCGTCAGTCTTGGTGAAAGCATCGAGCATTTCGGGGTTTTTTGCGGCCATTAGTGCCGTTGGCCCATCACCCACAGCGGTAAAGGCGGCAATTGGGACGATCACCAGCGCCGCGGCCATTAACAAGCCCTGCACCAGGTCGGTCCAGGACACGGCCAGGAAGCCACCAAAGAAGGTGTAAGACACCACCGCAATGGTACCGACGGTGACAGCGACGGTGTAGTCCAGACCGAATACGGTCTCGAACAGTTTACCGCCAGCCACCAGGCCGGAGCTGGTATAAAACAAAAAGAACAACAGGATGAAAAAGGCGGCGATGGAACGGATCAATACCTTATCGCCAAAGCGGTTACTGAAGTACTGCGGCAGGGTCAGACTGTTGCCGGCGGCTTCTGAGTAATCACGCAGCCGAGGCGCAACAATCAGCCAGTTAAGGTAGGTACCGAGCAATAAGCCGCCCGCCAGCCAGGACGCTTCCCAGCCGGCGGCGTAGGCGTAACCCGGCATCCCCAGCAACAGCCAGCCAGACATGTCGGATGCACCGGCAGACAGCGCCGAAGGCCAGGCGCCTAAGGATCGGCCACCAAGGATGTAGTCGGATAAGTCGTTGGTTTTACGATAGGCCCAAACACCGATCCAGAGCATGGCTCCAAGATAGGCGATAAAGGTGATCAGCGTTGATACATTAATGCTCATGCTGCGCTCCTGATTGTCGTTGTTATTGGTTCTTATTGTGAATGGGCCGCAATGCGGCCCGGGTTAATGACGCCCCTGCGTCAGGATTCGTTAATCGTCACTGTTCAGTGACAGCAGTGTGGCATTGCCGCCGACCGCCGTGGTGTTAATGGTGCGTACCCGCTCGGTGGCAAAGCGCTTGAGGTAGTTCGGGCCACCGGCTTTAGGGCCGGTACCCGATAAACCACGGCCGCCGAATGGCTGTACACCAACCACGGCGCCAATCTGGTTGCGGTTGATGTAGCAGTTACCAACCCGTACCCGGCTTTCGATGTAGGCCGCGGTCGCTTCGTTGCGGCTGTGAATACCCAGAGTCAGGCCATAACCGGTTTGGTTAATGGCGTTGATCAGGGTATCCAGCTCGCTGGCCTTGTAGCGCAGCACGTGCAGCACCGGACCAAACTGTTCACGACCGAGGTCGGCAATGTCACTGATCTCAATCGCCACCGGTGCAATGTAGTGGCCTTGCTCGCAGCTGGCGGGCAGGGTTGCTTCCGCCAGCACTCGGCCAGCGGCACGCCAGCGTTCAATGTGGTTGTGCAGGCCGCTGCGAGCACGTTCGTCAATCACCGGGCCGCAGTCACAGCTGTAGTGCTGAGGATTGCCAATTTCCAGCCGCTGCAGGGCGCCATCAATCAGTTCGATGATGCGATCAGCGATGTCATCCTGTACGCACAGTACCCGCAACGCAGAACAGCGTTGTCCGGCCGACGCGAAGGCCGAATCCATCACATCTGCCACTACTTGTTCTGGTAAGGCTGTGGAGTCGACGATCATGGCGTTCTGACCACCGGTTTCGGCAATAAAGGTCGCCAATGCACCGTCGCGTGCTGCCAGAGTGCGGTTGATGTGTTGTGCCGTCTCCGTGGAGCCGGTAAAGGCAATGCCGGTGATGCGTGAATCCGGCACCAGTGCATTACCAATGGTGGCACCGGCACCGCACAGCAGTTGCAGGACATCGCCGGGAACACCGGCCTGATGCAGCAGTTGGACTGCCCGGCCAGCAATCAATGAGGTCGTTTCAGCCGGTTTGGCTAATACCGTGTTGCCCGCGACCAGCGCCGCCACCACCTGACCGATAAAAATGGCCAGCGGGAAGTTCCAGGGGCTGATGCACAGGAATACGCCACGGCCTTCGTAGTAGTGCTCGTTGCTTTCGCCCGTTGGCCCTGGCAGACGGGTTGGCAATTGCATGTTGTCGCGTGCCTGCTGCGCGTAATAACGGCAGAAGTCTACCGCTTCGCGCACCTCATCAATGCTGTCTTGCAGAGTCTTGCCGGCTTCGCGTGCGCACAGTGCCATCAGTTCATCGGTATGCTGCTCCATCAGGTCGGCCATGCGATCAAGACAGGCGGCGCGCTCGACTACAGCAGTGCGGTTCCAGCGGAACCAGGCCTGATCGGCGATATCCAGTGCCTGTAATGCCTGCTCGGCCGTGGCCCAGGTGACGTCGCCGACTTTCTGAGTCTGGTCGTAAGGGCTCATGACCGGGTGGACATCGCCGCCAGCGGTGGCTTTGCCATTGATCAGCGGCTGCTGTTGCCATTGCTGTTGGTTAAATGCCTCAATGCTGGCCAGCAATGGCTTGCGCTCAAAGGCCACCGCCAGGTTGTAGCCCTGGGAGTTGCGACGGTCGCTGAACAGCTCGGCGGCGCGTGGAATTTTCGGGTTGCGGAAAACCGCGTGGCGGCTGGCCTGAGCCACTGGCGACTGCACCAGCTCAGAGACCGGGGTATCGGCATCAACCAGACGGTGTACAAACGATGAGTTGGCACCGTTTTCTAACAAGCGGCGCACCAGATACGGCAGTAAATCTTTGTGGGCACCCACCGGAGCGTAGATGCGTACGTTGATTCGATCCTGGCTTAACAGGTTGTCGTACAGCGCATCGCCCATGCCATGCAAGCGCTGGAACTCAAATGCCCGGGTCGGATTGAACTGTGCCATTTCTGCCACGCTGGCGACGGTGTGGGCGTTGTGAGTGGCAAATTGCGGGTACAAGTTACCGTTGGTTTGCGACGACAACAGGTAGCGGGCGCAGACCATATAGGAAACGTCGGAGTTCTCTTTACGGGTGAATACCGGGTAGTCGGCCAGGCCCAGCTGTTGAGCGTGTTTGATTTCGCTGTCCCAGTAGGCGCCTTTCACCAGACGAATAGGAATTTCATCACCTTGCTCAGCCGCCAGTGCATTGAGGAAACCCAGCACCGCAGTGGCGCGTTTTGAATAGGCTTGTACCACCAGGCCAAATTTGTCCCAGCCGCGTGCCGCCGGGCTTTGGTACACCTGTTTGAACAGACGCAGCGATAACTCCAGGCGGTCGGCTTCTTCGGCATCAATGGTCAGAGCGATGTCGTGCTGACGCGCTTCTTCCACCAGGCTGGCAACTTTGGCGCCGAGCTCGGCCATAACCAGATGCTCATGCGACTCTTCATAGCGTGGGTGCAGTGCTGACAGTTTGATCGAGATGCTTGGTGCTGGCTTATCGTCACGCCATTTGCTTTTGCTGTTGGCCAGTGTGCGTAAGGCATCGCGGTAGGCGATGAAGTAACGCTCGGCATCGGCATCGGTGAACGCCGCTTCGCCGAGCATATCGAAGGAATAGGTATAGCCTTTGGCGCGGTAGTTTTTGCTGTTTTTAATGGCCTCGTCGATGCTGCGGCCCAGTACAAACTGCTTACCCATGATCTTCATCGCCTGATTCATGGCAGCACGAATAACGGGCTCGCCGGCACGCTGAATCAAACCGCTGAGCAGGTTGCCCGCTGATACCTCACGGTTGGAAATGCCGGTGACTTTACCGGTCAGCATCAGACCCCAGGTCGAGGCATTCACCAGTAATGAGTCGGAACGACCCATGTGTTCGTCCCAGTCGGCGGCCGACAATTTATCACGGATCAGTGCATCAGCCGTCTCGGCGTCCGGCACTCGCATAAGCGCTTCGGCCAGACACATGAGGATGACGCCTTCTTCATTATCGAGGCTGTATTCCTGCAGTAACTTATCGACGGCGTGTGCCACATCGCCCTCGGCGCGAATGGCTTCAACAATTTTGCGAGCGCGCATTTCACTGGTGTGGCGGAAATCAGCCGACGGCTCAGCCAGCTCAACCAGCTGTGCCAGGTAGGCATCTTCATCGACTGCATATTGTTGTTCGATGGCTTTGTACCAGTCATCGATGCTCAGTTTCTGCTCGTCAGAGAACAATGCCGATACTTCAAAATCGCTCATCACACGCTCCCGATATTTGTTGTTAATTGTTCAGTGCGGTGGCGTTTCAGTCGCTTTCACCACCGCATATTTTCGGATCATGAAACAAAGGTACGTGTTCGGCTGCGGGAAAACTTGTTTAAAAATCTGGCGCTTTTGTCAAAAACTATGGTGTTGGCGAAAATGGCAGGAATCAGTTCGACTTTAGTCGCAACTGTCCGGGGGAGAGATCAAATCGTGATTTGATGGCGTGATTGAGAGCGCTCTGGTTGGCGAAGCCGGTTTCCAGCGCGATAGCGGCGATGGTCATGGAAGAATTCTGCAGCAACCAGGCGGCCTGCTGCACTCGTTGCTGCAAAATGTATTGGTAGGGGGTCATACCGGTCAGCTGGCGGAAACGCAGGTGAAACTGGCTGGCACTCATGTGACAGGCACTGGCCAGCTCCTCGACGCTGAGTTTCTCTGTCAGACGATTGCTGATCAGTTGATCGAGCATCGCCAGGTCGATGCGGCCAGCTCCTGGCTGCAGAGGTTGCTGATAAGGAGCGATGCGGTGAAACAGGCTGTGCAGCAACAGGCCGCTGATATGCTGCTGCAGTTGCACGTCGCGTGAGCGCTGCTGTAGCTCCTGAGCCAGGCATTGCACCAGCGTACGCAGGTTGTCGTCCAGCTCAATAAAACGGGGTTCGGCAAACAGTTGGTCGAACAGGCTGGCGTCAATCAGATGATTGGAACCATCATGGCCACTGACGTCAATCACAACCACGGCGTTGTCGCCGTCGCCATAAAACGCATGTTCGCAGTTACTCGGAACCAGGCAACCAAAGCCGGGGCCAAAATGACGTTGTTGATCCGGTGGCAAATCAAACCAGACTTCGCCGTGTAAACCCAGCACCACCTGATGATGGTGGTGGTGATGGCGATTGGGTTGTGATTCAAGTGACTGTACCCGGCTGGCACCAATGGTCCACATGATAAGTTCCGTGATGTTGATGCACTAACCCTAAGCGCTGACGATTATTTTTTCCATCAGCGAAACGACGATGTGGCACTTTTGGGTCGTATAGTCCTAAACCGCGGCCGTAAAAACAAAGCGGCCATAAAAAACGCCCCACTGACAGGTCAGTGGGGCGCTAGCCGGATCAACCGAAGTTGAACGGGTTGGCTGTTCGGCTTATTTATAAACCGGCAGCTTCTCACACAGAGCAACCACTTTGGCTTTTACTTCGGCTTCCACGGCGTCTGAGTTGCCGTTTTCCAGGCCATCCAGAACGTCACAGATCCAGTTAGCCAGATCGGTACACTCCGCTTCTTTGAAGCCACGGCTGGTGACCGCCGGAGAACCGATACGCAGACCCGAAGTAACGAATGGCGAGCGAGGATCGTTAGGAACCGAGTTTTTGTTCACCGTGATGTTAGCGCGACCCAGCGCCGCGTCAGCGTCTTTACCGGTGTACTCTTTACCGATCAGGTCAACCAGGAACAGGTGATCGTCGGTACCACCAGAAACCACGTTAATGCCGCGGCTAATGAAGGTGTCGGCCATGGCCTGAGCGTTCTTAACTACTTGTGCCTGATACGTTTTGTAGTCTTCAGACATGGCTTCTTTGAAGCATACTGCTTTCGCTGCGATCACGTGCATCAGCGGGCCGCCCTGAGATTCCGGGAATACCGCGAAGTTCAGCTTCTTGTTCAGTTCTTCGTCTTCCTTCGCCAGAATCAGACCGCCACGAGGGCCACGCAGGGTTTTGTGAGTCGTTGTAGTCACAACGTCAGCGATACCTACAGGAGAGGGGTATACACCGGCAGCAACCAGACCCGCGATGTGTGCCATATCAACGAACAGGTAAGCACCAACTGCGTCAGCGATTTCACGGAACTTGTTCCAATCAACCACACGCGAGTAAGCCGAGAAACCCGCAATGATCATCTTAGGCTTATGTTCTTTGGCCAGACGTTCAACGTCAGCGTAATCGATTTCGCCGGTTTCCGGGTTCAGACCGTATTGAACTGCGTTGTAGATACGGCCAGAGAACGATACGGCTGCACCGTGAGTCAGGTGACCACCGTGCGCCAGGCTCATGCCCAGAATGGTGTCGCCTGGCTGGCACAGTGCCATAAATACAGCGGCGTTGGCCTGAGAGCCAGAATGCGGCTGAACGTTGGCGTACGGTGCACCGAACAGCTCTTTGGCGCGATCGATCGCCAGTTGTTCGACCACGTCAACGTGCTCACAACCACCGTAGTAACGCTTGCCCGGGTAACCTTCAGCGTACTTGTTGGTCAGCTGAGAGCCTTGAGCTTCCATCACACGAGGGCTGGTGTAGTTCTCAGATGCGATCAGTTCGATGTGGTGTTCCTGACGCGCGTCTTCCGCCTGCATCGCTTCCCACAGAGCCGGGTCGAAATCGGCAATGTTCATATCACGGCTAAACATTAGGCTAATCCTCGTATGTGTATGAATTCAGAGGGCTTTGAAATCTCTGATGAAAAATTTTGAGGCCATATTCTACCTGAAACTCGCGCCACTGGCACTTGAAATAGCGTCATGATGAAACTGATCAGGCCTCATGGTTACTGGGATGAAAGCCTGTCTGAGTGGTCAGGAAAGTGGCGAAAAAAGTGCTCGTGAACGCACAAGGGCGGTGGTCAGTAAGGTGAGAGAAATAAGATAGGCAGGCCAGCAGCCACATTGAGTGCGATGTGCAGACCGGGCTCAGTTTCGACAAACCAAGCACCAGCCTTACAGTTAGTGGCAGAAATGACGGGCATAATCGCCGGCAGGGTGTATCGATCGTTACTTTCCCCCTTACTTCACCCCGTACTTCGCCATGATCTTATCGTAGGTACCGTTCTGCTTAATCTCAGCCAAGCCTTTGTTAAATGCATCGATTAATTGTTGGCCACGGCTGTTGGCTGTACCACTGGTCACGAACAGTTTGTTTTCCGACAGGGCGTTGCTGGTGAAGCGGAATGCACTGGCGTCCAGGCCGTTTTCGGCCATTTGAGCACGAGCGACAATCTCGTCATCCAGTGTCATATCAATGCGTTTGGTGGCCAGTTTTTTCAGGTTGGCGATCAGGTCATTGGCTTCCGGGCGCCTGAAGTTTGCCGCTGAGCTGAAGTCATCGCCGTAGCCGTAACCGCGGGCAATACCAACGGATTTACCACTCAGGCTGTCGAGGCCCTGATACTCGAACCGATCGGAGGCCAGGGTAATAAATTTAACCTGGTTGATGGCGTAGTGGTCGCTGTAATGAAGGTAGGTTGTTCGCTCTTCGGTAAACCAGGTTGCTACCAGTAAATCGATATTGGCATTTTTCACTTCGTTCATAGCCCGACTCCAGGGCATTATTTTCATTTCCAGCTGATGGCCCTGAGTTGCGAGAGCGGCACTGACGATATCAACTGAAATACCCGGGTCACCGCTGCTGTTGACGAACGGTGGCCAGGGGTCTTGAGCAGCGGTGACCACGTCAGCCAGCGCCGAAGACGTACATACACTGAGAAATAATGAAAGCAACAGAGTTTTCATGAACGCGTCCTTTTGGGTGGGGTATTGTCAGCCTAGCAAGGTGATCGCGGCAGCGACGGTCATTGACAGATTAGGCAGGTTCACAGACGGCAGGTACACAGCCCGAGGTGATGGCCCGAGCTGCTGAATCGCCATGACCTGCGTCACAGCGCTGTATAAATCAACACGACGTTACCTGCGCTTACAGATAATGCAGCCGTTGTCTTCCATACTGATGCTGTGCAGTTGTTTCGGGTAGTTGCCTAATGCTTTTTATCGGATCCGTTCAGTGCCGTCAGGCGGAGAACATTGTGTCAGCGTTGTTGCCGAGGCAGCCGGTATTGTCGAGGCCGCTGGCAGCGCTATTGATGTCGCTGGCACTGGTGCTGACAGGATGTGGCGGTGGTGATTACAAAGGGGACTTAATTGCCGACGAGCCACCGCTGGGCGGCCAGCCCGGTAATTCCGCTGGCGACCCTGCGGCTTTATGTCAGGCAGAGCTGCAGCGTTTTAATCAAGATCTGTGGCAACCGGTATTACAACCCGGTTGTGTTAACTGTCACCAAAGCAATGGCATTGCTGCTGAGACCCAGCTGGTGTTCGCTAATGGCAACAGCGATGCGCAACTTCAGAGCAACCTGCTGGCCCTGAACGACTATATCAATAGCCGCGGCCAACAAGCGCTGTTGGACAAACCGCTGGCCAATGGCCCGCATGGCGGCGGCCAGATTTTTCGTCAGCAGTCGGCGCAACATGTGGCGATGCTTAACTGGCTGTCGGCCGAGCCTGCTGCGTGCGATGGCGTGATTCAGCCACCGGTGCTATCCGCTTTCTGGGATAACAGCGTTAATGCTTCAGTAACGGATACGTTGCGTAAAGCGGCGCTGCTGTTTGCCGGACGTTTGCCAACCGAGACGGAACTGGCGCAGGTCATCGACGGTGATGAGCTCAGCCTGCGTCGCACCATCCGCGGCTTGATGCAGGGGGATGGCTTTTCGGCGTTTATCATGGAAAGTAGCAATGATCGGCTACTGACCAATAAGTTTGCTAATGGCCGCACGCCCGGGCTCGACCTGATCTACCAAACCGGGCGCTTCAGTTATGTCGACAGCCGTTTGGAACCTTTACAGCAGGCGATTGATAGCGCCACCAACGATAGCGAGCGTGATGCCGCACGTGCTGCGTTTAATCAGGCATGGAGCCGAACCAATGAGGCGGTCGCCACTGCGCCGCTACAGCTGGTGGATTATGTGGTCCGCCAGGAGCGGCCTTACAGCGAAATACTCACCGCCGACTATCTGATGGTGAACCCGTATTCAAACGATGTGTATCACACCGGCGTTGCATTCACCGATGACCAGGACGAAGACGACTGGCGCCCGGCGCGCATCACCGACGGTTATGCTTTAGGGCCGCTGCCGCACGCTGGTTTGTTGTCGTCACAGATGTTTCTGGCGCGTTATCCCTCAACCGATACCAATCGCAATCGCGCCCGGGCACGCTGGGCGTATTATTTCTTTCTCGGCGTTGATATTGAGGGCCTGGCGGTGCGCTCAATGGACCCGGATGCGCTGGCGGACAGCAATAATCCGACGCTGAACAATCCTGCTTGCAGCGGTTGCCACAGCGTGATGGACCCGGTCGCAGGTGCATTCCAGAACTGGGGCGACAACGGTCATTATCGCGATGCCTGGGATGGCGATGATTCCCTGCCGGATACTTACAAAAGCACGGCCTTGTATCAGCCGGGCGATCTCTGGTATCGGGATATGAGAACCCCGGGGTTTAACGGTGCTGCGTTGCCTCAGGCACAACAGGCCAACTCGCTGCAATGGCTGGCGCAAAACATGGTAGCCGACAGTCGCTTTGCCAGCGGCAGTGTCCGCTTCTGGTGGCCAGCAGTATTTGGCAGTGAACCGCTGCCGTTGCCTACGGAGACACAGGATAGCGATTATCAGCAAAAGCTGGCGATCTACAGCGAACAACAGCGGCTGATCACCGAACTGGCGCAGCGCTTTGCTGATGGGCATGCCGGTACCGCGACGCATGGCGTCTATAACCTTAAGGATTTACTGGTGGATATGGTGCTGACGCCGGTATTTCGTGCGGCGACCACCAATGGTAACCCGATGCCTGACAGCGACATGGGTCAGGGGCAGCTGCTGACGGCGGAACAACTAAACCGAAAAATTCATTCGGCCACCGGTTATACCTGGCATCACAGCTGGGATCCTGACAACGCGCTGCTAACCACGGATTTTTATGGCATCTACGGTGGTATCGACAGCGACACTGTGGTGCAGCGGGCCACTCAACTGAACACCATGATGTATGCCGTCAGTAACCGTTTATCGCATGAGATGGTGTGTGATGTGGTGATTGAAGAGTTCAGTCTCAGCGCCAGCCAGCGCCAGCTATTTACACTGGTCGAAATGGACGATACACCGCTATCGAATGCCGCCGCCGTGCAGCAGCAGGTAAATCGATTGATTGATCGTATCTGGGGGAATCCGCGCACAGACCTGTCGCTGGAGCAGCAGCAGGCATTTAATCTGTTTCGTGAGGTCTGGCAGTCGCGACTGGATAGCGCTCCGAGCGACTATCTTTACCACAACAATGCGGCCGATGGACACGATGATAACGATGAGTATTGCCGCTTAGACTGGGATAACGCCGATAACGGTGCGTTGCTGCGCGACCCCAATCACACCTTGCGTGCCTGGATGGCACTGCTGAGTTATTTGTTGAGTGACTTTGTGGTGTTGCATGAATAACTGCGGAAATGATCCGACGAATAATGGGAGGCGCAAGCATGAGTGTGAATAATCAGCGTCGCGATTTTATCAAAGTCATGGCGGCAGCGGGGTTAACCGCCGGGCTGCCCTGGCCTCTGGCCAGTATCGCGTCTGAGAATCCGGGCGAGCGTTACCGTGGGCCGTTTTTTGTCAGCATTGAGGCGCAGGGCGGCTGGGACGTCACCAGCTTTTGCGACCCCAAAGCCAGCAGTACCATTAATCACTGGGCGGCGACACAGCCGGTACAGACCATTGCTGGCAGCCCGATTCAGTACGCCCCGTTTGCTTACAATCAGCGTTTCTTTAGCAGCCATTACGCTGACACCCTGGTGATTAATGGTATTGATACCCAAACCAATGCCCACCAGGCCGGTCAGCGGCACAGCTGGAGTGGTCGTCTGGCGGAAGGTTATCCGTCGTTCGCCGCCCTGGCCGCCGCTGCACTGGGGCCCTCATTGCCGTTGGCCTATTTGTCGAATGGTGGCTATAACCAGACCGCCGGCCTGGTGAGTTACACCCTGATGCAGGACCCCAGCGTCTTAAATAAACTGGTGTATCAGGATCGTTTTCTCGACTACAACCCGGCTGACTGGGATGCGCCCAAATTTTTCCAGCGTAAAACCACACGAGATATTATTAACCGCTATAAAGCCGAGAGACTGGCGCGGCTACAAAACCAGCCCCATATGGCACCGCGTATTGAGCATGCGCTCAATCAGTTTGCCACCGCTCAGGCGGGCCAGTCGCAATTGCAGGCGCTGGCGCAGTACATTCCGGAAACGCTGGTCAGCTATACCGACGCCGATGGTCGCTGGAATCCGTTATTACGCCAGGCGCAAATAGCGCTTTCGGCTTATCAGTCGGGTTTGTGCGTCAGTGCTGATCTGGTGGCCTGGGGTTTTGATACGCACGACAATCACGATGAGGATCACAGCAATGCCTTACAGGGCCTGCAGAATGGTATTGAGTTTTTGTGGACCGAGGCTGAGCGACTGGGCATTGCGGATCGCCTGATTGTGCTGGTGCAATCCGACTTCGGCCGCACCCCTGAGTACAACGATGGCAACGGCAAAGATCACTGGCCGATCACCAGTACACTGATCATGGCACGTAATGCCAGCTGGGCGAATCGGGTGGTGGGGCAGACCGGTGCTGGCCATGAAGCTCAGTCACTGAATCCGACCACATTGTTACCCGACACCAACGGTATTGTATTGCAGCCAAAACATATTCAGCAGGCGATGAGGGAATTGGCAGGGATTGAGAATCACGCCGTATGTCAGCAATTTCCGCTCAATGCCGAGAGTGTTAACTTCTTTTCCTGATGTATGCTCTGGAGGTTTCTGACTGGAGGGCAACAGGTGTTGCAGTCAGCGCAATGGCAGCAAAAATCCGCCGAACGCTTCAGCTTTGAATTGTTTGGCCTTATTCGCTTTGGCGCCGACCTGATGCAGCAGATTCTGGAAGTGGATTCGGCCAGACAGCGTCTCAGCTTTACGCTGGATTTGTTAAATCAGTAACGATACAGCAGTCCGAAAGACAGCATCTGATAATGCACTAAGCCTGGTGCTTCCGGGTTATTGTTACCTCCCGGCCCCCAGCTTTCCCGCGACTGGTATTGTTGCCAATCAGCGCTCAGTCGCCAGTTGCGCACGGTAATATCGGCACCAATGGTGGCAGCCAGGGCGCCATAACTGGAAAGTCGGGCATCGTTACTCTGCAAGTCACCGCTGTCAGTACCGGCTAAGGAATAGAATTCAGCCTGCTGCTGGCGATATAAACGAGTA
>Ga0255776_10002241_pt1 | contig 21799 bp, 15 predicted proteins | sample 071ome_19_FD_179974 | JGI IMG/M metagenome (GOLD analysis project Ga0255776, IMG submission 179974) | Coastal salt marsh microbial communities from the Groves Creek Marsh, Skidaway Island, Georgia - 071413AT metaG (version 2) | ecosystem: Environmental > Aquatic > Marine > Intertidal zone >... | reverse complement strand
ATGCGGAGCAGTAGTTCAGTTGGTTAGAATACCGGCCTGTCACGCCGGGGGTCGCGGGTTCGAGTCCCGTCTGTTCCGCCATTTCATCACTCGATGAAATTTCTTAGATATACCTTTCTTATAAAATACCTTCTGTCTTAAATTATCTTGTTTAATATTTTCGTAACATTTCCTTCTTAATCTCCTGTTTATGCACTTTGGCATGTAACTTGTATTTATTAATTTGTATTTACAAAATTGACGTATAAATTTTTTGGAGAATCCTTATGGAAATGAATGACGATATTTATGAAATCTATCTAGATGAGTTTGAAGATGATTACTACGATGATGATGGCGTTGAAATGTAGTTTTTGAATGTTTTATCTAAGTTGTTGTTTTTAAAGTTTTAAATATTCTTATTGTTACCTAGCTCTTTCTCTGTTTTCAGCCGCATTCGTTCCTGTTCTGGAACAAGGCTGGAGAAAGTAGTGATCTATCCTTCTTTAATCTCTTTTATCTTCATTTCTGCTTACTGAATTCTTGCTTTATTTTGGTGCGTAATCTGAGTGTATTGGCTCTTCTTTGTGTTCAGAAAGGTCGGCTATTCACATTGATGGCTCTGCAATCAGCGTCTAAATTCAATCATACAAAAACTATTTTATAGCTATTCATTAGCTATTTATTTGATAGCTCTTTCTTAAAAACTCTTTATTAAAGCTCTTTTTTAAAAGAAAGACTTAGCCTTGTATGTTTGGAGATTACCATGAGTCAGTACCCTCATATGTTAGCGCCTTTGGATTTAGGCTTTACCACCCTGAAAAACCGTGTATTGATGGGGTCAATGCATACAGGGCTTGAAGAAGCCAAAAACGGATTCAACCGAATGGCGGAGTTTTATGCGGAACGTGCTCGTGGTGGTGTGGGGCTCATCGTAACCGGCGGGATTGGTCCTAACGCGGAAGGAGCTGTCTATCAAGGTGGTGCCAAGATGGACACACAAGAAGAAGCGGATAATCACAAGATTGTCACCAAAGCCGTTCATGACGCTGGCGGAAAAATATGTATGCAAATCTTGCATGCCGGTCGATATGCCTACAATCCAAAACTGATTGCGCCATCTGCCATTCAGGCACCGATCAACCCCTTCAAACCTCATGAGTTAACCGATGATGAAGTGGAAGAGCAGATTGAGGCCTTTGTTAACTGTGCTTCTCTGGCTCAAAACGCAGGTTACGATGGCGTTGAGATCATGGGGTCGGAAGGGTATTTCATTAACCAATTCATTGTAGAGCATACCAACCAGCGTACCGATCGTTGGGGTGGCAGCTTTGAAAACAGAATTCGTCTACCCATTGAAATCGTTAAGCGTGTCCGCCAAAAAGCCGGTGAGAACTTTATTATCATTTATCGCCTATCGATGCTGGACTTGATCGAGAAGGGCAGTGATTGGCAAGAAGTGGTGGCACTGGCGAAAGAGATTGAGAAGGCGGGTGCTACTATTATTAATACCGGGATCGGCTGGCACGAAGCGCGTATTCCAACCATTGTGACCAAGGTGCCAAGAGCGGCCTTTACCCGTGTCACTAAACATCTGAAAGGTGAAGTGAATATTCCTCTCATCACCACAAACCGGATCAATGCGCCTGATGTCGCCGAGAAGGTGTTGGCTGAAGGTCATGCTGATATGGTGTCGATGGCTCGACCATTCCTTGCTGACTCTGACTTTGTTAAGAAGTCAGCCGAGGGCAGGGCGGAAGAAATTAACACCTGTATCGGCTGTAATCAGGCGTGTTTGGATCATACCTTCAGCATGAAATTAACCTCATGTTTGGTGAATCCGCGTGCCTGCCATGAGACCGAACTTGTTTATACGCCGACAGAGCAGAAGAAAAAGATTGCGGTGGTGGGGTCAGGCCCGGCCGGGTTATCTTTCTCTACTGTGGCGGCTTCCAGAGGCCATGATGTCACTGTCTTTGATGATCAGGAGCAAGTGGGTGGGCAGTTTAATGTGGCGAAACGCATTCCGGGTAAAGAAGAGTTCTATGAAACCCTTCGTTACTTCAAGGTAATGATTGAGAAAACAGGCGTGAAGCTGAATCTGGGTAAACGCGTTTCGGTGGATGATTTATTGGCTGGCGACTTCGATGAAGTGGTGTTGGCGACGGGTATTTCCCCTAGAACACCTGCCATTGACGGTATTGATCATCCCAAAGTGGTGAGCTATCTCGATACCATTCTTGAACGGAAACAGATCGGTAAGAAGGTTGCCATCATTGGTGCAGGTGGAATCGGCTTTGATACCGCTGAATTCTTAACGCACGGTTCTGAATCGCCAAGCCTTGATATTGATCTCTTTATGAAAGAGTGGGGCGTAGATCTGACGGTAGGTCATCGCGGCGGTGTCATAGCTGCTGACGTATCGCCTTCTGAACGAGAAGTGTATTTGATTCAGCGAAAAGCCAGCAAAGTAGGTCAGAACCTGGGTAAAACCTCGGGGTGGGTTCATCGTACCGGCTTGAAGAAAAAAGGCGTGCACATGATCAACAGTGCTGAATATCAGAAGGTAGATGACCAAGGGCTTCACTTGCTGGTCAACGGCGAGCCCCAAGTTCTGGAGGTAGATAACATCATCCTGTGTGCTGGTCAGGAACCGTTACGTGAGCTGCAAGCGGGGCTGGAATCCGCCGGTAAGCCTGTTCACTTGATTGGGGGTGCCGATGTGGCAGCAGAACTGGATGCCAAGCGCGCGATTAATCAAGGTTCGAGGTTGGCGGCTGAGATATAGGTTTTCTTTATTCTAAAGCGTCGTTGCTGAAATCGAAGCTAATAGTCATTCCCGCGTAGGCGGGGATGACGCCCAGGTTGCTATGGTTGGGTTAATCTGCTTGTAGGATTGATTTAAGAACAACTAACTCATGGTCAAAAAGTTCCCCAGAGACGGTTACAAAATATGCTGCGTTGTAACCAATTGTATTGAAGCGTGAGCTAATTTTTCCCTGCTAACTGGGTCACAGTTAGCTTTTCTTAAATGACTAAACTGATCATCAACAGGTTGAAATTAATGTTGAGGTCATCCCCATGAAGTCTGCAAACGATACTACGCCAACCATTGAAGCGGTGCTTTTATTTGAAGGCGCTGAAGTAGTTGAACAAATGCTGTATGCCGAGTTTGAAGGCATTCTTGATCACGTATCTTGTCTGCATGAATACGCCGATAAGCGTGTGAAGGGGTGTTATGTGCGCGTTCATGCGGATCTGACCATCGCTGGTATCGTGTTTTTCTACATAGATTTTGATGAGCATGGTTATGCCGATCGTTCTTGGAGTTTGCCGCTTCGCCGTTTGATTGGTGTTGCTGGTCAGGGGCCTGATTTGGGTGCTGGCCCAATTCAGTTGGTGTGTCGTACGCGTTGTCCTCAAGCAGAGCTTCGTGAAGAGTTGTGGGATCCATCCATTCAACCTGGGATGAACCATTTCCAAATTCTGAAGACGGCCATTGAGCAGAATGAACTGAACATTAATGAGCAGTTAGCTTCAAGCCAGAGTACGAATCTGGGTTGCATTGATATTCCTGTTGCTTCACAAGACAAGATAGTTCCTACGTCAAACATTGTGGAGACTGGTCATCAAGATAATGATCAGAATCGTCGTGATAAACTGGCAGAGATCATTAAGAGTCAGCGTTTCCGTATTGAAGCGTTAACCAATGAATGTGAAGACAAGGTGTCAGAGCTTGAGCGTGCACGCCGTCATGATCAGATTCAATACAATGAACATAAGCGCATGTTCGTTCAGAAGTTTGAACAGCTTAAAGTGAAGTATCTGAAAAAAGATGAGCAGCTAAATAATGCGGTGGCCTTGATTGCTCGCATGTTGAATGTAGAGAGTGCAGAGACCATCAAAGAGAATCTGGATGATCTTCGCGCGGTGAGCAATATTGCGGATTTGGCTTCGGGTGATGATACATCCGGGCAGATGGAGCTGATCCAGACCAAAGCAGAGAATTATCTTCTAACTCAACAATTGGTTCAGCTAAAGCGCGTGTGTAATTCCATGAATAAAAAGATCAGAGAGTTGGAATCAACAGATATGGATGATCTGCCAACCGTGATTGCTATGGAATCCAAACACGCGGGTTAAAGTGTTGATCAAATAACGTCTTCCCTTGAAGGTCATTCCTGAACGCTTTTTTGTGAAGGACGGCCTTCTTGTTTGACCTCTGTTTACTCTTTACCATGAAGACAGTGAACAGAGGTTTTCTTTTTTATCTATGAATGTTTTTCCTGAGCTTGATCTCGAACGTTTATCTCAAGTGCTGCCCATCCAGGAGGTTGCGCCTCATTGGTTAGAGGGTACTCCGGTCTCTTTGTCTGTTCTGCGTTTGGATCTTACGGATCCTCATGTGTCTGGAAATAAATGGTTCAAACTTTCGCACAACATCAACGCGGCGAAAAGAAAAGGTGTTCGTCAGTTGCTGACCTTTGGCGGTGCGTATTCCAATCATGTGTACTCTTTTGCTCATGCTTGCCAGAACGCAAACATCAAATCCGTTGCGGTTATTCGCGGAGAAGAACTAGATGCTCAGGCTAATCCCATGTTGGAGGCGGTCTCTCAGCTCGGAACCAAGTTGATCTTTGTGGATCGAGAAGGCTATCGGAATAAGTACGATAAAGATCGATTGGAGGTCTATCGCAGTCAGGTTGGTGACTTTGAATTGATTCCTGAAGGTGGAAGTAATGCTTTAGGCGTCAAAGGCGCTGAAGTGATTGCTGACTTGATCCAAAGAGGTGGTGAGGCTTTTGATCATATCTATATGGCCTGTGGCACAGGAGCAACCTTTGCTGGAATGGTTCGTGGTTTCTTAGACAAGCCTCTGTCTGATTCTGATCAACCGTTTTTGCATGGTTTGTCTGTTTTCCGGCCTAACTCTGTTGTCCCCAATGAGGGTTGGTTACATAAAGAGGTGACTGCCTTTGTTGGTCAAAGATCTTCAATCTATGATTTGGTAGCTGATGGACGATTATCGGGGTATGGAAAATTAACTCCGGATTTGATGGCTTTCTGTAATGAATTTCTGAATGAAACCGGGATTCTATTAGACCCTGTTTATACCGTGAAACTGATGCGATATGTAAAGTATCTGGCAGAAGACGGGGTGTTTTCTGAATGGGATGAACCAAGGCGAGTTCTTGCGGTTCACACTGGCGGTCTTCATGGCTGGTTGGGTCATTTGGCGTCAGAGGGAGGAGGGTCTATTCCCGCCCAGTTGTTAGGCACAATAAAACAGCGATTGGCTTCCTGATATAAATTTTGTGAGTCTTGCCTTTCAGATTCCTCTTTGAATACAGATACCAAGACCGGTCGATTCCATTCTTCATTGAGTGATTGGATTTTCTTTTGAAGTTCATCTCTGGTTAGCAGGGTATTGTTCGCTTTGTCGTGGAATGGACTGAGCCAGAAGGGTTTTCTTAATATGAGGAAGCTTTCTTCATTGTTTAGATGGGTTTTAATTTCTTCTTCTTTTATCCAGAAGGCGACCGTTTGTTGAGCATCGTCTGTGTTCTCCATTGGATAAGGGTATTCCAAAGGGTTGTCCGGATGAGTGAAGAGGTAGCCTTGCATTAACACTTCTCGACGGTTCGGAACGGTCAGTTGCTTTTCTTTCGCCATTTCATAGAAGGTAGGACTCTGGCTGATTCGGGTTTGGTGGTTGATGAGATGTTGGGTTTTTATGTCCAGGCGATCTTTAACCATCGGGCCTAGCCAGTGTTTATAGGGCGTCTGTGAGTCCAGCCAAGCGGGAGAGCCTAAATAGAATTTTACAGCGGTTTCCAGGTGAATAATGTGTTTAGCTGTTTCATCTTCATAGATGAAGTCTATTTCCCCCAGTGTTTTTCCTTGGTGCTGAAGTTGAAGGTGTTCAGCGATTAAGTTTACGTGAGGAAAATTCTTTAAAAGGAAGCTCACTAAGGCTTCGTAGTAAAAGCCAACACGCTTGGTTTGACGTTGTTCGATGTATTCGATCAGAGGCTTAGGCGATTGGTTAATGCGTTCCAGGCATCGCAGCCACTCCGTCCAGATGCTTGAAGTAAGTGAATTCGTTGAAAAGGTCGGTGAATGAATATCGTCGGCAAGGCGGGTATCTGAGAGTAATTGGGGGCTGGTTATGATCCATGCCAGATCTGCAACGTATTGATGAAGGTAGTCAAGGTTCTGAAACCTTTCTTGAGTATGATTCTGGTCGCAAGGCATGGTCGTTGGTCGGCCCGTAGTTCAGCTTTTCAGTTGTTGTCCTAAGCTGAAAAGAGTAGCATGCCTGAATATAGAAAATTACCGTTCAATTTGAAGAAGTTAGCTTATCAATCATGGATCAGTTTAGAAATATCGGAATTATTGGCCGTATCGGCAGTGCAAAAGTTGTAGAAACCATTCGTCGTCTGATGAAGTTTCTTGATGAAAATGCAATGAATGTGATTTTGGAGGATCGAATCGCTGAAGTAATTCCGGGACACAACCGACAAGTAGGGCGTTCCTCTCTCTTGGGAGAAATGTGTGATCTTGTGATTGTGGTCGGTGGTGACGGCAGTTTGCTAGGTGCTGCGCGTAAGCTGGCAAAATACGGTGTGCCTGTCTTGGGTATTAACCGAGGCAAGCTGGGCTTCCTAACGGATATTTCTCCAGACGATGGTTTGGAAGATAAGGTTCAGGAAGTGTTGGATGGTCGCTTCTTGACGGAAACGCGATTCCTGTTGGATGCACAAGTACGTCGTGGCGGTCAGCCGGTGGCAACGCTTTCCAGCTTAAACGATGTGGTGCTTCACCCAGGTAAAGCCACTACCATGATTGAGTTTGATCTCTATATTGAAGGTCAGTTTGTTTACGTACAAAAATCCGATGGTTTGATTGTATCGACGCCAACGGGTTCTACCGCTTATTCGTTATCGGGTGGCGGGCCAATCATGCATCCAAAACTGGATGCGATTGTATTGGTGCCTATGTTCCCTCATACCTTGAGTAGCCGCCCGATCGTTGTTGATGGAAACAGTGAGATTAAGCTGATTGTTTCTGATAACAACAAAACCTACCCACACATCAGTTGTGACGGCCAGGAATCCTTCACACTGGCGCCAGGCGACGTGATTTACATTCACAAGAAGCCTCATAAGCTGAAATTAATTCACCCTCTAGATCATGACTTCTATCAAACTTGTCGTGACAAGCTAGGCTGGCAGGATCAAAGAGGTGTATAGCCATGGCTTCATCGGCTACTGGTAGATTGACGGCAGATAGTTCTCTTGAGCATGTGAAAGGTTATGATGTTATTGGTGACATTCATGGCTGTTCCGTTGCGCTTGAACGTCTATTGAGTGAATTGGGGTATTCCAAAGTTGACGGTGTCTATTGTCATCCTGAACGTTTGGCGGTGTTTGTAGGCGATATCATTGATAGAGGGCCTCATATCCGTGAGGCTGCCTGGTTGGTTCATGACATGGTAGAGGCCGGTAATGCGTTTATCACCATGGGCAATCATGAATACAATGCCATTGCTTATATGACACCATCGCCGGAAGGCAGTGGTCATGAGTACCTTCGTGAGCACAATCATCGTCACACTCGTATTATGCGTGAGACGCTGGATCAGTTTGCGGATTACCAGGACGATTGGAATTACCTGATTAATTGGTTTTTAACCATTCCAGTATTTCTTGAATTGCCTGGTTTTCGAGTGGTTCATGCCTGTTGGGATGAGGCCTTAATCGATGAGTTCAAGGCGCGCCGAAATACCAATCAAATCGATATGGACTTTCTGGTCAAATCCTCCGACCTGGATTCCTTTGAATTTGATGTTATGGATCGTTTGTTACGGGGCACCAACCTGAAATTGCCTAATGGTATGAGTATCGAAGGCAAAGACGGTTATGTTCGTGAATTCTTCAGAACCATGTTTTGGTCTGATGAACCCGATGTCTATCAGGACATTGTTTTTCAGCCAGATCCTTTACCTCCAGAGATTGCTGCAAAACGTCTTTCCGATTCGGATCGAGCCAAATTGTTGAATTATCCTGAAGATCGTCCGCCGTTGTTTTTTGGTCATTACTGGAGAATGGGACAGCCGGAATGCATCAAGCCTAATTTGGCATGTCTGGATTATTCAGCCGTTAAGTATGGCAAGCTGGTGGCTTATCGTTTTGATGGCGAAAAAGAACTGTCGGACGATAAGTTTGTCTTCATTGAGGTGACGCCAGAAGAATTTCCAAAACCTGACAGTCAGGGTTTGGAAGATCTCAGCAAAGTGTAAGTGGCTTAAGAGAGAAGGTCTTTGTATAAATTAGGTGAAACCGACTCGCCTGAGCTGGTTCAAAAACTCAGTGCCCATTTATGGAAGGCCAAAATTCCTCATCAGGTAGTGAGTAAACCAGGTGAGGGCGGGGATGATGAATCCTTGTCTGAGATTTGGCTGATTCGAGAGGCTGACTTGCCTTTGGCCGTGGAAATCTTGAATGCCCCTGAAACACAGAAAGAGGCAAAGGGTTCTGGAAAGTCGCCTTTAGTCGCATCATTAAGTTACGCCAAAGTTACCTGGTTCTTCTTGATTGTTTGTTTGATTGTGGCTGCCATTACCGGTCTGGGAAAAAGCATTGAATTTCTATCCTGGCTGACAATTGTACCGGTAGAGGTAAGAGGAGCTGAGCTGTATGCCTCGACTCTGGGCGTCACTTTGTCATCCGGTGAGCTTTGGCGAATCTTTACGCCAGCCTTGATTCATTTTGGTGGTTTGCACCTTACCTTCAATTTGCTGTGGATTTGGGAGTTTGGTCGCCGCATCGAGGTTGTTGATGGCGGTTTAAGATTGACTCTTGTTGTTATCGCTTCTGCAATCATTTCAAACTTGGCTCAATACTTTTCGGGCAGTATTTTGTTTGGTGGCATGTCGGGTGTGATCTATGCCTTATTGGGCTATATGGTAGTGCTCGATAAGCTGTCTTCATCCCCGAGATATCATTTGCCGACAGGTATCGTGGTTTTCATGTTGGTTTGGTTGGTTCTGGGCTATACGCAATTTACAGAAGCGCTTGGCATGGGAAGTATCGCTAATGCCGCTCATACCGTAGGTTTGTTCTCGGGCGTCGGGATTGCTGTGCTAGCTCGTTTATTGTTTCGTTCTTAGTGGTATTCAAAACGCGGTAGTAAATGTTTTAAATAGCCAAACATGACCGAGATGACTACAATAGCCTCTTCATTTCAGTGCTGGAGTTCAGGCAATGACCTTAGATGATCTTATTCGTTCAATTAATCCCGAAATCTATGAAAACCTAAAAACGGCAGTTGAACTGGGTCGTTGGCCTACAGGGCAAAAACTGACCAAAGAACAGGTTGAGTTGTGTCTGGAAGCCATTCTTCATTACGAAACTCAAAATAATTTAGCTCAAGAAGATCGTGTAGGGTTTATTGATCGCGAATCCATGCCAGAGCACAAGCGTAAGAAAGCTGAGCAAGAAGAGCAGCTTAAGCGTCAAATTGCAGTTCAACAACTTCATTAATTCATTTCTTTAGGCGCTTCCTGAGATAGTTATGCAAAGCGATTTATTTGATTCTGCTGAAGAGAATCAGGTACCTACCGATGCGGTACCTTCTGTTTCTGATAATTCGAACGCTGAGAGTGATCATCCTATTTCTGTGGGGACGGCATTTTCTGGTCACTTAAATAAAATGCGAGTGAAGTTATCTGCTCAGGGAAACAACTCAGGGCAAGATAAGCAAAATTCAGTTGAGTACTCTTTGGATGGTTTATCCATTAATCGCTTGATTGGTCGATCCTTAAAACTGACCTATAAAAATCACATCAAGTGCATAGGTTGTGGTGCTGATACCAATAAAAGCTTCAGTCAGGGCTTTTGTTATAAGTGTTTCACGACTAAAGCCGCTTGTGATGCCTGCATCATGTCTCCTGAAAAGTGTCACTTTGATCAGAATACTTGCCGTGAACCGGGCTGGGGTGAGCAATACTGCAATCAATCCCATTACGTGTATCTGGCTAATTCATCCGGAGTGAAAGTCGGGATTACTCGCGGGACGCAAGTGCCTACGCGATGGATTGACCAAGGAGCTAGCCAGGCGTTGCCTATCGTACGTACTTCGAATCGTCACGTTTCCGGTTTGGTTGAAACGGTTCTCAAGCAACATGTGACGGATAAAACCAATTGGCGAAATATGCTGAAAGGTAAGCCTGAGGCGTTGAATCTCAAAGAAATCAGGGATCGTTTGTTAGAAGAGACCAAGGCTGAGATAGAAGAGATTACCAATCGATACGGTATACACTGCCTCCAACCTTTACTTCATGCTGAAACTGTTGAAATTGACTTTCCGGTATCAAGCTACCCTGAGAAGGTAACATCATTTAACTTTGATAAAGATCCAGAGGTTTCTGGTGTCCTGCAAGGTATTAAAGGGCAGTACTTAATTCTGGATACCGGTGTTATTAATTTACGTCGTTTTACTGGCTATGACGTCGATTTAGAAGTGCTTGATTAAAAACTCTTTTCTAAGTCTTATGATTTCCATGTTAGTTATGACATTATTGTGTCTATAAATAAGTAGCGAAAACAATAACAACGAATTAGCCGGGCATGTCTCCGATGCCTGGTTTCTTGGAGAAAAAGAATGTCTCAGGCACCAGCCCAAGCCATTTATTTGAAAGATTATACCCCGCCAGCATTTGTCACAAAGAAGACCTTTCTGGATTTCGAATTAACTGATCAGTACACCCTGGTTAAGTCTCGTCTAGACGTTGAAAGAAACCCGAACGCCACCTCGAGTTCCAATGAGTTTAAGTTGGATGGTTATGAACTGGAACTTCTGGAAGTTAAGCTCGATGGTCAGTTGCTTACAGACAGTGATTACCAGGTGGATCAGTCTTCACTGGTTATCCAATCTGAAAAAGATGCGTTTGTTTTCGAGTGTGTGACTCGAATCTATCCTGATAAAAATACCGCGTTGGAAGGCCTGTATATCTCAGGTGGTATGTATTGCACTCAGTGTGAAGCAGAAGGCTTTCGAAGAATTACTTATTTCCAGGACAGACCCGATGTCTTGTCGGTATTTACTACGCGAATTACAGCGGATCTGAACAAGTATCCAACGGCGTTATCCAATGGCAATTTGGTCACTCGTGAAGAGAAAGGCGGCAGCGTTATTGCCGAGTGGCATGATCCCTTCCCGAAACCTTCCTATCTGTTTGCATTGGTAGCTGGAGACTTAATTAAGCAGGAAGATACGTTCACGACTCAGTCTGGCAGGGATGTGGCTCTGCAGATCTTTGTAGAACAGGGCAACGAACATAAATGTGACCATGCACTGGAGTCCTTAAAACGCTCGATGGCTTGGGATGAGCAGGTTTATGGCCGTGAGTACGACCTGGACTTGTTTATGATTGTTGCGGTTGACCATTTCAATATGGGAGCGATGGAAAACAAGGGGCTGAATATTTTTAATTCGTCCTGTGTTTTGGCGACTCCGGAAACAGCGACCGATGAATCTTTTGCTCGTATTGAAGGGATTGTGGGGCATGAATATTTTCATAACTGGTCTGGTAACCGAGTAACTTGTCGGGACTGGTTTCAGCTCAGTCTGAAAGAAGGCTTTACTGTGTTCCGTGATGCAGAGTTTTCTGCCGATATGGGAAGTCGAGCGGTTAAGCGTCTTGAGGATGTTAGTTTCCTTCGTCAGCATCAATTTCCTGAAGATGCGGGGCCTATGGCGCATCCGATTCGTCCTGCCTCGTATATGGAAATATCTAACTTCTATACCGTTACGATTTACGAGAAGGGTGCAGAGGTGGTTCGCATGCTTCATACCATGTTGGGTGCGGAACTGTTCAGGAAGGGCAGTGATCTTTACTTTGATACCTTTGATGGCATGGCTGCAACGACGGATGATTTTGTCTGGGCGATGGAGAAGGTTAGCGGAAAAGATTTAACCCAGTTCAAACGTTGGTACAGTCAGGCGGGGACACCTCGTTTAACCATTGAACGCGTCTTTAACGAGTCGGATAACTCGTTGACCTTAAAAGCGGTTCAATCGACGGCACCTTCAGCTGATGAGTCGGCTAAAGAGCCTTTTGTGATACCTGTAGAGCTAGGGCTTCTCGATGCTCAGGGTAATGTTCTTGAATTACACACTGAGGACGAGAGCTTTGATGCCGCGCGCGGCGTTTGGGTTATTCATGGTGAACAACAAGAGATTCGTTTCGATCAGGTGGCTCAAGGAACGGTAGTGTCATTGCTGAGAGATTTCTCTGCCCCTGTCCTGCTAACCGATGATCTCACTGATGATGAACGTGTTGTTCTGATTGGTTCTGATCCGAACGGTTTTAATCGCTGGGAACAGTGCCAAAGCATTTATAAAAAGCTAATCACTCAAAAAGTCCAGGCTGACTTTGATTATCAGCTTCTGGATCGATTGGTGGGTTCGCTTAACCAGCTATTGCAGAGTGATGTTGAAGATGCAGTAAAAGCAGAGTTGTTAAAGCTGCCTGCTGAATCTGAGTTTTTACAGTTAGTTCCGCATATTAATATTTTGTCAGTAGCCAAGGCACGAGATGCGCTTAAATCGGCTTTGGCGAAACAGCTTAAATCTTCTTTGGCAGACTTGTTTGAGTCTATCTCTCCTGACAGTGACTACCGTTTTCAGGCGGATCAGGTTGGGCTTCGTAAATTGAAGAACGAAGTGCTGGAATTGTTGTTGATTGCTGATTCAGAGACTTATAAAGCAGTGGCCTTGGCTCAATATGATACTGCTTCCAATATGACCGATCAGTTGGCTGCATTTAAGTTGTTGATGAAGTATGCAGACCTGAATGCAGCAAACATTGTGTCGGATCGTTTCCTAGTTCAATGGAAAGACGATGTTCAGGTTTTGGAGCAATGGTTTAGGGTTCAAGTAAGTCGCTCAGATGAACAAACGCTTGAGCGTGTGAATGCCTTGCTAGAACACCAGTTGTTTGAGTATCAAAATCCGAACAAGGTACGTGCTGTGATTGGCAGCTTTGCAATGATGAACGTTGAGAGCTTCCACGCTGCAGATGGTTCTGGTTATGAGTTCCTGTCAAAGCAGGTAGCCAAGATCGATGCTATGAACCCCCAAATTGCAGCAAGGCTGGTTGGGCCTCTAGTGAAGTGGCAGAGCTATGATTCTGTTCGCGGTGAGCAAATGAAAGCACAATTAGACGTTCTTGCAAAAGGAGATTTGTCCAAAGACCTCTTCGAAGTAGTAAGTAAAAGTCTTAACTGATAAAAAAGTCAGTAGAGGTGGTGTCTTCGGGTGATTTTTGTTGCCCTTTGTAACAAAGGGTTAACTTGTTTAGTTCATTCCTTTATTTTCGTGCGTGTAAGCTCGATATTAAAGAGAGTTTTTTGTATGGTTGTTCCTTAATGCCAGGAGGGCCTTAAGGTAAAGGTAAGTTCTGCCAAAAGAAATCTAATAAAATGGTCAGGTAAGTTTGTATGTCGAAGCTACGTAATACGTTGATAGCCTTAACAGGCTTGGCTTTAGTTGCGCCTCTTGCTCACGCAAAAGTGTCCGCATCTGAGGCTGCAAGATTAAAAACCGATTTAACGCCGTTTGGCGCAGTAAGAGCCGGGAATAAAGATGGCTCTATTCCAGAGTGGACAGGTGGCTTAACTACCCCTCCGCCAGAATATAAAGGTCCAGGGGAGCATCATGCTAACCCGTTCCCAAAAGATGAAGTGCTTTACACAGTAACTTCTCAAAATATGGATAAGTATGCTGATCTTCTGACTGATGGTCAGAAAGCGCTTTTTGCGGCTTATCCTGAAACCTATCGTGTGCCAGTGTACAAAACACGTCGTACGTTCGCAGCACCGGAGTGGGTTTACGAGAATACAGCGGATAACGCCAAGACAGCGGTATTGGCTAACAAAGGTAATGGGGTTAAGAAAGCTTATGGCGGTGTCCCATTCCCTCTTGCAGGTCAAGCATCAAAAGACGGTGTAGAGATGTATTGGAACCACGTCATGAGATGGCGTGGTGTTTATATTGTGCGTCGTGCTTCTGAGACAGCGGTTCAGCGTAACGGTGAATACAATCTGGTTACATCGCAACAAGAAGCGTACTTTAACTTCTATAACCCTAAAGGGTCTGCGAAGAAACTGGATAATATTCTTTTCTATTACTTGTCTTTCGTGAAAGCTCCGCCGCGTCTTGCAGGTGGTGCGGTTTTGGTTCATGAGACCGTAGATCAGGTGAAGAAACCTCGTAAAGCTTGGGGTTATAACGCAGGTCAGCGTCGTGTGCGTCGTGCGCCGACATTGGCTTATGATACGCCAATTGCAGCTATGGACGGTCTGAGAACGGCAGATGATACAGATATGATTAACGGTTCACCTGATCGTTTTGATTGGAAATATGTGGGTACTGAAGAAAAACTGATTCCATATAACAACTATATGATCGGTGAACCTTCTACTAAATACTCTGACCTACTTTGGGCAGGTCATATCAATCCAAAGTTCACTCGTCATGAGAAGCACAGAGTTCACGTGATTGAAGGTACTTTGAAGAAAGGTAAACGCCACATTTACACGAAGCGTAGACTTTATATCGATGAAGATAGTTGGAGTGTCGCGAGTGTCGATCAGTACGATGGCCGTGGTGAGCTATGGCGCGTATCGATGGCGTATTTGAAGAACTATTATGAATTGCCTGTAACCTGGACAGCGCTTGATGTTTATCATGATTTGCAAGCCAGACGTTACGCAGTACAGAATCTGGATTCGGAAGAATCCTCAACAACTGACTTCAGTCAGCCGATACCTAAGAAGCGTTACTTTAAACCATCTTCTTTACGAAGAAGGGGTACTCGCTAAAATCGGCTAATTATAGTCATAGAGATGCAAGAGTAGCTACATAGGCTACTCTTGTTGTAACTGAGTATTTTAAAACCGTCATATGAGTCTTTATATGGTCAAAACTGTTAAAAACCGAGCTTTGAAATCTTTGCTTTTGCCGTTGGCAGCAGCAACAGGTTTGAGCCTAAGTCAGCAAGCCTTCTCTTTTTCGGATGTTCTGGAAACTTCTTCAGTAAAATCGCCAAAAGCGGTTGAATCCTTACTGTTGGATGTTAAGAAATTGTCAGGAGGTCGTTTAGTCGCTGCGGGTGAAAGAGGCCATATTTTATATTCTGACGATCACGGTAAAAGTTGGATCCAAGCCGACGTGCCTGTCATCGTAAATATTATTTCAGCGCACTTTGTGAGCGACTCAATAGGTTGGGCTGTAGGCCACGATGGGGTAGTGCTAAAAACTGCTGATGGCGGTGCGACCTGGTTTCGTCAATTTGATGGTTTTAAAGCCAATGAGCAAACATTGGTTCAGCGCGAGGAATTTGTCGCTGATTTAGAGTCTAAATTGGAAGAAGCTTCTGATGACGAGATTGAAGATCTTGAATATGCTTTAGAAGAAGCTCAGTTCTCTTTGGAAGATGCTCAGTTTGATGTTGAAGGTGGTTCTACCAAGCCGTTTCTGGATGTTTGGTTTAAAGACGAAAACAACGGCATCATCGTGGGTGCTTATGGCCAAATGTTCAAAACCACTGACGGTGGTGCAACATGGAATAATGTTGCTGATCAGTTAGATAATCCTGATCGTTTTCACTTAAATTCGATTGAGCAAATTCAACCAGGTTCATTGGTTGTTGTGGGTGAAGCAGGGTTGATTATGCGGTCAGCGGATAATGGTGACACCTGGGAAACTCTGGAGTCTCCTTATGAAGGTTCACTTTTCGGCGCAGTTTCTACTCGACAGTTAAACGGTTTGTTAGTTTACGGTCTGCGTGGCAATGTTTTCCGTTCTTCTGATTTCGGTGATTCTTGGGAAGAAATCGAAGTCAATACAGAACAAACTTTAAATTCTGGCAGCGCTTTTAAGGATGGCACCATAATGTTGGTGGGTAATAATGGCGTTGTACTTAAGAGCTACGATTCTGGTCGCAACTTCACTACAACTGTTCGTGAAGACAGAAGCTCATTAGTTGGAATTACAGAATCTATGGAAGGCGGTATTGTACTTGTCGGCCAAGATGGCTTGTACCTCGCGTTGCCTAACGCTGAATAATAACGAAAGAATAAGGGTTGAAATTAGATGTCGAACCAGCATCGTAACGAAACGGATAACTATATTCTGTCTCCAGAGACTGAACCATTTTTAGAAAAGTTGTTCTTTAACAACCGTTTTCTCTTTCTTTTGATCTTCCTGGGTTTAACAGTTTTCTTAACTTACAGCGCAATTAATATTAAACCTGATGCGCGTTTGGAGAAACTAATCCCTCTAAAGCACCCTTACATCATGAATATGATGGAAAACAGGGACAGTCTAGAGAACCTGGGTAACAGCGTTCGTATTTCTGTAGAAAATCCGAATGGCGATATTTTTACGGCGGAATACATGGAAACGCTTCGTCAGATCACTGATGAACTTTTTTATATTCCGGGGGTTAACCGTTCAGGTCTTAAGTCTGTTTGGACGCCAAATGTTCGTTGGGTTGAGGTAACGGAAGAGGGCTTCCAGGGTGGGCCAGTGATTCCACCGACCTATGATGGATCTCAAGATAGTCTTGATCAATTACGTCAAAATATTCTGCGTTCAGGTACTGTAGGTAGCTTGGTAGCAAACAACTTCCAATCGACCATCATTCAAGCGCCTTTATTTGAGAAAAACCCGGAGACCGGTGAACAGTTAAACTATCAAGAATTCTCTCATCAGTTGGAAGAGCGAATTCGTCAAAAGTTTGAAGGTCAGAATGTAAAAATCCATATCGTTGGTTTTGCCAAGAAGATTGGCGACCTGATGGATGGTATTAAAGACATTGGTTTCTTCGCTTTAGTTGCTATTGCCATTACTTTCATATTGCTGGTGTTCTATGCGCGTTGCATTAAAGGGGCAATTGTTCCCGTTGTATGTTCAATCATTGCAGTATTTTGGCAGTTAGGTATTTTGAATTTGCTAGGTTTTGGCCTTGATCCATACTCGGTTCTTGTTCCTTTCCTAGTCTTTGCAATCGGTATTTCTCACGGCGTACAGATTATTAATGCCGTGGCAATTGAATCGGGTAATGGAAGAAATAAACTGGACGCAGCTCGTCATGCTTTCCGTGACCTATATGTTCCAGGCATGCTGGCTCTGATGAGTGATGGTATTGGTTTCCTTACCTTACTTCTGATCCAGATTGATGTAATTCAGGAGCTAGCAATTACAGCGAGTATCGGTGTTGCAGTAATCATCTTCACTAACTTGGTATTGCTACCAATTCTGATGTCTTATGTGGGTATCTCTAACTCAGGCGTGAAATATGCGAAGAAGAGTGCTGAGTCTGAGCCGAAAGTTGCTAAGGCACTTTCTTACTTTGCTCACCCAACAGTTGCTCCAATCTCAATATTGATTGGTATTGCACTTGCAGGTGCGGGTGTTTACTACGGTCAAGGTCTGAAGATTGGTGACCTGGATAAAGGTGCGCCTGAACTGCACCCTGATTCACGTTATAACCTGGATAACGCGTTCATTACTGATAACTATTCAACCAGTGCGGATGTAATGGTTATCATGGTGAAGACCCAGACGGAACAGTGTTCTGCTTACCAGACGATGGATGCGATTGATCGCTTCCAATGGACGATGGAAAACGTAGAAGGTGTTCAGGGTACCGCTTCATTGGTAACCGTATCCAAGATTGTTAGCACTGGTATGAATGAAGGTAACCTAAAGTGGCGTTCACTTTCTCGTAACCAGCAAATCTTGAACTCTTCGATTCAGCGAGCGCCGGCAGGTCTGTTAAATGCCGACTGCAGTCTTGCTCCTGTGATTCTATTCCTGACGGATCACAAAGCTGAAACGCTTGAGCGAGTTACAAAGGTTGCTGAAGAGTTTGCTGTTGATTACAAAGTTGAGGGTGAGCTTGAGTTCTTGCTAGCTGCTGGTTCAGCAGGTATTGATGCTGCAACAAACCAGGTAATTGAAGAAGCTCAAGGCCGCATGCTTGCATTTGTTTATGCGGTTGTATCGATTCTGTGTTTCATTACATTCCGTTCAATCCGTGCAGTGCTGTGTATTATTACGCCTCTGGGTATTACTTCAGTACTTTGTGAAGCTCTGATGGTTTACAAGGGCATTGGAGTGAAGGTTGAAACCTTGCCAGTAATTGCTCTAGGTGTAGGTATCGGTGTTGACTACGGTATTTATATCTACACACGTTTGGAAACTTATATTCGCGATGGTTTAGGTCTTCAGGCAGCCTATCTTGAAACCTTGAGAACGACCGGTAAAGCGGTTGCCTTTACTGGTGTTACTCTGGCGATTGGTGTTGTTACCTGGGTGTGGTCGTCCATTAAATTCCAGAGCAACATGGGCTTCCTGCTAACCTTTATGTTCTTGTGGAACATGGTTGGTGCTCTATGGTTGCTTCCGGCGTTGGCGCGCTTCCTTATTCGCCCAGACCAAATCATTGCTAAAGAGCGTCTGCGTCAGCAGCGTCAAATTGCAGATGATTAATACTTGATAACTGTCTGCTTTGGCGGATGGTTACTTAATTAAGCCTCGCTTTTGCGGGGCTTAATTATGTCTGCTAAACCTGCGTGACGTGGATTTGGCGTGTTGATCTTTAACCGCGTCGTACTCATTCTATTTTCTTCAGTGTTTTTGTCTCATTATTGCTGTTTTTATGTCAAAAAAATGCCAAAGTTGTTTTGGTGTTATTTAAGTGGTTGATATATATGGCTTTTATTAGTTGGCATATCGATTGCTATTTACAGTTAGGATTTAAATGAAGTGCCAGATTAATGGCCTAACTGTAATAAGATCGGATGCAGTAACTATGACAGCGATAGATCCACAGCGTAACTTAGATTTACAAGGCGGCATGCTTGCAGAGGGTAAGGCATTATTAGATGCCTTAAATCCTGAAGGCCTTGTAGAAGCGACTATGACTGAATCTTCAACGCCAAGTGAATTGGCAGGATTACATAAGACATTTGAGTTGTTCGGTCAGATGTCTCAACAGTTAAGCCAGTCCTATTTAATGCTAGAGGATCGAGTAAAACATCTTTCCAGTCAGTTAGAGAAACAAACTGCTGAACGTTTGAGAGAATTGGCAGAAAAAGAGCAGTTGGCTGAACGTCTATCAAGTCTTTTGGATTTGCTGCCTGGTGGTGTGATTGTTATTAATGCTGATGGTTTGATTGAGCAGTGTAACCCTGCTGCTCGTGAACTGCTTGAGCACTTCTCTGGTGAGCTTGTTGGTACTCGATGGGTTGATGTTATCAGAACGTGTTTCCGCCCTAGACAAGATGATGGTCATGAGGTGTCTACTGCTGATGGCCGTAGATTGAGTATCTCCACTCGATCACTAGAAAATCAGCCGGGTCAAATTGTATTGCTCACTGATCAGACTGAAACCCGACACTTACAAGAAGAGCTTTCCAGAAACGAACGTTTAAGCGCAATGGGCAAGATGGTTGCTTCATTGGCGCATCAAATTCGAACGCCGTTATCGGCGGCCATGTTGTTCGGTGGGCACCTGAAAACACCTGATTTGGATGAAGGTAAAAGAATAGGGATTGCACATCGATTAATGTCTCGACTTACTCACCTTGAGCAGCAAGTGAGAGATATGTTGATCTTTGCGAAAGGCGATCTCAAAACGGCAGAGCTGATCAAGGTAAAAGAATTTTGCCTGTCTTTGCAGGACGCTATTTCAGCGCATAACTGGCCAGAAACTGTCAGTGTTGAGTTGCGAAATGAGTGTCCTGAGCAGATGTTCTATTGCAACTCAGAGGCTTTAGTCGGGGCAATTCTGAACTTGGTTGAGAACGCATCGCAGGCAACCAGTCATAAAATTTCTGTCCAAATTTCACTTAATGAATCACGAGATAAAGCCTGGTTCGTCTGTTCTGTTCAAGACGATGGTCCAGGCATGGACAACAGAACGCTTTCCAAGGTGATGGAGCCTTTCTTTACAACCAAGTCACAAGGAACAGGCTTGGGGTTAGCGGTGGTTAAGGCAGTTGTGTCGGCACACGGTGGTGAATTTAGAATTACCTCTGAAAAAGGGGAAGGTACTGACGCGAAGATGATAATCCCTTTTGCGTCGGTAGAAAAAATTTCGGAACCTTCAAGTGACGAAGCTTCCAACTTGAAAACTTCAGCAGAGATTGAAGGAGTAAGCTAATGGCAAAGCAAAAAATATTGGTTGTAGAAGATGATCGTGATTTAAGAGAAGCGCTTTGCTTAACTCTCGACGTGGCAGGTTATCCTTATGAACAAGCTGCATCTGGAGAGATCGCGTTAGAAATCCTAAAAGATACTCCAGTTGATATGGTGATTTCTGATGTGAACATGTCTGGTATTGATGGGCATGAATTGCTGAAGCGAATTAAAGCCGGTTTTCCTGGAGTTCCTGTGGCCTTGATGACGGCTTATGGCGATATTGAACGAGCAATTAATGCCGTTCGCGAAGGTGCTGCTGATTATTTAGTTAAGCCTTTTGAATCCGAAACCTTGCTCCAGCTTGTGAAAACGACGTTGGGTGATCAGGCTTCAATGTCAGGAAGTAATCAACCGGTCGCAGAAGAACAAAGCTCAATTGATCTTTTGAATCTTGCTAAGCGTGTAGCAGCCTCTGATTCAACGGTGTTGGTGTCTGGTGAAAGCGGAACGGGTAAAGAAGTATTGGCTCGTTTTATTCATGATAATTCTCCAAGAGCCAGTCAGCCATTCATCGCAATTAACTGTGCTGCAATTCCTGAAAATATGCTGGAAGCCATCTTGTTTGGTCATGAGAAAGGCGCTTATACAGGCGCTGTTAACAGTGCTCCGGGTAAGTTTGAGCAAGCTAATGGTGGAACAATTCTGCTTGATGAAATTTCTGAAATGGAAATTGGTTTACAGGCAAAACTATTACGCGTTTTACAAGAGCGTGAAGTTGAAAGATTGGGCGGTAGAAAAACCATTAAGCTTGATGTCAGAGTTGTGGCGACGACCAACCGGGACTTACGCGAATATGTGCAGGAAGGTAAATTTCGTGAAGACTTGTATTATCGCTTAAGTGTTTTTCCTCTGCAGTGGAAACCGTTGCGTGAAAGACCTAAAGATGTTGTTCCTTTAGCGAAACGTTTACTTAAGAAACACGGTAAGAAGATGGGTAAGGGTACGTTGAAGATCGATTCAAGTGCTGTCCATTTATTGACACAGTATGGTTGGCCGGGGAACGTTCGTGAGTTGGATAATGCGGTTCAGCGTGCACTTGTATTGCAGCAGGGCGCTATTGTGACTGCGGATGACTTCCGTCTTGAAATGTCTCCATCGCCAGTGTCTCAGCCTGTGCATGCTGCGATGACGACTATGGCGTCAGTATCACCAGTTCAGCCGATAGAGGCTCATTCTGTTTTTTCAGCGAGCTCCCAAGTTGTATCTGGGAACATAGAGGGCCATGCAGAAATAGGCTATTCTGAAAAACATGGTATAATGGACAATAACTTACAAAATATTGCGGCTTCAGGTTTTGAGGCTGCTCCGGAAGCTTCTCTTGGTGATGATCTGAAACAAAGAGAGTTTCAAGTGATTTTGAATACGCTGAAGTCTGTGAATGGTAGTAGGAAGCAGACGTCAGAAATTCTTGGTATTAGCCCACGTACTTTGCGTTACAAGCTCGCTAAGATGCGTGAAAGTGGGTTGGATGTAGACGAATTGTTGGCTGCTTCCTAAATAGGAAGCAGCCTCAATACGAGGTCGGCAAACCTCGTTTTTAGAT
>Ga0255776_10002222_pt1 | contig 21902 bp, 21 predicted proteins | sample 071ome_19_FD_179974 | JGI IMG/M metagenome (GOLD analysis project Ga0255776, IMG submission 179974) | Coastal salt marsh microbial communities from the Groves Creek Marsh, Skidaway Island, Georgia - 071413AT metaG (version 2) | ecosystem: Environmental > Aquatic > Marine > Intertidal zone >... | reverse complement strand
CGTGAGCTCATGCGCGCAGACCGTGAGAACGGATTGTGGGGCATTCATGACATCGTGGTGGACGCCGCCCGCAATCGCCTCTGGGTGATCAGCGCGTCGACGCGCGCTTACGCTGGCTATGATGAAACCGAGAAGGGCCGCTCAGCCTTGTTCGAATTCCAGCTGGACAGTCTCGATCTGGTGAAAAGTTATCCGGTTCCGGTCGATGGCTTACCCCACAGCCTGGGCAGTGCCGCCCTGTCTGCGACCGGCGACCTGTTCGTGGCTGACCACTCACTGCCGATCATCTATCTGTTGAAATCCGGGTCGGATCGCCTGGCGCCGGTCTTTGCGTCCAATGGCCTGGTCGCACTGCGCGGCATCGCGGTATCCGCCAACGGGGAGGTGGTCTACGCCGCTGATCGCGAGATGGGGGTGATCAGGCTGGACCTTCGCACCGGCAATGCCACTTCGCTGGCTCGTGCCCCGACGCTGAATCTCGGCGGCATCGACGGCCTGATGCAAGTCGATGGAGATCTGCTCATCATCCAGAACGGCATTCGCCCCCAGCGCATCATGCGCCTGGTGCTCGACGAGGCCGGTTCGCGGGTCATGGATATCGCGCCCGTCGTTGTTGCGCCCGAGGGGCTCGAGCGACCCACCTATGGCACCATCCGGGAAGATCAGCTGTTTTTCCTCGCCAGCGGCAGCAGAGCGGAAGGTGCTGCCGCGCCGCCGGTGGGACGGATTGCCCAGACGGGGATTGAAGGGTTGCGGAATATTGTGCCTCCGGATATGGAGCGCTTCCTGGAGCAGCAGGCCCGAAAGAGAATGGCGCCACCCGAAATCACGCCGGCGCCCGGCACGCCCTCGCAGGCCGAAGGGGATGGCGACGAACCTGAGGGCTGAATCAACCGGTTTGCAAACAACGCTGGCGTAGCATGCCACCAAATGACAACTCGTCGAACAGGCGGTTGAGCCTGGCCTCATCCAGCATGCCGCGTGAAATGTCGGGATCGGACAGTGCCGAAGAAACGCCGGTATGGATTCCGGTCAACTGCCTGGCGAGATCGGCGGCTTCGCGATGGGTGTCGAGCTTGTTATGTAACGACTTCGCCCCTCGGATGCTCAGGTGCGGCACCTCTCCCAGTCGCTGCCAGAGTTCCTCCAGCGTGTCGAAATGCGCCAGCAGGGCGGAGGCCGACTTGGGCCCCACACCCGGCACGCCCGGAATGTTGTCCACCGAATCCCCGGTCAGGGCAAGAAAGTCAGCCATCTGCTCGGGCCATATGCCGAACTGCTCAAAAAGCTGTTGCCTGCCGAGCTTGCGGTTGCGGGCAAAATCCCACCAGTAATCGCCTTCTCGCACCACCTGGGCGAGGTCCTTGTCGCCCGTCACGACGCAAACAGCATGGCCCCGCTCGCGCCAGTATCCCGCCAGGGTGCCGATCAGGTCATCGGCCTCGTAGCGAGGATCGGCAAAACATTTCAGCCCCAGGGACTCGGCGATTTCTCTTGCCCATCCAAACTGACGCTTGAGTTCCTCCGGTGCCGGGTCCCGGTTGGCTTTGTAATCCGGGTAGATTTCGTTGCGATAGCTGGTGGTCAGTGACTCGTCGAAGGCGACGCCGACGTGACCGGCATCGGATTGCTCCAACAGGCTGCACAGAAAGCCGGTGAAGCCGTAGACGGCATTGGTGGGTTCGCCAGCGTGGTTGGTGAAGTCATCAGGGACCGAGTACCACGCCCTGAACACATAGATGCTGGCATCCACCAGGTAAACCGGCTCGGTACTCACGACAGCAGAGGTTTGCCTCGCTCTACGCGTTGACGCAGCACGCTGTTGCGCGGGAAGTGCTTGAGTAAAAAATCCATCTGGTCTGCCAGTATACGGCGTCCCTGCAGATATACGTACTCCGCGTGGGTGGGGGAGAATGGGATGGCCAGCAGCTGGATTCCCGCCTGCTCGGGTGTCCTGCCCGCCTTGTAGTTGTTGCAGCGCTTGCACGCGGTGACCACGTTGGTCCACGTATCCGCGCCACCCTGGCTGATCGGGTTCACGTGGTCACGCGAGAGCAAGTAGGCGGGAAACTGCTGGCCGCAGTACAGGCACATGCTCTGATCCCTGCGGAAAAGCGCTTTATTGCTCAGCGGGGGAACATAGCCCTTGCCGAAAAGGTGCTTGTGCGGATGACGGCCGCTGGTGGCGATAATGGCATTGACGTCGATGGAACTGCGCAGACCGCTGATGGCATTGATGCCTCCGCGAATGGAGAATACGGATCGCCCGAGCGCGTAACTGACCTGGCCCAGTGAAATGAGCCGAACCGCTTCCTGGTAGCCCACCCATTCCAGCGGCATGCCCGAAACGTCGGTACGCAGTACTTGTTGTTGCAGGTCCATGCTGGCGTCATCTTTACGCACTTTTGACTTAAACACAACATCCTGTGTCCATGTGACGGCGGGATAACCAGATATCGGCAATTCGAGGTTAACAGGCGTCGATCCGGGCGCCCCGGAAAAGAGACGGGCATGGCTTGGCCCGGCCCTGCTACCCGGCCCGCAGAACCTCCCGGCTAAGATATGGTCATACGCTGTCGCGAGCATGGAGAAATGTGGAATGAAAATAGCCCTGGCGACCCTGATGATTTTCCTGCCTTCGATGTCCTGGGCGGCGCTGCCCGCGGCGATCGAAGGACAACCGCTACCGTCTCTGGCCCCTGTTCTCGAGGAAGTCACACCTTCGGTCGTGAACGTCTATACGCAGACCCGGGTCCGGGTGCGCAGCCCCTTGCTGAGTGATCCGTTCTTTCGCCGATTCTTCAATATTCCTGACCGGCCCAGGGAACGGGTTTCCCAGAGCCTGGGTTCGGGGGTGATCGTGGACGCGGAACAAGGCTATGTGCTGACCAATAACCATGTCATCGAAGGTGCGGATGACATCGCGGTGACCCTGAAAGACGGACGCAGCATGGACGCCACGCTGATCGGCACCGACCCGGAGACGGATTTGGCCGTGATCAGGATTCCGGCGGAGGGCCTTCAGGAACTGCCCCTGGCGGACTCTGAACACCTGCAGGTCGGTGACTTCGTGGTCGCGGTCGGCAACCCGTTTGGCCTGGGCCAGACGGTCACCTCGGGTATCGTCAGCGCGCTGGGGCGTGCCGGGTTGCGTGGCCTGGAGTTTCAAAATTTCATTCAGACCGATGCTTCGATCAACCCCGGAAATTCAGGCGGCGCGTTGATCAATCTGCGTGGTGAACTCATCGGGATCAACAGCGCCATTTTTACGCCCAGTGGCGGTAATGTCGGTATCGGTTTCGCCATACCCTCGAGCATGGCGAGGTACGTGATGAGCCAGCTGGTCGAGTTTGGCGAGGTACGCCGCGGCACGTTGGGCCTGGTCGTACAGGATCTTTCGGGCGATCTCGCCGGCGCCTTTGGTGTGTCCAACGGCCAGGGCGTGCTGGTGGCCGAGGTGCTCGAAGGCTCCGCGGCGGAAGAAGCGGGCCTCCAGCCGGGTGACGTCATCATGACCGTTCGGGGGCGTGTGGTCAGCAGCGCTCAGGCATTCATGAACGCCGAGGGCCAGGTGCCGGTGGGGGAAACGGTTCGTGTGGGCTACTTCAGAGACGAGGAAGCACGGACGGCCGAATTGTTGATTCAGCCGACACCGGAACTCGAGGGCTCCGAACTCGACCGGCGGCTGGCCGGGGCCGTATTTACAGAACTTCCGGCAAAAATGCGCGACGGAATCAACGCGGGCGTTCTGGTGGCCGAACTCGAGCCCAAGAGCAGGCTGGCCTACGAGGGTTTAAGGCCGGGCGATGTGGTCACTGGAGCCAATCGGCAGCGGATCAGAAACCTGACGGAAATGCGTGAAGCCGTGCAAGGCCAGGCCGGACCGATCGTGCTGCAGATCCGCCGCGGCGGACGCGCCTATATTGCCCGTATTGACTGACCATCAGGTGTTTTGCATCCATGAGCCGGTTCCTTGTCGGCATGGCATGAAATAAACTGACCGGGTGACCGCAGAGGATCCAAACATGAGCTATACGCGCGACCACCAACGCTCCAGCATACCTTTGTTGCCCGTTTCTGAGGCGGAGTTCCCTGGCTGGCTGAAATCAGCTTCAAAGCGTCATCGCCGATGGCTGGAAAGCGCCGGTTTCAAGGCCAAGCCGGGCAAGTGGTGCGGCGTTCCGGATGAGCATGGACGGGTCGAGGCGGTTATTTTTGGCGTGGCAGAACGGGGCTGGTTGTTTCAGTTCGGCAACCTCGCCCGAGAACTGCCAGCCGGAAGTTACCGCCTGGTATCGGTCTGGAGTGACGATCAGCGTATTCAGGCCAGCATCGGCTGGGGGCTGTCCGCGTATCGGTTCAACCGATATCGGAGCAAAGATGCCCCTGAAGGGCCGAGCCTGCTGCTGGACGAGGACATCGCGGACATCGTGGAGCGGATGGTGGGCGCCCAGTGTCTTGTTCGGGACCTGGTGAATACGCCCACGGAAGATCTGGGGCCAGCGGAGCTGACGGCGGCGGTTACCCGGGTGGGTGATCTGTATGACGCCCAGGTCAAAGTGATTCAGGGGGATGACCTGCTGAATGAGAATTTCCCAGCCATCCACGCGGTCGGTCGCGCGGCGACACGAGCACCCAGGCTGGTGAGCCTGACCTGGGGTGATAAAGAACATCCAAGGTTGGCCCTGATCGGAAAAGGTGTGTGTTTTGACACGGGAGGGCTGGACATCAAGCCCTCGGCCGGCATGCGGCTGATGAAGAAGGATATGGGCGGCGCGGCCCATGTTCTGGCGCTCGCGCAGCTGATCATGCAATTTCGGGTGCCGGTCAATTTGCAGGTGCTTATCCCCGCGGTAGAAAACGCCATCAGCGGTAATGCCTACCGGCCGGGTGATGTGATCGACACGCGCAAGGGCCTGAGCGTCGAGATAGGGAACACCGACGCAGAAGGCCGCGTGATCATGTCGGACGCGCTGGCGTTGGCCTGCGAGGAAGCGCCTGACCTCGTGATCGATTTTGCCACTTTGACCGGGGCTGCCCGCATTGCACTCGGCGCGGACCTGCCGCCCGTGTTCAGCAATCATGAGGAAGTCGCGCAGGCCATCAGGGAGGCCGGTGAACGCGTCGAAGATCCACTCTGGGTGATGCCGCTCTATCAGCCCTACAACGCGCTTTTAAAGAGCGATATTGCCGACATCAACAACATCGGCAGCACCGCGTACGGGGGCTGCATTACCGCGGCGTTGTTCCTGGAGCATTTCGTTGACAGCAGCGTGCCTTGGGTGCATATCGACACCTTCGCCTGGAACCAGTCCTCGCGCCCGGGACGGCCAAAGGGTGGCGAGGCGCTGGGTCTGCGGGCGGTGTTCAATTATCTCCGCGAGCGCTACGGCTGAGCGCCTGCTGTATCCGTTGAACGCTAGAGCAATAAGAAACCGAGAATGGCCACCACGCTGGTGACAAAGGTCAGCAGCGTCACATAGCTCAGACCGATCAATGAGAACTTGGCGGTCGTCAGAAACCAGCCCTGCTGGTAAACCCTGCGCAGCGATATCAGCAGATACACGGGAATCCAGACAGCGGTCAGGTTGATGGCCCAGACCATGGTATCGGCCAGCCATCCCGTATCCGCCCAGATCCGCAGCAGATTGAACAGAAGAATCATGATGGCGCAAACGAAAATGAACGAATGGTTGTGCAGCGCATAGATCAGGTGTTCGATGTAGTAGCGCTTGGCAAAGGCGTACCAGAACTTGAACAGCAGGGCCACGACCGGCAGTAGCACGAACATGGTGGCGGGCAAGATGTCGAAGATCTGGTCCACGATGATGTTCGGGTTTTCGTTGATGCTCCTGGCCTTGGCCGGTGACTGTTCGATCTCATTGTTGATCCAGCGGTTGACGAACGCGGGCATGAAAGGAATCTCCAGCGGGTTGGTCTCTTTGTCCCAGGGCTTGTCGTTGACCATGATCTGATCGGCGGTGAATGCGTCCAGTTCGCTGTCTTTACTTTCGCCCATCGGCGGGGCGGCGCTCAGGCGCTCCACTATTTCCCCGGAATCCTCAATGCCGGCACGCTCCAGGGCCGCGCGCACTTCCTCCTGTTGCGTTTCATCCAATGGCTGATTGGCGCCGTAGGTGGAAATGTTGATATTGGGCTCGCCGGTCGCCGGATCGACATTCATGCCGACGTTGATGGCATTGGTTGATAGCGTTGCGGCGAGCAGAAAGAAGCCGATGGATGCGAATATGTACAGCCTTAAAGGGGGTGTATAGCGGAACCGGCGACCATCCAGGTAGTCACGTGTCAGCCTGCCTGGTTTGAATAAAAGCGGTTTCATGGTTCGCATGAAACGGGAATCGAGGTCCAGAAATTCCTCCATGAATTCGCGCAGCAGGGCCGGAAAAAACCGCATGAAATTTCGGTCAGGCTGACCGCAGTAATGGCAGAAAGGGCCAGCGAGCGAGGTGCCGCAGTTGAGGCACTGGGCCGACCCGGCCAGCCGCCCGGGCTTCAATGTCAGCGCGGGGTCGCGGGCCTCCAGCGCGCTGGCTTCTGCCAAGGCCTCTGCCCCGGCCTCTGCCTGGTTCTGAGTAAACGAGGCATCCTGAGAATGTTGGGTTTCATTCTGACTCATGCTTGCTCGCTCAACATGCCGTTTTCCCTCATCCACGATATCGTATCAAGCAGCAGGTCCCTTGGTGGGGTGAACCGGTAATTCAATTCGCGCTGCGCCCTGGAGGAGTCGCAATCGATGTGCTGTGTGATCATGGCGGCGGATTCCGGCGTCAGATCGGGTTCTTTTTTGCTCAGCATCGATCGGGTCTCGTAAAGCCTTGCCATCGCCCTGAGTAACCAGGCGGGTGATGCCCGAGCCGGCACCTTACGTCCAAGTATTTCGCCGGTCATTCGCACGAGTTCCAGGAACGCTATATTCTCTCCGCCCAGCAGGTAACGCTGCCCGGGCCGGCCGTGGTGAAAGGCCTGGACATGGGCCCTGGCCACCTCCCTGACATCGGAAAAGGCGCCTCCGCCGGATGGAATGCCGGGCAGCTTGCCGGTATCCACCAGTCGAATCATTCGTGACCAGTTGTGCCGGTCGCCCGGGCCAAGGATGTGCGCCGGATTCAGAATAACGGTGTCCAGCCCGCGCGTGGCTGCTGCATCGATCAACTCCTCGGCTGCCCACTTGGTCCGAACGTAATTGATCCAGTCCGCGTTATCGAGCCGCGCGTTCTTTTCAGTGAGTCGGCCCTGCTGGAAGCCCCAGACGATAAAGCTCGAAGTGTGGATCAGCCGGCCAGCCTGGCGCTGCTCGCAGGCACGGATCACGTTGCGCGTGCCATCGATATTGACGCGGGTCTGCGATTCATTCTGTCGCTTCCAGACATTGGTGCTGGCGGCCACGTGAAAGACGGCGTCGACCGTGGGGGGCATGGCTTCGCGCACTGACTCGGCGTCCATCACGTCACCCTGCCGCAACTCGATGTCGAGTCCATCCAGTTCCCCGAGCGGAGAATTCTTTCTCACCAGTGCGGTCACGGACCAGCCGTTCAGCGCCAGTTCACGCGCCAGGTGCGCGCCGACGAATCCGGTCGCACCGGTCATAAAAGCACTCAGCGTCATAGGTGCGAAAGCCTCATGTACAATGCAGCGTCTCCCCGAAGGCATCCGGCCCGTGCACAGTATAACCGCAGGAAAAGACCACTCCGCTGAAGTACGGCGAACGCTGGTGTTGGCCGCGCCGGTGATTGTGGGCCTGGTCTCGAGTTTCGGGATGAATTTCGTTGACACCGTGATGGCCGGCCGCCTGCCTCAGAAGGACGTGGCGCTGGCCGCACTGGCCATCGGTGGCGCTGTCTGGTCTTCCATACTCATGTTCGTGCTGGGAACGCTGATGGCGTTACAGCCCACGGTGGCGCAACTCGACGGCGCCGGCCTGCAGACGCGGGCGGGGGAAGCATTGAGGCAGGCCTGGTGGATTGCACTGGCCCTGGCTGTTGTATTTGCCGCGCTCATGGCCAGTGGTGAACCCCTGCTGCATGTCATGAGCATCGACCCGGTCATCATCCCTACGGCGGTTGATTATATGCAGGCCATGGCCTGGGGCGCGCCCGCGATGACGCTGGTTTTTCTGCTGCGTTTTTTCTCCGAGGGCTCGGGCCACACCCGCCCGACCATGTACATCGGCTTATTGGGTATCGCCCTTAACGTGCCGCTGAACTGGATCTTCATGTTCGGTAACCTGGGTATGCCGGCCATGGGCGCGCGTGGCTGTGGTTATGCCACTGCCATCATCATCTGGCTGCAGGTGTTTGCCCTGGTGCTGTACGTGAGATCACATCATCATTTCCGCGATTTTCGGCCCTTCGAGCGCTGGGATGCCCCTGACCGGCGCGTGATTGCCCACCTTCTGAAAATCGGTTTGCCCATCGCGCTGACCATTTTTGTTGAAGGCAGCCTGTTTGTCGCAGCCGCGTTGCTGATTGGACGGCTTGGGGCCGTCCCGGCGGCCGGTCACCTGGTCGCGGTCAATTTTGCGGCACTGCTGTTCATGATCCCCCTGGGGCTGGCCAGTGCCATTACCACCCGAACCGGGAATGCCCTGGGTCGGGGTGATCCAGCAGCCGCGCGTTATGCCGGGATGATCGGGATGTTTATCGTGCTCTTCACCCAGACAGTGAGCGCCTGCGTGATGGTGACGTTTCCCGGTCTGGTCGTCGGCCTTTACACCAGCGATCCCGTGATCGCTTCGGTAGCCGTCTCGCTGCTGTGGTATGCCGCTCTTTTTCAGTTCCCTGATGGTATCCAGGTATGTGCCGCCGGAGCACTGAGGGGTTACAAGGACACACTGGCCCCCGCTTTCTACAACATGATTTCCTACTGGTTGATCGGGTTGTCGGTCGGTTATTACCTGACCTTTGAGCAGGCCATGGGCCCGGCAGGCATGTGGATAGGCATGATCTCCGGCCTGACCAGCGGCGCCGTGTTGCTGTTCGGCCGATTCTGGGCCCGCAGCGCGCAGACCATACGAGAACAAGGGGCCACGGCGGCCCCTTCCTGAGCCGTACCCGGCAACGGGATTCAGCCCTCGGATTCTTTTTCCAGGTCCCTGAAGCGACGTTCCAGTTCGTCGATGCGCGCCTGGCGCCCGCCCAGTTCCGGCGATGATAGCCGTTCATCCTCGGCGCGTTCGGTCGGGGCGCCCAGAACGGGCATCAAGACGGCGAGTAAAAGGTATATGCCGCCCGTGGCCAGGGCATGAATGAACAGGCCCATGACGGCCAGTCCCCGCACGGCCCAGGTGTTCCAGCCCAGCCGCTGAGCCAGGCCGGCGCACACCCCGGCGAGAAGCGCGTCGGGGTGGCGCGGGTATTTGCTGCCGGCGCTCATGAATCAGGCGCCCTCGCGGGCGTGTTCTGCCGCTTCGTCAGTTGACGTTTCCTGGGGCTTCGATGTGCCCAGGCGTTCCTTGAGGGCTTCCAGTTCGGCCTCAACAGAGGGATCAGCTTCAGCCGCTTCCCAGGCAGCCGGAGCGATGCCACCGACCTCGTAGGAGCGCACGCGAGCCTCGAGGCGTTCAACCTGTGACTGCAGCCGGTCAAAGCGATTCATGGCCTGCCTGATCTTGCGCTCGCCGGGTGAAAGGCTTGGCCCCTGGGCCGCTTTTTCGCCCCTGGGCGAGGGCTGACGCGTGGTTTGGGTCTTCAACTTCTGCTTGGCTTCAGCCAATTTGCTTTTCAGGGTGGTCATGTCGGATTCAAGCGCAGAGACCCGCTCCGCCAGTTGAGCCCGGTCGTCACGGGCAGCCTGCAGAACTTCTTCCAGTTCCGATTTTGCCTTCAGCGCGGCGCGCGCGAGGTCGTCCCGCTCTGTGGTCACGGCTTTCTCGGCGCGTTCGTGCCACTCGGATACCTCTCCCTCCATTCGTTGAATGACCCGGTCAAGATGCTCCTGTTCCGCCAGCAGGTCGGCCACGGCCAGGCGTGCGTCTTCGCCCGCGTCTTCCATTTCCCGGATCAACGCGCGCAGCAGCTTTTCCGGGTCCTCTGCCTTCTCCAGCAGCGAATTGACGTTGGCGGCGATAACATAGCGCAGTCGTGAAAAGGTTCCCATGGGTATTGCTCCTGTGTAATCGAATAGACTGTAATAACAGATGCAGAAAGCATGCCAAACAGTAAAGAACTTTTAAATACAGATAGATAGCTCAATATCGGAAAAAATTCTGCGGAGCGAGTTGGCGGAATTGGCGATGTTTTGGTCAGGGGCAAGAAGCCAGTGGACAGGCCGAAAGCGGCGACTGGCGGACACGGGCAATCGAGCACGGGGTGACAGCGCATCGGCTTTTTTCACAGCCGCGTTCGGGTGCCCCTAAAGACATGCGGTGAGCAGCGCCCGGCCATGGCTCATGGCCCACGCGCGGCAGCAGAGCAGCACGGCCCCGTGTGCCGCCATGACCTCTGGCGTTTGAGCCGGATGCGCGTGCTTCTTACAATAATGCGTCACGCAACGGGAATGGATTTAATGAATGAACAACGATCCCTGCCGGTCCGGATGTGGTTCGGCTTTTGGCGCACCCTTGATCTCACACGGAAGATCATCCTGAACCTTGTTTTTTTCGGGCTGCTCTATCTCCTGTTTCTCGCTTTGATGCCCCAGGGTCCGCAGCGCGTCGATGCGGACACGACTCTGGTTCTGCGGCCTTACGGCAATGTCGTTGAGCAGTACAGCGGCAGCCCGGTAGACCGGTTGATCCAGGAGGCCACCGACCAGGCGCCGATTGAAACCCGACTGCGTGACCTGGTGACGGCCATTGACCGGGCGGCAGAGGACAGCCACGTCACTCAGATGGTCATCGATACCGATTACCTCGGCGGCGTGGGCATGGCCTCACTGCTGGAACTGGAGCAGGCGGTTCAGCGCTTCAAGCAGTCCGGCAAGCCGGTGATCGCCACCGCGGGCATGCTGGGTCAACAGCAGTATTACCTGGCAGCGCTGGCCGATGAGATCTGGCTGGACCCAGAGGGGCTGGTCTGGATCGATGGTTTTTCCAACTACCGCAATTTCTACCGGGAAGGCCTGGAGAAGCTCGAGGTCGAGATCAACCTGTTCAGGGTGGGGGAATACAAGTCCGCCATGGAGCCATTTATACGCGACGACATGTCGGAGGAGGCCAAGGAGGCCGCGCTGTTCTGGATCGGTGGGTTATGGCAGCAGTATCTGGAGGGAATATCCAGGCTGCGAGGCATTCCGCTGGAATCATTGAACGCGGCAATCGTTGGCTTTGCCGACCGGCTCGAAGCGGCTGAAGGCGACTTCGCGCGCATGGCGCTGGAAGTCGGGCTGGTCGATCGGCTGGTAGCGGCGCCCGAAGCAAGGAGTGAGTTGGCCCGAATGGGTGCCGCGAACCTGGACGGCGACAGTTACCGGGCCGTGGGTGTAGAAGCCTATCTGCAATCCACCGCCTCCATGTCGCTGCAGCCCCAAAGCGGAGCTATCGCGGTGGTGGTTGCCGAGGGCGAAATCATGAGCGGTCAACATTCGCCCGGCAAAATTGGCTCGGTTTCAATCTCCAACCAGTTGCGAGAGGCCGGCCGTAACAGCGCGTACGACGCGATCGTGCTCAGGCTCAACAGCCCCGGTGGCGAGTCTTTTGCCTCGGAGGTCATCCGGCGGGAGATCCAGGCCTTGCGGGACCAGGGTAAAACCGTGGTGGTATCCATGGGCGACGTGGCCGCCTCTGGCGGCTACTGGATCGCCATGGGCAGCGATGAGGTGTGGGCCAGCCCGGCCAGCATTACCGGTTCCATTGGCGTATTCGGAATACTGCCCACATTTGCAGATGCGCTGGGCCGGCTGGGAATACACACCGACGGTGTCGGAACCACGCCGATGGCGGGCAAGCTGCGACTGGACCTTCCCCTGGATGCCGAGCTGAAGCGCATTTTTCAGTCCAGCGTGGAAAATATTTACAGCGAGTTCATTCAGCTTGTTTCCAGCGCGCGCGGCATGACGGTCGATAATGTCCAGGAAATTGCACGGGGCAGAGTCTGGAACGGCAATCAGGCGGCTGACCGTGGCCTGGTGGACCGGGTGGGTTCACTTCAGGACGCCCTGGATGCGGCGGCCCGTCGCGTCGGCCTGACCGAGGGCTACCGCGTGGTTTACATCGAGCCGAAGCTCAGCGCGCTCGAGCGGTTTGTGCTCGATCTCTCTTCCAGTGCGCTGAAGCTGATCAACCTGGAACCCGGGCAGTCACCGCTGCTTCAGCAGCCGCTCATGCAGGCACTCCTGTCCGACTTGCGCCTGCTTCTTCGGAGCGACGGGCAATTGACCATCGCGGCGCACTGCATGTGCTCGGTACGCTGATTTGAGCGGAACATCGGCCAAGGGCGACGCCTGGCGGCTTGATGGTCGCCTCGCGCTTGTCACGGGTGCAACCCGGGGGCTGGGCAAAGCCACAGCGATGGAGTTTGCCCGGCTTGGCGCCGATCTCCTGCTGGTCGCGAGGGATGCCCACGCCCTGGATGACATGGCCGGGACCGTCTTGGCAGAGGCTCCCCGCTGTAGCGTGCGCACGGTCAGCGCTGATCTGGCCACGGAAGCGGGCAGAGAGCGTGTCATCGAGGCGGTGCCTGAGTCCGAAGGTTTGCATATTCTCGTTAACAATGTGGGAACCAATATCCGTAAGCGCATGGAGCAGATCAGCCTTGAAGAGTACCGGCGGGTGCAGGAAACCAATCTGGTCAGCTGTTTCGAAATGTGTCGTCGCTTGTTGCCTGCCCTGAAAGCAGCCGCGCCCTCCTGCGTGGTCAATAATGCCTCCGTCGCCGGTCTGACCCACCTGAGAACGGGCGCAGCTTACGGAATGAGCAAGGCAGCCATGATTCAGCTAACGCGTAATCTCGCTGTCGAGTGGGCGGGTTTCGGCATTCGCGTCAATGCGGTGGCCCCGTGGTACATCGACACACCCCTGGCCCGCCAGGTTTTGGAGGACCCGGCTTATCGCGATGAGGTCCTGGCGCGCACGCCGATGGGCAGAGTCGGTCAGCCCGTGGAGGTGGCCCGAGCCATGGCATTCCTGTGCATGGATGGCGCTGCCTACATCACCGGCCAAACGTTGGCGATCGATGGCGGTTTCAGCGTCTACGGCTTCTGATCATCCGGCTGTTGGCGGGCGGCAATGAGTCGTTTCGTCTGCTGCTCGTCATCATGGTCTTCCATTTGCCGCAACCGCGCTTCAGCCGCGCGTGTGTCCAGTAAAAGGTACGCCTGATTTTCCGGGTGCAGCGCCGCCATGTGCGAAGTGATGACCAGCGACCCGACCAGGCGCGCCCTGATGAGCCCGGGTAGCACACGCCATTCCGGTTCGCTCAACGGGCTCACCTCGTTGTAGCCTGAAACCAGCGAAACCACCTGCTCCAGCGGATCTTCGCTGTCGGTCAACTGGTAGGCGCAAGCGATGGCAAGGTCGCAAATCCTGGGCGCGGCCAGGGTGTCGCCAAAATCGATGATGCCGCAGACCCGGGAATGGTCCTCGGCAGCGATGAGGATGTTGTCCAGGTTGAAATCGGCGTGAATGACCTGTCGCGGGAGTTGCCGCAAAACCGGCAATGTGTTCTGTTCGAATCTGAGCAGTGCCTTTTCCGCCAGCGCGTGCGCGGGCGTGCCCTGAAGGCTGGGCAGCAAGTCCCGCAAGCGGTGGGTCCTGGAGACGTCCCAGATCATATCGCGACCGGCGGCGCCATGGCTGAACCTGGCAAGAGACTGATCCAGCCGGGCCAGGGTGCGGCCGAGTCGATCAGCCAGGAGGGGCGTCATGCGAACCTCGCGCAGAAAATCACCCTCCAGCCAGCTGAGCAGACAGGCGGTGTACTCAAGGCCGTCCGCGGCCGTGAATGTCGTCCGGTCATGGCCTTGTAGATCGGGTATGACGCGCGTCACGGGCAGCTTGGGTGCTTGTCTTTGCAGGTGCTGCAGGACCCGAATTTGCAAATCGATCACGCCAGGATTCTGCCCATGATTCCAGATCTTGAATAAAAACGGCAGTTGGTCGTCGGTATCGACGCGGAGATTGAGGTCTCGTTCCCCAGCCAGCTCGTGGCATGTGCCGCTGATGCCGTACCCGGCCCGTATGATCTCGGCTGCCTCGGGCAGGCCAACCGCCGGTTTGGGCATTTCCGTTTCCCGGATCAGATGATCAATCGACATGGTTTCCCTCGGGGCGTTGAGGCCTGCACGCAACGCTGGCCCCGTGCTGAATTGAGCTGACCGACGCCCCGTCGGGCCGGGCGGTTCAGCGCGCCTTGGTGACGTCCGGCAATCCGCTGGTGAGGAACCATCGCTCGAGTTCCGCGTTGTATCGCCACTGCTGGGTATCTCTCAGCGTTCGCTCGATGGCCTGATTGCGGTTGAACATACGGATCTCCACCGTTTGCCGGAAGCCCATGCCTTCATCGGTGGGGGTCGCGGCGCGTATTTCGTAGCCCGTTACCCTGAACAACCGCAGCCGGTCGAGGTCGAGCGGCGTCGGCGCGTTGGATGCCATATATTCCGGATCAAGGAACTCAACGGATGCGTCCCACAGGCTCCAGCGAATGGTTTTTTCATATTCCGCCAGGGTGGTGTCCAGGCCTTTTTCCTGTTTCTTGGTCGCGCACCCCCCGAGGCAGGCTGCGATGAAGACAAGGGCGAACAAGGAAGCGATGTATGGGGTGACTTTTTTCATCCTGACCTCGGCTCAGTGTTTTTCGGAAACCGGCAGCGGGTTGGCGGCGAGCGCTCAATCAAGCCTATCACCCTCGCACGCGCCGGGTTCTGTCCGGACGATGCCCGCTGCCTTGGCGGAGCAGGCGTTTGGATAGGTCCGGCCATCACAACCGCACACCGGATTGTACTCCATCGTGCAGGCAACGATTTCATCGGACGGTTCCATCTTGCAGATCGGCTCGTTGCTTTCAGCGGCGGGTCGCTGGGCGCACCCGGCAACGAGCAGAATGATGCCGGGCAACACGTATCGGCTTAGCGGATTACGCATGGAACCGTGTCCACGTGATGGGCGCCCAGGCCGCCACGATGATCAACAAGCTGAACAACACCGCAGCTGAGCCCATGTCCTTGGCTTGTCCCGACAGGACATGCGCCTGGTCGCTGATCCGGTCAACCACGGACTCGATTGCGCTGTTCAGCAACTCAACGACCAGCACCAGCAGCAGCGGGATCACCAGCAAAACCCATTCGATGATGCTGCGGGCTACCCAGAAAGAAGCGGGAAAGAGGACGAGCACCAATAACAGTTCCTGCCGGAACGCGGCCTCGTGTCGGAAAGCGGCCCGAATACCCTTCCAAGAGTAAGTCGTCGCCTTGATGAGCCGCGCCATTCCGGTTTTACCAGGTTTCATTCAATCAGCCTTTTCTGGTGTACTCGCCATGCAAGGATTCGATTCGGTCCTCGCCGGCAGGCTGGCCACCCGTGGTCACAGTCCATTGTCCCAGCCAAAAATCGAATGGACGGTGTTTCGCGCTGCTGCACGGGGCGGAGGGCGCTGCGGCTGAATCTTGCGTGTCGGGCGGCGGGGCTTGTTGAGCCCATGCCGTCAGGCTCAGGAAAAGCAGGACTGGAGACAGAAATTTCATGGGCGCTCCTCTGGTTTGGGACGACCGCGAATGTCGGGCCGTTGCGGTCATGCTACCATCGCCACCTTGTCGAAAGCCCTGGACAAGGCCGTCTTATGCTGAAAGTCGCTTCGTGGAATGTCAACTCCCTGAATGTGAGGCTGCCCCACGTTCAGGCCTGGTGCGCGTCGTCCGAGCCCGACATTCTCGCCCTGCAGGAAACAAAAATGACGGATGAGAAGTTTCCTGTCGAGGCCTTGCGTGAGAGCGGCTACCACTGCGTTTTTTCAGGACAGCCGACCTATAACGGGGTGGCTATTCTCAGTCGCCGCCCCGGCAAGGATGTGGTGACGGACCTGGAAGGTCTGGACGATCCGCAGCGTCGAATTATTGCAGCCACTTATGGTGATGTCCGTGTGATCGACCTGTATGTCGTCAACGGCAAGGAAGTAGGCTCTGACAAGTACGCCTACAAATTGGACTGGCTACGGCATGTGACTGACTGGATTGAGCAGGAAGTCGCGCGGTTCGAAAATGTCATCGTCATGGGCGATTTCAATATCGCACCGGATGATCGGGATGTTTATGACCCCGAGGCATGGCACGAAAGCATTCTTTGCAGCGCAGCGGAAAGGACGGCGCTGCAAAAAATGCTCAGCCTGGGGTTTCAGGATACCTTCCGGCTTTTCGAGCAGCCCGACAAGAGCTTCAGTTGGTGGGACTATCGCCAGGCAGCGTTTCGGCGCGGCATGGGTCTTCGCATCGATCTGGTTCTTGCATCACAAGCGATGGCCGAGCGGTGTACATCGGCCTACATCGACGTGGAGCCGCGGCGCCAGGAGCGGCCTTCCGATCACACCCCCGTTGTAGCGGAGTTCGACTAAACTATAAGCAGCAGCCGTCTTCGGGCGGCGCTCGTCGCGAATAGAACAAACTCGGATATACTGAAGCATGAACAAGCTCCGGGCCGGCTCAGTGCGATGGCCAAAATACTCATAGTTGACGATTCATCATTCGCTCGTCACCGCATCCAGACACTCCTGGAGGCCGGTGGCCATGAGGTCGTGGGCACTGCCGCTGACGGCAGGAGCGCGCTTAGCCAGTACAAGGCGTTACGGCCAGATATCGTGACGATGGACTACTTCATGGACGAGACCCCCGGCGAGGTGGCTCTGCGCGCCATTCTCGAATTCGATCCGGAGGCGAAGGTCATCATGGTGTCTGGGTCCAATGACGGCTCGCTCAAGGATCGTGTGATGAAGGAGGGCGCGCTCGGGTTCGTGGAAAAATTCAGCCCGGAAACCAATTTGCTCGAAATGGTCGATAGTGTCGGATCGCACCGGGACTGACGTGAGAAGCCCAGGGAACCTCCTCAATTAGGGATCCGATATGACCCGGGCCAGCAGGAAAACACCACTGCACAGCTTCATGGATCGAGAGTCAGCGCTTGAACTGGCGCGGCGGTCCATGTTGGGTGCGCCGGTCTATTCGCTGATTTCTCTCATCATGCTGGTCGGCACGCCGGCTTACAGTAATTACGGCCTGTGGAGCCTGTTGGAAGCCTTCACGCTGTTGTTGATGGGTGTGGTAAGGGTTGCGTTCGCGTGGGGATTTGAGGGCCGCTATGACAGAATTGGAGAGCGCGCCGTACTCCAGTTCAACATTCTGACGGCTCTGCAGAGCCTGGTCTTGGGCGTTTTGGCCGCCATCGTGCTTTACCTGCACTGGCAGACTCGGGAAATCGTTCTGACCATCGTGCTCTCCGCGGGTGTCATCGCCGCTTCAACCAGTGCAATGTCGGTTCGCAGCAGCGCTCACCTGATCTTCATGATCTGTGTGCTCGGCCCTCTGGCCGGAGGCGTGTATCTGGCGGGCGGTGCCTTCAAGGCGGTATTGATCATCGGATATCTGTCACTCATGGCGTTCCTGGTGCAGGATGGCGGGCAAGCACGGCGGAACTATACCGACAAGCTCAAAGATTATTTCAAGCATGAGCAGCGGCGCACCCAGGCCATCGCGGAGGTGCAAAAACTGGGGATGGCCCTGGAGCAAAGCCAGGACAGTATCATCATCACCGATGTTGATGGCCGCATCGAGTATGTCAACGAGGCGTTTCTGGCCACAACCGGTTTCAGCAGGGATGAGGTCATAGGCCAAAATCCGCGCGTCAAGCGGTCTGATAAGACACCGCCAGAGGTCTTCAGCGAAATGTGGGCCACCATCAGCAAGGGTGACACGTGGAAGGGTGAGTTCCACAGTCGCAGAAAAGACGGCAGTGATTTCGTCGAGTTGGCCCGCATCGCGCCCGTCAAAGATGACGGGGGGCAGATCACCCATTATGTGGCCTTGCTCGAGGATATCACCGAGCAGCGAAAGGTGACCGAAGAGCTGAAGATGCATCGGCATCACTTGGAGGAACTGGTCGAGCAGCGAACCGAGGAACTGATGCGCCAGAACAAGGAGGCCGAAGCGGCGCGCAACGAACTGCAGGTGGCAGAGGCCAGCAATCGAGCGAAAACGGCGTTTCTTGCCAACATGAGTCACGAAATCCGAACGCCGATGAATGCCATTCTGGGATTCACGCATCTTCTCCTGCAGGAGGACCTGAGCCCTGACCACAGGGACAGTCTTCAGAAAATCGATTCTTCAGCAGCGCACCTGTTGTCCACGATCAACGACATCCTGGACCTGACCAAGATTGAGTCTGGCAAGATGGAAATGTCCAGCGCTGATTTCTTGCTCAGCGACCTTGTCGCCCAGGTGATGGCGATCATGCGGGAGGAGATTCAGCGTAAGGGGCTCGATGTCACTTTCGAGCAGGGCGACGTGCCGGATCCGCTGCGTGGGGATGCCACGCGACTCCGACAGGCCCTGCTGAACTACGTCAGTAACGCGGTGAAATTTACTTCAGAGGGAGCCATTGCGATACGCACCCAGCAACTGGGCGAGCGGGAAAATCGCCGACTGATCCAATTTGAAGTGCAGGATTCCGGACCAGGCGTAGAGGCAGGGCGACTGCCATATTTGTTCAATGCTTTCGAGCAGGGTGACACCTCAACCACCCGCAGGTATGGAGGAACGGGGCTGGGTCTGGCCATCACCCGTAACATCGCCGACATGATGGGCGGTAATGTGGGTGCTGAGAGCAAGCTGGGTAAAGGCAGCACTTTTTGGTTTACGGCCTGGCTGGAGGAGGCGGAAGGTGATGCTGAGCCGACGCTGCTGTTCCGGCCGGAGACGCCTGCTGACGCCGAGACCCAGATCCGCGCAATTCATTCCGGGCGCATCATCCTGCTCGTGGAGGACAACCGGATCAACCAGGAGGTTGCCAAAGCGCTGCTGAACCGGGCAGGGTTCGAGGTGGATACTGCCAACAATGGCCTGGAGGCACTGGAAGCCGTTAAAGAGAAACGCTACGACATGATCATCATGGATGTTCAGATGCCCGAGATGGACGGCCTGGAAGCCACGCGTGCGATTCGCGAAATGGGTAAGGGTGAATACGCTGAACATCTCGGCGGTATACCCATACTGGCCATGACCGCGGCGACTTTTGAAGAGGATCGTCGTCAGGCCATGATGGCGGGGATGAACGATTTCGTTTCGAAGCCGGTCAACCCGAAAAGCCTGTTCTCCGCCATGCACAAGTGGCTGAAGCCCTAGCGCTGCGGGCCTGGCCTCCCTGGCTGCGGGTTCAACGCGACCGAACCACCCCTAGTAAAGAGGCACCGAGGAATCAATCTCCTTTGACCAGGCGTCGATGCCTCCGGCCACGTTACTGACTTCGGTAAACCCCTGGCGACGGAAATGTTCCGCGACGGCATTGGAGCGGCCGCCCGTGTGGCAAATAAAGGCCATGGCGGTTTCCTTGGGCATGGCTTCCAGCTTTTGCATATTCTCGCTGTTCAGCGCAGTGGCGCCCTCAATCGCGGCGCGAGCCCTCTCATCGTCAGGGCGAACATCTACCAGCAGCACGGACTCGGCATCGAGCCTCTGCCGGAGTTCTGATACCGACATCTGATGCACCGGCGCCGGTGCTTTCGGCAACTGAATGGTCAGGCCCTCGCCCTGCACGGTCGATACCCAGTCGATGACGGCGCCGCGCGCCCTTTGCGCCGAAGCCAGATCGAACAGCAGCGTGATGCCGTTCACCGTTACGCTGATCTCATTACCCTGGGCCGGGGCAAGGTTGAATTGCGACTGCCAGTTGTTGTCCACGCTGAAGTGCAGGCCGATGTTCTCATGGCCCTGCATGGCCTCAAGAATTTTCTCGGCCGCCGCATCGGTGATGGTGACCTCGGGTGGCGAGGTGTCGGGCTTTTCCATGCCCAGGTGGTCATGCAGTTCGCCAGAGTTGAACATCTGGGTGACGATGTCGCAGCCTCCGACGAGTTCGCCGTCGATGTAGAGCTGGGGTATGGTCGGCCAGTTGCCGAACACCTTGATGCCCTCGCGGATATCCGGATCCTGCAGCACATCGATACTGGTGTAGGACGGCAGCAAGGTGTCGAGCATGCCGGCCGTCTTGGCTGAGAAACCACACATGGGCTGTTGCGGCGTGCCCTTCATGAAGAGGACCACGCGGTCCTGTTTCAGGAAGTTTTCAATTTTCTCTCGTGTCGTGTCGCTGATGGTCATGGGAATGGTCCGTAAAAACGCTAACTGCCCTCAAAGATGGGGCAGTCTCCTGTCACAATCAAGTGACGCGCTGACAGCGCGCCGCCCGCTGCGGCAGGGCGAGATGGGGTTATTCATCCGCCTGGAACCATGGTCCATAATCGATGGTGACTTCCTCGTCGGTCTGGATCGGACGCAGCGCATACAGATCAAGGCCGTCGAATTCAGCGTTTGGCATGCTCGAGTGATTGAGATAACGAAGTACGTTGAGGCCGTCAATGCCACGCCACTGGCCGCCTTCGTCGTCCTGTACCCACAGTACATAGGTGCCGTCCTCGTCGGTCGGGCTGCCTTTGTAAGTTCCTATAAAACAACCCGCCGGTATGGGTGACCGGGCAAAAACCCCCTGGCCATGGATGGGCGACGCTGCTGCAGCAATCAGCGGCCTGCGGCTCTGTCCTGTCACTGGGTTTTCGGCGCGGCGTCCGCAATCAGCCGGCGGGAGGCGTCGTCATAGATGAGTGTGCCCGGGTAGGAAAACCCCGCGGGTCCTGCGCCCAGTCGCCTGATGGCGCGGTGCAGGCTGTTGAGCCCGGATGAACTCAGCGGGTAGTAGTTCAGTTGGCGCCTGCCATCAAGCACCGTCACGGCAATGACGCCCACATCATGCGAAGCATGCTCGGTAACTTCAGCCCCATTTGGCCGCGCCGGGTGCTGGACGACTTCCAGCAGGTGGTCTCCCGCGACCGCGCAGTGCGCTTCATTCGTGGCTTGGTGGACGAGGGGCACGCCATGGGCTTCGAGCGTGGTCACGTATTGACGGTATTCGCGGGTCCATTCCGCATAGGCGGCGGCCAGATCGGCATCTTCGCCGAGCCGCGCGCCATGTCCCTCCCGCGCCCAGTCGTCAAAAGTTTCGAACCGGCAGTGAACTTTTCCCGCCCGATAGCGGAACGACTGGCCGCCGCGCGCCTCGACGGACAGCGTGTCCTCGGCTCCTTCGATGGCGGCGTCGAGCAGAACCCACAGGCCGGAGAACTCAAAATGCTCCAGCTGCAGCTTGAGCATGGCCCGCAGATCGGTCACGGTCATGAACCGCGCATGATTGACCGCGATACGGAAATGGGACTCCAGGGCCTTGGCTGCATGAGCGGAAAGCTGCCCCTCTTCCAGAAAACGATGCTCCATCGATTCGCTGAGCGACTCGATCGATTCGGCCTCTCCGCTGAGAATGACGGGTAAATTCAGCATCAGTCCGGGTAGCACATCCGGGTCCGGGGTCAGTGGATGATCGGCCGGTGCAGCAGGGTCGAGCGCGTGTGCCAAACGCACCGCGTCACCGGCACGCGAAGCCTGTCTGCTGAGTTTTTCCTCCAATGCCCGGAAAACAGGCAGTCGTGGCTGCAGAATCTGCGTCTGATCGTAGAGCGCGCCCGGCATTGCGATGGAAAATTTTCCGATGTCCGGGAAGATTTTCTCCAAGTCGATCAGCACATGCGACAACAGTTGCTCGCAGGCAGCCGGGCCGGGTAAGGAGGGTCTGATGGGGCGGACACCGTGGAACCGGGTCGGGTCCGTTTCGATGGTCACCAGTAGCGGCAGGGACCCCGATGTCATCTTTGTCAGCCTTGCAGCCGGCCGTTCAGACCGCTCAGGATGGGAGGCAGAGA
>Ga0255776_10002221_pt1 | contig 21902 bp, 20 predicted proteins | sample 071ome_19_FD_179974 | JGI IMG/M metagenome (GOLD analysis project Ga0255776, IMG submission 179974) | Coastal salt marsh microbial communities from the Groves Creek Marsh, Skidaway Island, Georgia - 071413AT metaG (version 2) | ecosystem: Environmental > Aquatic > Marine > Intertidal zone >... | reverse complement strand
AACAGGTAATTGATGAATGACAAAAGTATTGTGTGACGTCTTTAAAACACGCAAAAAAGACGAAATGTATTTGTACGTAGCCAAAAAAGACGGCATGTCGCGCGTGCCAGATGAGCTGCTGGATATGTTTGGTAAGCCGGAATTGGCCATGACCATTATCATTACGCCAGACAAGTCGTTGGGGCGTGCAGATGCCAGCCGGGTGTTAAGCGATCTCGACGAAAAAGGTTTTTACCTGCAAATGCCGCCAGCAAAAGAGCCCTACATGCTGGACCTGTTTACCAAGCGGGACCCTGAGTGAGCGCTGAGGCGTTCTGGCGCACCACCGCGCTGCAGGATATGTCCAAGTCACAGTGGGAATCACTGTGCGATGGCTGTGCATTGTGCTGTCTTCATAAGCTTGAAGATGAGGACTCTGGTGAGGTGTATTACACCGATATTCACTGTCGCCATATGGACACTTCAAACTGCCAGTGCACGGTTTATCAAGAGCGTCAGAAACACGTTCCACATTGTGTCTGGCTAACGCCAGAGCAAGCCAGTGAGTTTAAATGGTTGCCTGAAACCTGCGCTTATCGTGTCCTGGCGGAGGGGCGTGACTTACCTGAATGGCATCCGCTGGTCACAGGTGATGCGGACTCGGTCCATCGTGCGGGGATTTCCGTCCGGGGAAAGGGATTCTCTGACGCCGACGTTGCTGAAGAAGATTGGGAGGATCACATTATATGGAAAGCCTGAGTACGTATCCGCTGTTCTGGTTGTTGTATCTGGTTGCTGGTGTAATTGCCTATGGTTGCTGGGGGCGCATGGCGTTCTGGGTGAAGCAGCCCGGCATTGGTTATCACCTGTACGCCAGTCTCGGTGCCATCATTATTTTTACGCCGGTGGCGATTCCGGGAGACGGCATGACGTTGCTTGCCCCCGGGTTTGTTGCTGTGCCTTTTACGCTGATTCAGGAAGGGGTAGGTGCACTGCACACTTTCCTGCCTTGGTACACGGCAGCGCTGACGTTGGCATTGATTGCAGTCATTGTTGGAAGTGTCATCGAGGCGATCAAGCCGGCTCCGTCGTCAGAATCTGAGGAGGCCGACTCTCAGGTTGCTTCCTAGTTCGCATCCTAGCTTGCATCCTACCGCTGTATTTCTTGGTCGAATCGCGACTGACGTTATTGCTTCGGCGTCAAAATTTCTTCGCAAATCATTTCGTTTTTGGTGTGTTTTCTGGCGGGCCTGTGCCCGCCTGACTTTCCTGTATGTGGCGTGTTGCATGACATTCCGATTGTTGAGGTCTTTTCTGGCTAACCGCTAAATCTTTGCTAGTTTTATTTCATGGGTGTGTCGGGGTCGGCACAACGGAAACAAACCAACGACAGGTGAAGTCATCACCGCGTTGCGGTGCTATTGAGGATATCAACGATGGCAAATCACATTTTCATTCTTGCGACGGTCATGCTGCTGGCAGGCATTTTCGGAGGACTGGTGAACTTCTATCTCTACGGTGATAAAGACCCGGACTCGGCGAGCTTGCCACGTTTTCTGGTGGTGGGTGTTGGTGCGGCGCTGCTGGTGCCAGTGGTGTTGGATCTGGTGAACAGTGAGCTGGTACTCGAGAGCCAGGGCGATCCATCCCAATTGCTGATTTTTACCGGTTTTTGTCTGGTGTCTGCTTTGTTGAGTCGCTTTGCGATCGACAATATGTCTGACCGAATTCTCAATGAAGCTAACGTTGCTCGTCAGCGCTCAGAAGAAGTCGAGCAGGATCTGCGTGTGATTCAAAATGAATTGCTGCCACTGATCGACACCGAAACTGAGAAAGATATGTCGGGCTACGATCCGCAGATGGCCTCAGTGTCGGAAGAGTTGGATGCGACCTCAACCCAGACATTGAGAATTCTCTCCAATGGCCGCTTTATCTTCCGCTCACTGAATGGTGTATGCCGCGAAAGCAACGAAGAAGAAGCGGCGGTGCTCAAAACCCTGAACGTACTGACGGCAAGAAGCCTGGCTGGCAAGGTCAGTGGTAAAAACGGTGTGCGCTGGCACATCACTGAAAAAGGCCGTCGCGTACTGGAAAACAAACTCTGATCGAATCAGGCATAGGGTAGGGAGCGGGTATGTCGCAGTTGTTGATCGTCTTTCTTGCCCTGTGTGTTTCTCTGGTATCCGCTACTTCGCTGGCGGATACCGGCTCTGAGAGAGCTCGCCCAGACGTCCGCATCGTCATCGATGTGTCGGGCAGCATGAAGGATACCGACCCTCAAAATTTGCGCCGCCCGGCGCTGAATCTTCTCACTGAATTACTCCCCGATGGCGCTCAGGCCGGTGTCTGGACCTTTGGGCGTTACGTCAACATGCTGGTGCCGTTGGGGCCGGTGGATGACGACTGGCGCCAACGCGCTCGCAATGCCGCTGATGAGATCGCGTCAGTGGGGTTAAATACCAACTTGGTCGGCGCGCTGGATCGTTCCTTATATCAGGCGACGACAGACAGCGACTATGAACAGACCGTCATCCTCCTGACCGACGGGCGCATCGATATGGATGCGTCGCAGGGCGATCCTTCGTCTCCGACCAATCGCAATGAGCGCTCTCGTCTATTTACCGACGTGTTGCCAAAATTTACCGGTCAGAATGTACGCATTCATACGCTGGCGCTGTCCGAGGCCGCTGACAGTGCAGTATTGCAGCAGTTGTCGATGGAAACCGATGGCCTGGCATTGAAGGCGCATACTGCTGATGAGTTGATGCCGGCGTTTCTTAAGGCGTTTGATCGAGCGGTGCCGGCTGAGCAGGTGCCTCTGGTCGGTAATACATTTTCCATTGATAGCTCTGTTGATGAATTCACGGCATTAATTTTCCGGGCATCCTCCGGTCAGGAGACCCGACTGATCGCGCCATCAGGACGTGCCATTACCATGGCGGATAGTGGTGATGTGCGTTGGCACAACGACCTCAATTTTGATCTGATTACTGTGAGTGGCCCGGAGGCGGGAGAATGGCAGGTGGATGCGGATATTGCACCCGATAGCCGGGTTCAGATCCTCTCGGATCTGACGCTGATGGTTGCGGGCTTGCCCGGGAGTTTATTTTCTGGGGTGCCGGTGGAGCTGGATATTGCCCTCAAAAATGAAGGTGAGGTCGTTACCGAACCGACTATTTTGCAATTAACCGATGTGACACTTCAGGTGACGGCACCTGACGGCCGTACGGGGAGCAAGTTGCTGTCAGATCCTGAAAACCTACCTGTCGATGGTCTGTTTAAAGAAACTCTGAGTCGGTTAACCATGCCCGGCGAATATCAGCTCGAGATTAATGCGCAAGGCAGAACCTTTCAGCGCCGCCGTGTATTGACCGCGACGTTAGCTGAGCCGCTGCAAGTGTCGGTGGAAGAGAACATTGAACAGCAGTTAGTGAATGTTCGGGTGACCTCCGAGTCTGACATGGTGGATACCTCTCTGAGTCGCGTAATCTCCCGGGTGGCCACGCCTGAGGGTAGCTCGGTGATTCACTCAATGACCTTCAACGAAGACACGCAGGCATGGGAGTTGGCGCTGCGTGCGGATAAAGGTCCGGGTGAATATGAGGTGATGCTCAACATTCGAGGTGTGTCCGCCAGCGGGGCGACGTTTAAGAGCAAGCCTGAAACCATCAAAGTCGTTTTCCCGTTAGGGATGGCGCCTGAGCCGGTGCGTCAGCCTGAGCCGATCACTGAACCAGAACCTGACCTGCAGCCAGAGCCCTCAATTGAACCAGCGTCAGAAGAGAAAACGCCGCCGCAGGAGGTAACCCCATCAGTGGTAGCACCGCCTGCGGAGCAAGCGCTGCCGGAGCCCGATCTTGCTTCCCGTTACTCCGAGCCGGAAGCCGCCGAGGACGAAGGCGGCATTCCGTGGTGGGTGTTTGTCATACTGGCGGTGGCAACCTTTGGTTTGTTGGGCGGTGTGTCCTGGTGGCTGCTAAAACGTCGTAAGCCTGCGACGGTTAGCGATACAGAAGTCACCAGTCCTTTGGCCAATGACCCGGATCTGGCGTCAGCTGGCGACTTGGGTGATCTGGGGGACTTTGATGATTTCGATGGCGGTGGAGAAGAAGACATTCCCATGGATGCGGCCTCCGCCGATATCTCAGGTGCTATGGATGACCTGGACGCTAAGGATGAAGTCACCGCTGAGCCGGAACCGGTACCAGCGGAAACCAAAGAACCAGACGGAATCGGCAGTGATACCGATATGGGAGCGGATGGCGCGGCAGGGGATGAATTCAATCTCGATGATGCAACAGATGCTGGCAGTGATGAGGATTGGGGTGAGTTTGACCTCCCCGAAGACGATTCCAATAAGCCCTAAAGGCGTCTAGTACGACGTCTTTGTCTCTGATTTTTAAGCGCTTTTTCTGGCCCGTCCTTGCTGTTGTTCGGGTGCCTCCTTATACTCTTGCGGTCTTAATTTATGCACCAGCAAGGTAACCTCATATGAAATTCCAGGGTACTGGCGACTACGTAGCAACACCTGAATTGCAAATGGCAGTGAATGCCGCCATTACATTGCAGCGTCCGCTGTTGTTGAAAGGTGAGCCGGGTACCGGTAAGACCATGCTGGCTGAGCAACTGGCTGAATCTCTGGGTACTGACCTGATTCAGTGGCACATCAAGAGTACGACCAAGGCGCATCAGGGCCTCTATGAGTACGACGCTGTCTCGCGTCTGCGTGACTCGCAGCTCGGTAACGATCGCGTTCACGACATCAGCAACTACATCGTTAAGGGTAAGCTTTGGGAGGCGTTCACAGCGGATAAGCCTGTGGTGCTTCTGATCGATGAGATCGATAAAGCGGATATCGAGTTTCCTAACGATTTGCTGTTAGAGATCGATAAAATGGAATTCTTCGTCTATGAAACTCAGGAACGTATCGTTGCGAAACACCGTCCAATCATTCTGATCACCAGTAACAACGAAAAAGAACTGCCAGACGCCTTTCTGCGCCGTTGTTTCTTCCATTACATCGATTTCCCAGATCGCGACACCATGAAAGCGATTGTTGATGTTCATTACCCTAACATTCAGCCACAACTCGTTACTGAGGCGCTCGAAGTGTTCTTTGATGTGCGCAAAGTTCCGGGTCTGAAGAAAAAACCATCCACCTCTGAGCTGATTGATTGGCTGAAGCTGCTGATGGCCGATGAGCTGGGGGTTGAGTTGCTGCGCAATCAGGATGCTAGCAAGGCCATTCCACCAATGGCTGGTGCCTTGGTTAAAAATGAACAGGACGTGCATTTGTTGGAGAAGCTGGCGTTTATGAGCCGTCGCCGGGGGTGATCCATGCTGATCGACTTCTTTAACACCGTTCGTCAGGCAAAAGTGCCTTGCTCGGTTCGGGAGTACCTTGATCTGGTCGAGGCGGTGCAGTCGAATCTCGCATTTGCCGACGTTGAGCAGTTTTATGCGCTGGCGCGGCTGTGTTTGGTGAAGGACGAGAAGCACTACGATAAATTCGACAAGGCCTTTGCCGCGTACTTTGAAGGCATCGATTCCTTACCCGCGTTGGTGGACGATATCAATCTGCCGGCGGAGTGGATGCGTAAGGAGTTTGAGCGTTTTCTGTCGGAAGAAGATAAAGCCAAGATCGAGTCGCTAGGCGGTTTTGATGAGTTAATGGAGACCTTGAAAGAGCGTCTTGAAGAACAGAAAAAACGCCATCAGGGTGGTAATAAAATGATTGGCACCGGCGGCACGTCGCCGTTTGGTGCGAATGGCTACAACCCGGAAGGCGTGCGCATTGAACAGCATCGTTCGCGTCATAAAAAAGCCGCGAAGGTCTGGGAACAGCGCAACTATAAAAACCTTGATGACAATGTGCAGCTGGGCATTCGCAACATTAAGGTGGCTCTGCGGCGGCTGCGTCGGTTTGCGCGCCAGGGGGCTGCGGATGAGCTGGATCTTGGTGATACCATTTCTTCCACCGCACGCAATGCGGGGTACCTTGATATCCGTATGGTGCCAGAACGTCATAATGCCGTAAAAGTGCTGTTGTTTTTCGATGTGGGTGGCTCCATGGACCCGCACGTGCGTGTCTGTGAGGAACTGTTTTCGGCGGCCCGCACCGAGTTTAAGCACATGGAAACGTTTTATTTCCACAACTGCTTATACGAGTCTGTCTGGAAGAATAATGTGCGTCGTATGAACGAGCGCACAGAAACCTGGGACATTTTGCGTAAATATGGTCAGGATTACCGTGTCATTTTCGTTGGTGATGCCATGATGGCCCCCTACGAAGTAACGCACCCAGGCGGCAGTGTTGAACACTGGAATGAAGAAGCCGGTGCGGTGTGGATGGAACGCATGGCCAATCATTTTGATAAGTTGGTCTGGTTAAACCCAGCGCCTGAAAACCATTGGGGATCGGGCGGGTCGCTTGGAGCGATCCGAACGTTAGTAAAAGATAAAATGTATCCAATGACCCTGTCGGGTCTGGAAGAGGCCATGCGATTTTTGAGTAAATAACATCATGGCCTCAATAATAACGATAACAGGGCGTCCATTGATGCAATTCTGGGGCAGATCTCACCATGCCATCCTGATCACACTGTGCCTCGGTGTGCTGTCACTGTCTGTCTCTGCGCAAACCTATATTGGTTTGCGTAGTGGTCCATCTTCGACCTTTCCTGTGGTTTACGAAGTTACCGAAAAACGTGAGCTTGACGTCATTTATCGTCGCGGTAGCTGGGTGAAGGTAACCGATGGCCGTAGCCGCGGCTGGCTGCACGTCGATGATCTGCATCTGTTGGCGACGTTTCCTCGCGATGAAATGTGGAAGCTCGCCAACGATGCTCGCCCCGGGCGCATTAAGCTGGGTCTGGCCGGTTATCTGGAAGGTGCCTATTCGATCGGCTTGCATTTACCTCTCGCTGATCACTATCTACAGCTTCGAGCGGCACGCGGCCCGGAATCTGACAGTGCCTGGTCGCAGCTGGATGTCAGTCTGATCATGCCACTGGCACAACCTACTGAATCGTTATCAGTGTCGTGGTTGGTTACGGCTGGGGCGGGGCTGGAACAACAAGATAACAATCGTTGGCGTGATTTGGATGACAATCCGGTGTGGTTGTTGGGTGGCGGTGTGGAAACCAGCTGGCACGCCGAACGGTATTTTGAGGTAGGGGCTCGGGTTGAGGCGTCGGTGACGGCTGGCGACGACATGACCCTGCAACCACTGACCTCGGTATTCTGGAGAATTCGATTATGACGGTAACCCACTGGCGACTCTGTGCCATTGCCGGGTTGATGGTCGCATCTGCGGGCGTTCATGCAGAGGTTTATCGCCCGAACGTACAAGGTAACGGCCTGGATAGCTTGCAGGAAACCGACGTTCAACGTGGAATGTTTGGTGCCGGTTTTGCCAACACCCTGACGACGAACAATGATTCACAACCTTCAATGATGTTTTCGCTGCGCCATTTTGGCGGCGAAAAGTGGTATCTGCTGGGTGAATTGCAGATGGGGCTGTTCAGTACTCGTGCTGTATTTCAGGACGGTGAAGAAGTTCGCAGCGACGATGAGGAATTGTTACGTTTCTCGTTTGGTGCGGGGTACGCGCTACTGCAAGGAACGGCCAGCACGTCCGGCGTAAGGGTCTTGCCCTGGAGCCTCGCGGCGGAAGCCACAGTAGGTGAGCAGTATTCCGGTGATACCAGCGGGCAGTATGGCTCTGTTGGTATGTCCGTTCAGTTTCATGGTGAGCGAGTCTGGACGTCGCTGGGCGTTCGTGAATTTCTGCTGACCGACGAGCGTCTGGCAGGCATTGATTCGGACGCTGGTACGCAGTGGGATATTTCTCTGGGGCTGTGGTACTGATGGGGAATGTCAGCCGCTGGACGTCAGTGATGCTGATGCTGTTTTTAAGCAGCTTTTCAGCGAATGCTTCCGCAGAGGAAGAGCGCGGTGCTGCCCTGAAACCCGGTGATATGGTGCCGGATTTCACTATGCCAGCCACTAACGGGTTTGGTCAGCGTCTGGCCGAGGCGCGAGGTTCTTTTCTGATGCTGATCTGGTTGGGTCGTTGCGATGAATGCTCGGAACGTCTGGTGCGGTATCAGTTATTGGCAGAAAGTATGGCTCTTGAGGGCATGAAAGGCTGGTTTGTGTGGACGCCACGTGGCGATGACCGGCCACCCAAAATGCGACTTCCCGTGCTGGAGTACGATAAGAAGTGGCGTCAGAGCTGGTTATTTGAGGATCGTCCGGCAGTGATGCTGATTAACGCGGACGGTCGACTGGATCACCTGATTACCGGTGATTTGAAAGACAACTACAAAGAAACAGAACAGGTGGTTATGCGCTGGATATCCCAGGGGCGTGACTATCAGTTATCGGAGTAATTCATGAGATTGTTGGTATTGGTTGGCGTATTCATGGCCAGTCTGGTTCATGCGGAAGATGCCGCGATTCGCGAAGATGTGATGTCTGTGAAGAATGCGGTGCTGGATCTTAATCGCGATCTCTATGAGCTGGAGCGTCAGCTGCTGAGCCCGGCAACGACACGTGCTGCGTTTCATATCACACTGAACCACGGCGAATATTTCGAGCCGCTGTCCGTGGAGCTGAGCGTCGATGGTCAGGCTGAGATTCAGCATTTATACACCGAACGTCAGGTCAAAGCCTTACGGATGGGGGCGGTGCAGCCTCTGGGTGATCTGAATCTGGCTCCGGGTAAACACGATGTGACCTTGATCGTTCGTGGTGTTGATCACCTTGGCCAGGGGCGGGAGTTGAGCATTACCGAAAGCGTCACTAAGACGAGTAAGCCACTGATTACCGAGTTTCTGATCGTGGATTACGAAGAATTGCAAAGTGCTCGGGTGGAATTGAAGTACTGGTAACCAGATGCGCCTGATTTTACTACTGCTGCTGTTGCCGCTCTCGGCATGGGCAGAACCGGAATACACGCTCAAATCGGCGTTTGAGGCAGCCTCTCAAGTCAGCGGGCAGGGTGCTGCCTCCTCGTCTGATGAAGCGGCGGATGGCTCCGACTCCAGCTCTGCAGTCAGCGGCGGTGAAACCGACGCGCTTGATTTTGATCTTGAAGAACTGGGCGTGGCAGACGATGCCGAGCAGCGCCTGTTGCGCGGTAATTTCTATTACACCTACCTGACCGGCGATTACTATCGCACTTTGTATTATCTGAATGCCTGGCAGGCTTTAATTGGCGCAGAGGGCGCTCCCGAGTTGGAAGCCGATGTGATGCGCGCGGCAGTGTATCTGTCGCTGGGTCTCGAGGACGAAGCTGAATCCATTTTCTACGACGTATTCCAGCGCGGTGGAATGGCGTCGGGTGATGCTTGGTACTTTTTGGCGCAACGTTTATTCAGTTCAGGTGAGTATGAGCGAGCGGAGCAGAGTGCTCGCAATGCATTAAGTGCCGTGCCAGCGGTGAGCGGTCGCCATGATCAGGAGTTACGTGCCATTCTGGTTGGCAGCATCAGTGAGCAGGATCGCGTGGATGAAGCACGAGACGCAATGTCGGGGCTGCGCGATAAGAGTATCTGGGCGGGTTACGCTCGTTATAACCTGATTCTGGCGATGATCCGTCAGAACTACAAAAGCCGGGTGCTTGAAGCCACCGTTGATGAAGCCATTTACTATCTGCCGGATACGGACGAAGGCGTCGCCTTACGTGACCGTATTCTGCTGATCTCTGGCATTGCCGCCATGGAGCGTGAAAAACACGCCATGGCCAATCGTTACTTCCGTGACGTGACCCTAGAGTCCGTCTTTTCTCCGCCAGCCCTGCTGCACTATGGTTGGAACCTGCTCGCCGAATGGCGCTACGAAGATGCCATTCAACCTTGGCGTATCCTTCAGCGCATGTACGACGAATACCATCCAGCGGTGGTGGAATCCTACCTTGCTGTACCACATACGCTTGAATTGATCGATGCCGTCAATCAGGCAGTACTGGCGTACGAGCGCATTGAAGACAGCTTGTCGGTCATGGTTGATGAACTAAAAACCGTTAACCAGCAAGCAAGTTTAGGTGAGTGGTTAGGTGAATGGCGTAATGACAACGCTACGGAGAACTGGGGCTGGCAGCGTCAGGCCTTGTCGGATTTGCCGGACAGTCAGATTACTCGCTTTGCTCAAGGCTTACTCGATGATGAGGTGTTCGTCAGTGAGCTGGCGGTGCTTCACGACCTCGACCGTATTCAAGCGGATCTGACGCGTGCTGCCCGAGATATGGCGCTGTGGGAGCAGGTATTGATCGAGCGACGTGAGCATCTGGCATCCCTGGGTGGCGAAGCTGTGCTGGACGCCCTCGAGGACAAGCAAATGGACGTGCTGCGCGGCATTTTGTCGGTACAGGATCGCCTTCTTGATGAAGATGAAAAGGTCTTTGCTTACGCCTCCAGTGCGGACGAAGCACGCATTGAACGCCTGCGGAATGTCGTACCTGCGGTGACCTATTTGCAAAAAGTAGCCACGCCGACGCGCGAGTTGTGGCCGTATAAAGAACGTTGGCGCAGAATGCGCGGTCTGCAGTTGTGGGAAATCTACGAGCACCAGCCTCAGCGTAAATGGGATACCGAGCGCGATCATATGATCCTGCGCAGTGAGACCGACCAGCTATTTAAACAGCTGGAAAACACCCGGACCTCACTGATGTGGGCCGACAGTACCTGGCGCGGTTTTCCTGAGCAGGTAACGGCGATTCAGGGACGTATTGTTGAGGCGCAGGCGCGGGTTGCTGAATTACAAGCCGCTCAGGAAGCGCACCTGACCACGCTGGCACAGACGCACCTGACGGAGTTGGATGAGCGGCTGACGCTGTATCTGGCGCAGACTCGCCTGGCGTTGGCGCGCCTTTATGATGACTCGTTGCAGAAAAACTTCGGTGACGACGACTATGACGGTGAGCCAGAAACGCCGGCAGCCAAGCCTGCACCGAAAAAAGCAGAGAAACCTGAATCCGGCCCGGAATCTGAACAGGAATCTGAACAGGAATCTGAACAGGAACTCGGCAACACAACGGAGTCGGCTGATAGCCTTGATTCTGACGTGAATGATAGCGCTGACGTGAGTGGTTCGAATGCAGAGGTGGCCGCCTCAGAAGGTAATCAAGATTCTGACGCGGCCGTCAGCAGTGGGGTGGGCGAATGATCTTGCGCGCGCTTATTGCTCTGTTCGTGGTGTCGCTGGTTAGCGGTTGTAGCTGGCTTGACCGTAAAAATGAACGCCTGACGCTAGCGGATATCGGTACCTTGACCGTGCGTACCGCGTCGGACGAGGCCTTGGGTGTGGATCATCGCGATGTGATTCGCAGCTATCAAGCGTATCTCGAAGTGGGTACCGATCCAGAAATGCGCGTGCGTGTTGCACACCGTATCGCTGGCCTTAAGCTGCAGTGGGATGAAATCCGACTGGAAGAAATGGGCGATAACGTCGATTCCGTGATCGAAGAAGATCGCGAAATGGCCGAAGCCTCCATTAAAGACTACGAAGATCTGATCCGTATGTATCCGGATCGCATCGATAATGATGCAATCTACTATCAGCTGGCCAAAGCCTACTCGTTGGCACTGCGTCCGAATCAGGCCATCGCGGTACTGGAAGAACTGACCGAGCGCTACCCAGAGTCGATTTACTATCTGGAGTCGCAGTTCCGTTTGGGTCGCATGCTATACAATGTCAGCGACTTTGAAGCCGCGGAGGCGCGCTTTGCCAGTGTGATTGAGTTTGGCAATGCCGGTAACCCGTACTACATGGACGCTCAGTATCTGCTGGGTTGGTCCTTGTTTAAGCAGGATCGTCTGGAAGAGGCCTTGCTGGCGTACACTGCCATGATTGATGAGCACTTCGAAGATGACGATGCGCTGCAGGCGGCGGATGGTACGCCGTTTGAAATTCTCAACGATACACTGCGCATCATGGCGATTATTTTTGATTATCAGGGTGACTGGAATCAGATCGCGGCTTTTTACGATAAGCACGGTGCGCGCTATTACGAGTATCGTTTGTACGCAGAGCTTTCAAACCAGTATTACGAAAAGAAATACTACAAAAGCTCCGCCTCAACCCTACGTGCCTTCGTTGATCGCTATCCAAACGATGATCGCGCGCCCCTGTATTATCGACGCCTGATTTCTGGTTACGAAAATGCGGGTTATCCGACTTTGCGTCGTAAGCACAAACGTATCTTTATTGAACGCTTTGGTGTGGGCTCGGATTACTGGAACTCCCACGGCGAGGATGTTCGTACCTTAATTACTGTCGCGCTGGGTGATTACATCTGGGATCTGGCGACTTTCTCTCACGCCTGGGGGCAGAGCGCCAAGAATCGTAATGACAAGCGTGAACGCTACGAAGACGCATCTACCTGGTATCGGGAATACATTCGCAGCTTCCCAAGCGCACCGGATACGGTGAAGGCACATTTCCTGCTGGCTGAATTGTCTTATGAGCTGGAAAACTACGACGACGCGCGCAACAACTACGAGATCGTGGCGTATCAATATCCGTTTTATGAAAATGCAGCAGAAGCAGGTTACGCCGCTTTGCTGGCTTACAACAAACATCGCCCAGAAAAAGACGATGCACTGCGCTGGCGTCAGCTGACGGTTGCTAGTGCGAAGCGTTTTGTTCTCGAGTTTCCGAACGATGAGCGCCGCGGCACTGTGCTGGTGAATACGGCCGAAATGCTGCTGGGCGACAAGTACTACGAGCAAGCCTTGTCGACGGCGCGTTTAGCGCAGGAGAGCGGCGTTGAGTTACCACCACGGTACGCTTACGGTGCCTCTCTCGTTCAGGGGCATTCGGCATTTGAGCTGGGTGAGTTTGCTGAGGCAGAGTCGGCCCTGTTAGCGGCGTCGACCTATGCCAAGTTGTCGCGACGTGAAACCTCGGAGTTGCGTCAGAAAGCGGCAGCGGCCATCTACAAGCAGGGTGAGGCCGCTCGCGAATCTGACCCAGAAGAGGCCGTGTCGCAGTGGTTGCGTCTGGCGGAAGTCGTTCCAGAAAGCGATCTACGCGAGAACGCGGAATACGATGCCGCGACCCTGTTAATGCAGCAGGAAGACTTTGTTCGAGCGGAAGAAGTCTTGCTGGCGTTTCGTGAAAACCACCCGAACAGTAAGTTTAAGAACGACATTCGCAGTAAGTTGATTATTGCTTACGAAGGTCAGGAAGAATGGCGAAAGGCGGCATTTGAGCTGAAAAGTATCTCCGATAAAGGCAGTAACGACGAAGAGAAGCGTATCGCAGCGTTTCAGTCGGCAGAGTATTTTGAAAAAGCCGAAGACGATGCCAATGCCATCGTGATGTACAAACGCTACGCCCACACGTACAAGCGTCCGTTTGATCCGGCCATTGAGGCGCATTACAAACTGGATCAGATATACGCGCGTCAGGAGCAGGAAGAGAAACGTCGGTTCTGGCTCGATAAAATCATTTCTCTGCACCTGAAGGCGGGTAAAGATCAGACTGAGCGCTCGCAGTATCTTGCCTCGAAGGCTGCGTTTGAATTGGCCGAGTTCGATCGCAAACGTTTTGATGACGTTGCCATCTCACTGCCACTGGGCGACAGCATTGTGAAAAAGAACAAGTTTATGCAGCGCGCGCTCAAGCGTTATACCCAAGCGGTGGAGATGGAAGTTCTGGAGTTTACGACGCCATCGACGTATCACATTGGTGAAATGTACGCCAAGTTCAGTCGTGGCTTGTTGGACTCTGAACGTCCGAAAGGGATGGATGAGCTGGAGGCGGAGGAGTATCAGTTCCTGCTCGAGGACGAGGCTTTTCCTCTGGAAGAGGCCGCCATCGAGATTCATCAAACCAATATCGGACGCACCTATGATGGGCTTTACGACGCCTGGGTGAAGAAAAGCTTCGACTCCATGGCTAAGCTGATGCCGGGGCAATACAACAAGAAAGAGAAGGCCGTGAGCTATGTTGATCAGATTCGTTAGCCTGGCCTTGATCCTTGTGCTGGCAGGCTGTGCCAGTAAACAGCCTGCGATCAAAGATTCTGCCAATCTGTTGGGGCCTGACGGTCAGCCAGTGGCGGCGCCTCTGCCTGAAGGCTTTGAAGACGCGTTTCGTAATGGGTTGTCCCTGCTTGAAGACGAACGTTACGACGATGCGTTAACGCATTGGCAGGGCATGACAGAGCAATACGCTCAGTTTCCGGGTGTGTGGGTCAATTTGGGATTGACGCATCATCGCCTCGACGACGACGAAAATGCGCTTTTGGCGTACGAAAAAGCGCGGGCAGTCGATGTTGATTTTTGCCCGGTTTACGCTCTGGAGGGCGTGAGTCGTCGTATTGTGGGTCAATTTGCAGAAGCCGAAGCCAGTTATTTAGCGGCAATCGACTGCGAACCAGGCAACGGCGAGCACTACTACAATATGGGCATTCTGTTGGACCTGTACCGGAATGATCTGACGGGAGCGCTTGCTTACTACCGCAAAGCGCGCCGACTGTTTGCTGAGAAGGCTCCTGCTGCGGATGGTGATGGCGCTGCGGATGCTGATGACGATACGGATAACGCAAGTGATAGCGAGGCCAATCCACTGGACATCTGGATCGTCGATCTGTCTCGTCGCGCGGGTGTGGATGAAGCAGATCCAGAAGAAATAGAGGCCTGGTGGCAAGCTCTGCAAGCAGCTAAGCGTGACGCCCAAACGAAAGCGCAGGCTGCAAAGTTGGCCGCTCAGGGTACTGAACTGGGTCCTCAGTCGGTGCGGGAGGCAGAAGTGCCGAAGGGAGATCAGCAAGAGATTCCGACAAAAGAAACCCAGCAAGAACCGCAGCAGGATCAAAACGGCCTCTCCACTGACGCTCAAGCTGAAGCGTCCGTTGAGGTGGCCGTTGAAGGTGTGAGTGGTGATGATTTACAAGGTAATGTAGCTGAATCCGAGGCGGATTCGGTAGATGATGCGGCAACCGTGGATACCGGGGAGGACACTCAGCCATGAAAATGATGATGACGCTCGCCCTGTTGGTGTTAACAAACATCGCCATGGCCGCAGACGATGTGATGCGCTTGCAGGGGATGACGATTCGCGGCAACAGCGAAAACCCCAATATTCTGTTTGTGAATGCCTGGCAGCCACCTCCCGGAACCGGTCGTTTGTATGAGCCTGTGACCAGTTTCAACCGACATTGGTTTAAACCGCTGACGCGAGATAGCCTGAAGCGTGAAATGCGCTATGGTAAACGCTATACGGAAAAAGCCGATCACGTCACACGACTGAATGAAGTCCTTGAAATTCAGTAGCCTACGGTTTTTTCCGGCCTCGTTTAATGGTTAAATCCCTGTGCGTGGTTCTCACAGAAGAACGCCTGAGTGTTAACCACTGAACTTAATAAATCAGAACAACAAAGTATCAGATACCGGAGATACCCATGGAGTCTATTATTCGCTTCCTTCAGGAAGGTGGTGTGTTTATGTACCCGATCGCGATCATCATGATGATCGGGCTGGCTGTCGCATTAGAGCGTTTTCTTGTGCTGGCCAAAGAGAAGTCGGGTAATCGCCGCGCTTTTGATGAAATGTACCCCATGCTGCAAAAGCGTGATCTGCGTTCTGCGCTGAACTACGCCAATGCCTCTGAGACTCACATTGCTAATATTTTTGCCGCAGGCATCCAGCGCATTCCGAACGCTCAGCGTCGTGAAGAAGTGGAATACGCACTGGAAGAAGGTCTGATGGAAGCCATTCCTCAGCTGGAAAAACGCACTCCTTACATTGCTACGTTGGCAAACATCGCCACCTTGATGGGGCTGCTGGGTACCATTATGGGTCTGATCGCTGCCTTTACCGCAGTGGCAAACGCGGCACCTGCAGAGAAGGCGACCCTCTTGTCACAAAGTATCTCTGTGGCGATGAACACCACAGCATTCGGTCTGATTGCTGCAATCCCGCTGCTGTTACTGCACAGCTACCTGCAAACCAAAACCGCTGAAATCGTAGATAGCATCGAAATGGCTGGGGTTAAATTCCTCAATACCATCACCGACAAGAAGGCGGGACAGAACGGCACTCCTACCAACAACGGTTAAGCAGAGGCTGAGTTTCGATGAGACGCCATAAAAAATTAAGAGAAGAGGCGGAGCTCAACGTAACATCCTTCATGAATCTGATGATCGTGTTGGTGCCTGTACTGCTGATGAACATGGTGTTCTCGCAGTTGGCCGTACTGGATCTGAGATTGCCGGCTGGAGACCAGCCCGGTGCCGTTAACCCGGAGGATGTCACGCTTGAAGTGACGATCAGAAAGACCGGCTTTACCGTTTCCCGCACCTACCGCGAGGAAACCGTTGAATTGGCCGCGTTGCCACTGTCGGGTGATGAACTCGATTACGCCGCGCTCTCTGATACCTTGCAAAAGGTAAAAAAGAACCCGGAATTTGCTGATAAAAAAGACATTACGCTCCTTGCTGAGCAGGATGTGGATTATCAGACCCTGGTGACTGTGATGGATACCGTGCGTATTTATCCTGCCGTGGTGGCAGCGTCCTTGGTTGATGCTGTGTTATTCCCGGATATTTCGTTGGGTGAAGCCGACGCGCTGGAGGTGACGCCATGAAAATGTCACGTCGCGCTAAGCGCATGCAGCGTAACCACAAACGCAACGCCAACAAGAGTACACTTAACCTGACGGCGCTGATGGATATTTTCACCATTCTGGTGTTCTTCCTGATGGTCAACCAGTCAGAGGTTGAGGTGCAGAATACAGACACCGTTGAATTGCCGGTGTCGGTTGCCGAATCTAAGCCAGATGAACAGCTGACCGTATTGGTGACGTCGAACGACGTTCTGGTGCAAGGTCGTTCTGTGATCAAAACGGCGGACCTGAAAGGCCTGGAAGATGATCTGATTCCGGTATTGCAGACCGAGTTGGATTATCACGCTGCCCGTACGCCATTGGCGGACGGCGAAGAAGGTCGTCCTGTGACCATCGTGGGTGATAAGTCGACGGCGTATTCTGTCCTGAAAAAGGTCATGAATACCTGTGCAAAATCCGGGTTCAGTAACATCTCGCTGGCCGTGAATCAGCAGCAACCGGGAGGTGCGTGATGAGCGGTATTAATCGCGCACCCGAGTTGCCGTGGACGGACGGTCAGGACGGTCGCCGTTTATGGGCGATTGTCGGTGTGTTGTTGGCAATCGTACTGATTGTGGGTGTGGCTGTTCCTATGATTGATCTGCCCGATAAGGATCGATCCGAGCTTGAAGAGCTGCCGCCCCAGTTGGCGAAAGTGATCGAGCGTAAGAAAAAGGAACTGCCAAAACCAAAGCCCGAGCCAAAGCCTGAGCCGAAGCCGGAACCAAAACCTGAGCCCAAGCCGGAACCGAAACCTGAGCCCAAGCCAGAACCTAAGCCTCAGCCAAAACCTGAGCCTAAGCCGAAGCCGAAACCTAAGGTAAAAGCTTCGGAGGAACAGCGTCAGGCAGCGAAGGAAAAAGCTAAGCAGGCCGTAGGCGCGGAAGCATTGAGCGCATTGAGTTCATTGCGAAACGCGATTCCTACCACGGCGTTAAGCACCTCGACCTCGAATCTGAGTACCAAAGGCACTCAGGCAACCAACGTAGGTTCCGTGGTGGACCGCACGGCGGCGACCCGAGGCTCTGGTGGTGTGGATGTTGCGGCATTGACGACGGTGACTGCGGGTGAGGATCTCGGTGATCGCACAATTACTGCCGTTGAAATGAGTGCGGAAGAAGTCGCTGCGGCGGCGGAAGAATCCAGCAAACGTAGCCAGGAAGAGGTTCGCCTCGTGATTGAAGGTTACAACGTACATTTCGACCGTCTGTATCGCAGTGCGCTGCGTAAGAACCCAACCCTCGAGGGTACGGTGACTCTGGCAGTGACCATTCAACCGAATGGATCGGTTTCGGCATGTAAGGCAACCAGCTCGGAAGTCAAAGATGCTCGTCTGATCAAACGGATTGAATCTAAGTGTCGCCAGATGGCCTTCGAAAATCGTCCTAAGGTGGATGTCGCGAAAGTGGAATACCCATTGCGATTTAATCCATAACCTTGAAAACCCGGTGCTTGCACCGGGTTTTTTTATGGTTGTTCGTAAAGTAAACAACTGGACTGCGTGCAAAAAAATGTTACACAGCCGGACTTTGCTGGCACATTGCAAAGTCGTTACACTCGGGCCAAACGATAACAAGAACCGTCGTGGGTTCGTCCGAACAGACAACACTGGTTTATGCCAGTGAAGTTCATAAAGGAGGTGATATGAACGAAGAGTTTTTTGCAGAGCGTTACCCTGGTGGCTACCCATCCAAAGTGGATCTCAGTCAGCACCAGTCCGTAACCGAAATTTTTAATGGATTCGTTAAGAAGTACGCACAGCGCCCGGCATTTACGTGTCTGGGGCAGATGATGACGTACGAAGAACTGGATCAGAAGAGCGCAGCCTTTGCGGCGTATCTGCAGAATGAAACCAGTCTGCAGCCGGGTGATCGCATGGCGGTTCAGTTGCCAAACGTCCTGCAATACCCTGTTGTTGTGTTTGGTGCCATGCGTGCGGGCATCATTGTGGTGAACACCAATCCGCTGTACACCGAACGTGAAATGGAACACCAGTTTAACGACTCGGGCGCCAAGGCACTGGTTGTACTGGCAAACATGGGCTCAAAGGCCGAGTCCGTTGTGCCAAAAACTGGCATCAAACACGTGATCGTCACCGAAGTTGGCGATCTGCATAAGCCAGTGAAGCGTGTCCTGATTAATGCAGTATTGAAGCACGTTAAGAAAGAAGTGCCGCCGTTTTCGATTCCGGGAGCGGTACCTCTGCGTAAAGCACTGAGTGCTGGTGCGGGCAAAGATTACGCGCCAGTGACGGCGACGAAAGACGACATTGCTGTGTTGCAATACACCGGTGGTACCACTGGGGTTGCTAAGGGCGCCATGCTGACTCACGCCAACTTGATGGCGAATATGATGCAGAGCCACGGCGTGTTTACTCAGATTCTGGAAGAGGGGCAGGAAACGGCTATTTGTCCTCTGCCGCTGTACCACATTTACGCCTTTACAGTGCATTGCATGGTGTTGCTGGAAACAGGTAATCACAACATTCTGATTCCGAACCCTCGCGATATTCCGGGCTTTATTAAAACGCTGCAAAACACCGAGTTCACTGCCTTTACTGGTTTGAATACCCTGTTTGTGGCGCTGTGTGCGCAGCCGGATTTCCGTGCGCTGGACTTCTCTAAGTTGAAAATGACCATCTCGGGCGGCATGGCGCTGACTAAGGCGGCGTTTGATGAGTGGAAAGCGGTCACTGGGATTGAAGTCGCCGAAGGCTACGGCATGACGGAAACCTCTCCTGTGGTTTCATTCAACCCGGCGGGTCACATTAAGCAAGGCACGATCGGTATGCCGGTGGCAGGCACGGTGTGTAAGGTCATCGACGAAGAGGGCAACGACTTGCCTCTGAACGAGCCGGGTGAATTGTGCGTGAAAGGCCCACAGGTTATGAAGGGCTATTGGCAGCGCCCAGAGGCCACGGCCGAGACCATGACGGCCGACGGCTGGCTGAAGACAGGTGACATGGCAGTGATCATGGACGACGGTTACATGAAGATCGTTGACCGCAAGAAAGACATGATCATTGTCTCTGGCTTTAATGTGTATCCGAACGAAGTCGAAGACGTCATTGTGTCTCACAAAGACATCGTTGAAGCTGCCGCAGTGGGTGTTCCGGATGAGAAGAGCGGTGAGTCTGTGAAAGTCTTTGCCGTGCGCAGTAATCCGAACCTGACGGAAAAAGACGTTGTCGCCTATGCACGCGAAAATCTGACTGCGTACAAAGTGCCGAGATTCGTGGAGTTCCGTGACGAATTGCCAAAAACCAACGTAGGTAAGATTCTGCGTCGTGAACTGCGTGATGAGGAACTGGCCAAGCACAAGTAAGCCAGCCCTCGTGATACACTCAACGCCCCGGCTTATGCTGGGGCGTTGTCGTTTTACCACTCGGAATACTGATGTTTTCAGACGCTAGAAAAGCCCTAGACCATTGTTTGATTCGCGATCGCCACTCACTGACCCGTAAGCTTAATGATCTGGCGCGTTCGTCAGTGGCCAGTGATGAGGCCATGCAGTCCCTGATTCAACGCATTGAGCGTAGTCAGGCCGTGGTGGCGCAACGCCAGCAGGCGGTCACGCTGAACTTCCCGTCTTCGTTACCCGTAAGTGAAAAGCGGGACGATATTATTCGCCTCATTCGAGAGCATCAGGTGGTGGTCATTGCTGGGGAAACCGGCTCTGGTAAAACCACCCAGCTGCCTAAAATGTGCATTGAAGCGGGTCTTGGGGTGTACGGCCGAATCGGTCACACGCAGCCACGACGATTGGCTGCGCGTTCCGTTGCACAGCGCATTGCCGATGAGATGCAATGTGAGCTGGGGACGGTCGTGGGTTATCAGGTGCGTTTTACCGACCAGAGTAACGACGCCACCCGCATTAAAGTCATGACCGACGGTATCCTGCTGGCGCAGACCCAGCGAGACCGGTTTTTAAATGACTACGATTGCATCATTATCGATGAGGCTCATGAACGCAGCCTGAATATCGATTTCCTGATGGGATATCTGAAACAGCTTCTGCCGAAGCGCCCGGACCTTAAGGTGATTATCACTTCGGCGACGATTGACGTTGAGCGGTTCTCGCGTCATTTCAATAACGCGCCGGTGATTGAAGTCAGTGGACGAACCTTTCCGGTGGATGTGCAATACCGCCCCCTGATTCGTACCAGTGACGATGAAGAAGATCGTTCTATGTATGAGGGGGTGGCCGATGCCTTGGCCGAATTGCGTCAGCTTGATAAACGCAGTGGGCGACCGGGAGATACTTTGGTTTTCCTGCCCGGTGAGCGCGAAATCCGTGAATGTGCCGACTATTTGCGACGCCAGCAGCTTCCTGCCACGGATATTTTGCCGCTCTACGCCAGATTAAGTTCGGCGGACCAACAGAAGATTTTTAAGCCGCATGGCGGTCGGCGTGTGGTGCTGAGTACCAACGTGGCCGAAACCTCGCTGACGGTGCCCGGTATTCGTTATGTCATTGATACCGGTGTGGCGCGCATCAGTCGCTACAGTTATCGAACTAAGGTACAACGCTTACCGGTCGAGGCCATTTCTCAGGCAAGTGCCAATCAGCGTGCCGGACGCTGTGGTCGAACCGAGCCGGGCGTGTGCATTCGTCTCTATGAAGAACAGGACTTTGCCGCGCGCGACGAATTTACCGACCCGGAAATCCGACGGACCAATCTTGCCGCCGTAGTGCTGCAGATGCTGCATCTCAAGTTAGGCGATATTCGTCATTTCCCGTTTGTTGATCCACCGGACGACCGGTTTGTTAAAGACGGTTACAACCTGCTTGTGGAGCTGGGTGCCGTGAATGGCGACCGACGTTTAACGGATGTTGGGCGTCAGATGGCGAAGCTTCCGGTGGATCCGCGTATTGCTCGCATGCTGATTGCCGCCGAGAAACAAGGTTGCCTGCGCGAGATGCTGATTATCGCCTCGGCGTTGACCGTGGCTGACCCGCGTGAACGCCCGCAAGAAAAGCAACAGGCTTCGGCAGAAAAGCATCGACAGTGGGCTGACGAAGAATCTGATTTCGCGACCCTGGTCAATCTCTGGCAGGGGTTTGAAGAGCAGCGTCAGGAGTTGAGTCAGAATCAGTTGCGTAAGTGGTGTCAGAAGAACTTTTTGTCCTACATGCGCATGCGTGAATGGCGCGACATCCATCGACAGCTGACCTTGTTGATAAAAGAACAACAGGGCGCCATTAATGCCGAGGCATGTGCCTACGACACCTTACATAAAGCCATTCTGGCAGGCATGCTGGGGCACATTGGATTTCGTGCAGAGCAGAAAGAATATCTGGGTGCGCGT